>MDTA01204161.1_pt1 | contig 11196 bp, 17 predicted proteins | sample 811151 | NCBI WGS metagenome assembly MDTA01 (sample SAMN05326648, study PRJNA326480) | marine metagenome | isolation source: seawater | place: Indian Ocean: South | collected 2010 | reverse complement strand
TTAATTATTACTTTTGGATGATTAGAAAGAAGTAAAACCAAATCCAATCGTGTATATCCAGTAGCACCAATAATAGCTACATTTATTTTGTTCTTCATAGACACCTTGTCTTATATCATCGTCTTTAACAATAGTTAAATTTAATTGATTATCTTTTTGAAAATTGAAAGCTTCTTCTGGCTTTTCTGTGACCGTATTTTTTACGCTCTACAACTCTTGAGTCTCTAGTGGTAAGTTTATCTTTTTTCAAATTTTTTTTTAAATTTTCATCATGAGAAATCAATGCTTTTGAAATGCCCAGAATAATTGCTCCTGCTTGACCTGAAAGACCACCGCCTTTTACTGAACATTTCACATCATAATTTGAAGCAACTTCAGAAATTTCAAGTGGTCTTGTTACTATTATTTGATGAACTGGTCTTTTAAAATATTCACTCATTTTAAGACCGTTCACATGTATATTGCCCGAACCTTTCTTAACCCAAACTTTAGCGATTGATCTTTTTCTTCTTCCAGTTGCGTACTTACTGTCTTTAAAATCAAGTTTTAATTTATTAATTTTAGCAGTGGACTGAGTTGTGTTTTCCATTATTTAACTATGTTTCTTTTATTTAATTTTTCGAATTCAATTATTTTTGGTTTTTGAACATCATGCGGATGCTTATCTCCATTATAAATTTTTAATTTTGTGAGTTGTTTTTTTGCTAAAGGACCTCCTGGGAGCATTCTTTTAACAGCAAGTTTTAAAATTTGCTCTATTTTATTTTTTTCCTTCAAAAATGCTGGGGTTGACTCCTTGATACCACCGGGATGTCCTGTATGCTTAAAATATTTTTTATTATTAAATTTTTTTCCAGTAAATTTTATTTTTTCAATATTTGTCACAACGACAAAATCTCCATTATCCATGTGGGGATTATAAGTTGGCTTATTTTTACCTCTTAACACTTTAGATATATAGGCTGCTAATCTTCCTACAACAGCATTCTGGGCATTAATAATATACCAATTTTTTTTTATTTCTTTCTTTTTTACAAACGGTGTCATTTTAATGGGCGATAAATACAAAGAATGTGTGTTAAAGTCAATTTATTTAACTCTGAAATAATATAGATTTAATGCACTTAATACCAATAAGACACTAGTTATTTGATGTGCAGAAGCTAAATAAATATTAAGACCACTTAGAAGAGTATAAATACCTAATGTTATTTGCAATATCATTATAAACAATAAAATTAATAAAGGATAATATAAATATGACTGTTTTTTCCTAAAGATAAAAAAAGATAAAATCAAAATATAAAAAATTAAAAAATAAGCTAAATTACGATGGTAAAATTGAACTAATGAATGATTATCAAATTCAAAAAAATTAATCTTAATTAAGTCATTTGGAAAGTAATTTTCACCCATCATTGGCCAGGTTTGATAAACTTTACCAGCATCCAGTCCTGAAACAAATGCTCCCAATATAATTTGGAAATAAATTAATAAAATCAAAAAAATAAATGGTGTATTATGATATGAAAATTTAAAAAAAGATTTATATACTTTTGATTTAAAATTCAAAATTAACCAAAAAATTGATGAGATTATTAAAAAAGCAGTAGATAAATGAATTGACAGCCTATAATGACTTACTGTTACATCATTGATCAATCCACTCTTAACCATAAACCAACCTATTACTCCTTGAATTAATATTAAAAGAAAAATAATTGAGCAAATTTTTAGATATTGTGTATTTATTTTTTTTGAAAATATAAAGAAAATTAAAGGTATCAAAAAAAATAATCCTATTATCCGCGCTAAAATTCTATGAAAATATTCCCAGTAAAAAATAATTTTAAATTCATTTATGCTCATGTCGAAATTTAGTAATTTATACTGTGGAATTTCTTTATATTGCTCAAAATAATACTCCCACGACGCATTATCAAGTGGTGGAATTATTCCTTTAAATAATTCCCACTTTGTAATTGAAAGTCCAGAATCAGTTAATCTTGTAAGTCCTCCAATCATGATAATAAAAAACACCATGGTTAGTGATATAATCAACCAATTTAAAAATAATTTATTAATTTTTTTCTCGTTTGCGTACATAAACTATAATATATATTTTAATTATGATTTTTTTAAATTTTATTTTGTCGCTATGGTAAATAAAAACATACTTAAAATAAGAAACGAGCTTGATAAACTAGATAATGAATTATTAAAAATTATCAAAAAAAGAACAAAACTCGTAAATTTAGTTATTCAAAACAAAAGATACAAAAAAGATATAGTTGATAAAAAAAGAATTGCAATAATACTCAGGAATATTTCTAAAAAATCAAAACAAAAAAAAATAGATCCTCGAATAACCCTAAGAATATGGAAGTCAATGATTAAAGCCTTTATTGATTACGAGTATAGAAATTTTAATAAAAAGTAATTATTTACTGTGCGGAGGTAATTTTTTTTCTATAAAATATTCGTGCTTTCTTGTATTTGGATTATATTTTTTAAGTTTTAATTTATCTTTGGCTTTTTCACCTTTTGTTGGCTTTTTAGCATAGTAAATGAATTTACTATCTGGGTTACTTTCTGGAACCATACGAACTTTAAGATGAGTTTTTTTGGCCATATTTTTTGATCCTAGTTATTTTTTCTAGTAATTGTTTACTCTTAATTTTAAGATTTTTTTTATAATATTCAGTTTTTAAACTATGATTGTTGTGACCGTCAAGTTTATAAATATCTGTGTTTACTAAATTTTTGACACCTAAAATGGTTAAACCCTTATTTTTAAGTAAAAATTTTATCATTTTAATTATTTCTAACTGCTTATGACTGTAATATCTTCTATTATTAATTTTTTTTGGTTTAATTATTTTAAATTCTTTTTCCCAATATCTTAAAATATGATTTTGCGGTTTTTTAGTAACGGGATTAATTAAATTCAATTTTCTTGAGACTTCAGAGATATTATAAAATTTATCCATTTAAATCACTTATTTTATCTGAAAGTTTCTTTGATGGAGTAAAACTAATTACTTTTCTTGGGGAAATTATAAATTGCTCTTTAGTTTTAGGGTTTCGTCCTATTCTCTGATTTTTATGAATAATTTTAAATGTACCTATATTTTTTAAATTTAAATTTCCGCTTATAATCTCTTTGATTAAAATTTCTAATAATTCGTTAATAATTTTTTTAGAGAAACTACTAGGATATCCTGTTTTTCTTTTTAATTCACTTATTAAATCAAATTTAGTAATATTTTCTTTAAACACTTTTTGAATGTTTTAGGTTTTTTCTTACACGAGACATTAAATCACCTTTAATTATTTTATAGCATAAATCGATTGAATGATAAAAACCTATTGGGTCAATTCCACCGTGACTTTTAACTACTGGCCCGTTTAAGCCTAAAAATATAGCACCATTATATTTTCTAGGATCTAGTTTATCTTTAAACTTTTTTAGAGAAAAATAAGAGAAAAGAATAGACATTCTTGTAAATATATTTTCTGTGAGAGATTTCTTTAGATTATTGGAAATAAATTTAGCCGTACCTTCAGCTGTCTTTAAGGCTATATTTCCAGTAAATCCATCAGTGACAATAACGTTAGTCTCTCCTGTCATTATATTATTTCCTTCTATGTAACCTTTATAATCAAAATTTTCATCACTTGATAATTCTTTTAATCTTTTGGATGCTAATTTTAACATTTCTGTTCCTTTAATTTCTTCTGATCCAACATTTAAAAGAGAAACTTTGGGCTTATCTTCTGGAAATAAAGATTTGAATAAAGCTGAACCTAGTTCTGCAAAATCAACAAGATTTCGCTCATTACATTCTATATTTGCTCCTAAATCTAAAACAACATTCATCCCAATTTGATTAGGCCATAAACCTGCTAATGCAGGTTTACTAACCTCATCCATCATTTTTAAAATCATACGTGAAATTACTAGAAGCACTCCAGTATTTCCGGCAGACAAACTTATATCGGACTTTCCTTCTAGTTGATGCTGAATACAATTCCACATGCTTGTATTCTTAGAGTTCTTTACAGCCGTCATAGGTGTTTCTTCATCAGAAACCACGGTGTTAGCATTTATGATGTTAATTTGATTAGAATTTACTTTAAACTTTTTTATTTTATCAAATATCAAATTTTCTTTTCCAAAAATATTAAGTGTGAAGTCATCGATACCTTTATACTTATCTAAAAAAATTTTGATACCTTCGATAGTCTTATCAGGAGATTTGTCTCCACCCATTGCATCGATTGCAATAGAAATTTTTTTGGGCATAATTTTAAATTAAATATCTAAAATTTTTTTACCGTTATAATATCCGGACTTTAAATCTATGTGGTGTGATAATCTATATTCACCACTTTTTTTATCTTCGACAATATTTACAGTAGATAACTTATGATGAGATCTTCTCATTTTTTTTTTTGAGATTGATGTTTTTCTTTTTGGAACAGCCATAAGTTAATATTTGTAATTTTTAATCTCTTCTATCATAGAATTTGGTGATTGATCAAAACAAAATTTATGAAAATCTTTTAAATATCGGTGAAATTTCTCATATTTTTCATCATTATTTTTAAGATTCGCAAAATATTTGCTAATTAAATTTTTATTTACTGAAAAAACAGTTTTATCATCGGTTAATTTTACTAAAATATCATAGAATATTTTATTTAAATCTTTCATTTTTTTATTTACTGAAACATCACCCACGCCCAATTCTCTTAAATTATTTTCAATATAGAAAAACAAAGTATTATAGCTATCCTGGTCAGGTTTTTTTCCTTTGTTTTTAAGAATAAAAAGAATAATTGAATAATGTAAAAATATTAAATATATACGAGTTTCGTAGGTATCTGCAAAATTGAGTTCTTTATAAAAAAAAATATTTCGAGACAAATTTAATAATGTGTTGTAAAAATTGGGATTATGTTTTTTTGTATTAAAAATCATTTACAAATTTACTTTATAATTTTATTATTGATTTTACCAGCGTGTCAATTTCAACAACCTTATAAAAATCACGGTATTATTTTCCTAGAAAATAGATCAAAAAAAATAGTGGAAAATAAATCTAATAAAAATGATGTTATAAAGATAATAGGTCAGCCTCATACTAAATCGTTAGATAATAATAATGAGTGGTTTTATTTTGAGAGAATTTTTACCAAGGGTGAGTATCATAAATTAGGAAGAAATCTTTTAAAATCTAATAACGTTTTAATCGTAGAATTCGATAAATATGGAGTTTTAAAAAACAAAATTTTTTTGGATAAAAATGACTTAAAAAAAGTAAAATTTTCAGAAGAAACTACAGAAAATAATTTAACACAAAGAAGTTTCGTTCAGAAAATACTTACAAGTATAAAAGAAAAAATGTATGGAAATAGAAAATAATTTTATTAATGTGCTATCACAGCTAAAAGAAGCAAAGCAACAATATTTGTAATTTTAATCATTGGGTTAACTGCTGGTCCAGCGGTATCCTTGTAGGGATCCCCAACGGTGTCTCCAGTAACTGCTGACTTATGAGCTTCTGACCCCTTGCCTCCAAAATTTCCATCTTCAATATATTTTTTTGCATTGTCCCAAGCACCTCCACCTGCCGTCATCGATACGGCAACGAATAAACCTGTAATAATGACGCCAAGTAGCATCGCACCAAGAGAAGAAAGCGCAGCCTCTATTCCTCCAATTTGTAAAATAATAAAATATAAAATTACTGGAGATAAAACAGGTAACAAAGAAGGTATAATCATCTCTTTGATAGCCGCTTTAGTAAGTAAATCTACTAGTCTTCCATAATCAGGTTTTCTTTTACCTTTCATTATTCCAGGTATCTTTTTAAATTGTCTTCTTACCTCAACAACAACAGAACCACCAGCCCTACCTACAGCTTGCATTCCCATTGATCCAAATAAGTAAGGTAACATACCTCCAATTAATAAACCGGCAACTACGAAAGGATTTGATAAATCAAAAGTTACACTTATTCCTTCTAAAGCTGAACCTCTAACTGTTGAAAAATATTTTATATCTTCTGTATATGCCGCAAACAACACTAATGCACCTAACCCAGCTGATCCAATTGCATAGCCTTTGGTAACTGCTTTAGTCGTGTTGCCCACAGCATCTAAAGCATCAGTAGTTTTTCTTACACTCTTAGGTAATTTAGACATCTCTGCTATTCCACCAGCGTTATCTGTCACTGGTCCATAGGCATCTAATGCTACAACCATTCCAGTTAAAGCCAACATTGCAGTTACAGCAATTGCAATACCATATAGTCCAGCTAGTTCATTTGTATATAATATTCCAGAAACAATTATTAGAGCTGGGATTGCTGTAGCCTCCATAGATATTGCTAACCCTTGGATAACATTAGTACCATGTCCGGTCGTTGAAGATTGAGCAACTGTTTTGACAGGTCTATAATTTGTACCAGTATAGTATTCTGTAATCCATATAAGCAAACCTGTTATTATAAAACCAACGACACCACATATATATAAATCCATTCCATTAAAATTTTTTCCACTATTTGAATAAGTTTCAGCCAATCCAACTATAGAGTCAGTTATTGGATATAAAATTAATAAAGATGTAATAGCAGTAACAATAAAACCTTTATATAGGGCGCCCATAATATTTTTACTTTTACCAAGTTTAACAAACCAAGTACCTATAATTGAGGTAATTATGCAAGCACCTCCAATAGCTAAGGGATAAATCATTAAATTATAATCCGATGGGAAAAAAATAGAAGACAAGACCATTGTTGCTACAATAGTAACAGCATAGGTTTCAAACAAATCCGCTGCCATACCAGCACAATCTCCTACGTTGTCTCCTACGTTGTCAGCGATAACTGCGGGATTTCTTGGGTCGTCCTCTGGAATTCCTGCTTCTACTTTTCCAACTAAATCTGCACCAACATCGGCGCCTTTAGTAAATATCCCCCCACCTAATCTAGCAAATATAGAAATTAAAGAAGCGCCAAATCCAAGAGCTACTAAGGCATTAATAATTTCTCTATTATCAACATTTAAATTTATTAAAATAATGTAGTAAAAAGTAATAGATAATAATGCTAGACCAGCTACTAATAACCCTGTTATTGCACCGGACTTAAAAGCTATTGTTAAACCAGATTGAAGACTATGCCTTGCTGCCTCAGCTGTACGAACATTTGCTTTAACAGAAATTAACATGCCAACATACCCAGCTACTCCAGATAAAAAAGCTCCAATAAAATATCCAATTCCTACGAGGTAGTTAAAAAAGTAAGTCACAATTCCAAGAACAATAATTCCAACAATAGCGATAGTTTTATATTGTCTATTTAAATAAGCTTTTGCTCCAATTTGAATAGCTTCAGCAATTTCTTGCATTCTTGAATTACCTGCGCTAGAGGAAATTATTTGTCCTGATAGCAAATAACTGTAAGCAACTGCTAAAACCCCAATAAACGAAATTAAGTACAGTATTTCTAAAAAATTAGTCATTATTTAAAGCGCATAAATGCCAAATTAATCAAAAAAACGCAAGCTAAACTTCAATATAAATAACAACTTTTTAGTCATCTTTTCTCAACTTTTTTGAGATTTTATCAAGTATTGCATTTAAATAACCAATTTGGATTTTTTCTAAAAAATGCTCAGAAGCTAATAGATATTCATTAATGATTACTTTTTTCGGTGTGTTATGCTTAAACATAAGCTCAAAAATTGCTGCAAATAAAATAATTTTTAATAGTTTATCAGTTTTAGCTAAATCGACATCATTAGCTAAATAAGATTTTATTTGGTCCTCAATCAGATCAGATCTCTCTAAAGTTCCAGTTACCACATCTTTAATAAATTTTTTATATTGACTTTTAGGATAATCAATTAAAGCGTCTGGATTCATTAAAGAATTATAAAGTTTTTGAATTACTTTTATTCTAGGGGATAAATTTTTAAATTTTTTTTGGTCCATTTAGTAAAATGGACATGACTGCATTAGCAGCTTCCGACCCTTTATTTGGTTTTTTACTGGTTGTACTTTTACACCTTTGCAGAGCTTGTTTCATATTATAAGCTGTAATAATTCCATTGCCTATTGGTTTATTAAAAATAATTGATATGTGTAAAATTGAATTAAAAGTAGATGAACATATTAAATCAAAGTGCGGAGTTTGACCTTTAATGACACAACCCAAAGCAATAAAGCCATCAAATTTTTTTATATTTTTCCTTATCGCTATGGGAATTTCGAAGATTCCAGGTACGTTAATAATGCTAGTTTTAACACGATGATTTGTTAGTCTTTTTTTTGAGCTTAATAATAATTTTTTAGAAACAACTTTATAGTAATTAGCATTTATTATCAAAATTTTTTTCATTTTATAATAATCTGTTTTTTTATTTTTAAACCAAAACCGTCTAGACCGATAATTTTCTTCTTACTTCTTGAAATTAATATCATACTTTTAATATTTAGGTCTTTAATTATTTGCGCACCAATTCCATAATATCTCAAAGTATAAATACTATTTTCTCTAGAAATATTATTCTTGTTATTTATTACTAATAATAAAAAATTTTTATATTTTGACATTGCAATAAGAGATTTTTTAATATTTTTATTGTTAATTATATTTTTACTTTTAACTTTATTTGATAAAACTCGTACTGGTATTGATTTCGTAAAATTAAACTTTCCTTTTGTTATTGCATAATTAATGTTTTTTTCTAATTTATTTTTATAAGAATGGATATTTAATCTTCCAATTTTATAAATATTCATTGATTTTGTCTCTGATTTATAAACTAATTTTTCATATTTGAAGCGATATGAAATAAGATCTTCAATCGATGCTAATTTTATTTTATGTTTTTTCGCGAATTTAAATAAATCATTTAATCTAGCCATTCTTCCATCTTCATTCATTACTTCACAGATAACTGAACTTGGATTTAATTTAGATAGTTTAGAAATATCTACAGATGCCTCAGTATGGCCTGCTCTTTCCAAAACACCACCGTTTCTAGCCACTAAAGGGAAAACATGACCTGGAGATACAATTTCACTTTTTTTTGCTTTTGGATTGATTGCAACTTTAATTGTTTTTGCTCTGTCTTGTGCTGAAATACCGGTTGTAATACCTTTAGTTGCCTCAATAGAAACTGTGAAAGCGGTTTGCATTCTTGATTTATTGATGGAAGACATTAGAGGTAATTTTAAATTATCTACTTGTTTTTTTGTTAATGCTAAACAAATTAGTCCTCTACCATGTTTAGCCATAAAGTTAATACTTTTTGAATTGCATTTTGAACCTGGTATAACTAAATCACCTTCATTTTCTCTATTTTTATCATCTACCAGAATAAACATTTTGCCTTTTTTGGCATCTTTAATAATTGAAGAAATTTTTGAGAATTTATTTTTAAGCATTTAATTAGAATATTTATATATATATTTACTAAATATATCTAACTCAACGTTTACTAGGCTACCAACTTTTAAATTCTGTAAATTAGTTAATTTTAATGTGTGTGGGATAACAGTAATTTCAAATGATTTTTGATAAATTTTCGAAATAGTAAGAGATACCCCATTAACAGAAATTGAAGCTTTTTCTATTAGATATTTATTTAATCTTTTGTCTATTATTTCAAAATTCATTATCCAGGCCTTATCAATGAATTTAATTTTTTTAATTTTTGCTACTGTATCAACATGCCCTTGAATAAAATGACCTGAAATATCTTTACCAAATGATATAGATTTTTCTAAATTAATTATTTGATTTAATTTTAAAGTCTTAAAGTTGGTTCTATTTAAAGTTTCATTAGAAATATAAAAATATATATTTTTTTTTACAATTTTTTCTATTGTTAAACAAACACCATCACAGCAAATTGATGAACCTAAATCTTTTTTACTAAAATTAATTTTTGTTTGTATACCAACATAAATACTATTATTTTTTTTTATAATTTCTTTTACTTTTCCTGTTTTAAAAATAATTCCATTGAACATAATTAAAACTCTTTCCTTAAAAGTTTATCACCGTTTAAATTAATAGTTATCAATTTTGGATGAATCTTTTTCAAATATCTTGATGTGCTATTATTTTTTCCGTTTTTACCTAGCTTTTTATTACTCTTAAAAATATATAACTCATGGATCATTTTATTTTTTATTAAATTATTTAAAAAAGTTAAACCAGCTTCTATTAGCATTCTTGAATAGCCCATTTTATAAATTTTTTTATATAAAAAATTTAGATCATTTTTATCTTCTAATTTATTTATAAGTATAACTTTATAACCTAATTTTTTATATAAAGAGGTTTTATTAGCATTAGTTTTATAGGTTATCAAATAGGTCTTCCTAATTTTTAAATATTTGTTTAAAGATAATTTTTTTTTTAATTTAAGTTTTAAATCTATTATAAATAAATCGGGCTTATTATTGTTAAATCCATTTATTCTACAATTTAATAAAGAATTGTCCCTATTAATTGATTTTGAAGTAGATAAAACACAATCATGTTTGCTTCTTAACAAATGGACTTTATTTCTTGATATTTTGTTTGTAATCCATTTTTCTTTTTTATTAATAGTAAAGAAATCTTTTGATATTGCAATTTTCGCTGTAACGAATGGAACACATAATTTTTTATTAATAAAATAACTTTTATAAAATTTTATGTATCTTTTTGACTTTATTATTTTAGTTTTTATTCCTTTTTTTGAAAGAATTTTTTTTGCTTTTCTAAAAGTTCTTACATCAGGATCTTCAGATGAATAAAAAACATCTTTAATTTTTTTTCTTATAATAATATTAGTGCATGGCGGTGTTTTGCCAAAATGAGTACATGGCTCTAGAGTTGTATATAAAGATGCTCCTGAACAATTTTTTAAATCTTTTAATGCATTGTATTCTGAATGCGGTCTTCCATTTAATGACGTTACTCCAGAAGATATAACAGTTCCATTTTTTACAATTACTGTTCCAACAGATGGATTTAACTTAGTTTTACCTAAGTTTTTCTCTGCTAAATTAAATGCTAGATCTAAATAATGATTATGATTTACTGTCATCTAAATTGCCTACAAACTGTTCAAAATCTTTTGCTTCTTTAAAATTTTTATAAACAGAAGCAAAGCGAACATATG
>MDTA01201971.1_pt1 | contig 11197 bp, 13 predicted proteins | sample 811151 | NCBI WGS metagenome assembly MDTA01 (sample SAMN05326648, study PRJNA326480) | marine metagenome | isolation source: seawater | place: Indian Ocean: South | collected 2010 | reverse complement strand
TTTAGATTTAAAAAGTTTATAGTATATTTTTTTTAACATTAATAAATATTTAGACTATCAGAAAATTTATTACTACTAGTTTTTTATGAACGAAATTAAAGAAAAATATAAATTTCTAAAACCTTATTTATGTGGAGATCTTAAAAGACTTGGACGAAATCAAGACGGTGGGTATGTTGTCAGTTTTAATTCTGCACTTAATTCAAATTATCTTATTAGTTTCGGCCTGGGTTTAGACTGGTCTTTTGAGCTTGATTACTTAGAATTAAATAAAAAGGGAAGAGTGCTGATTTACGACCATACAATAAATTTTAAAACTTTTCTTTATCCTCTTATTAAATGTGTAAAAAGGTTTTTAACTTTTAGAAAAAATATAAAAGAGGTTAAAGGTAGACTCAATGACCTATTGAGTTATTATACCTTTATAAATAAAAAAAACGTTAATTATTTTAGTAAAAAAATTGGTAAAGTTGCATCAAAGAAAGATGAAAGTTTAAAAAATATTTTACAAAAAAATCCTTTAATTAAAAAATTTATTTTGAAAGTTGATATTGAAGGTTCTGAATTTAGTATAATTGACGATATTATTCATTTTTCCAATAATATTGACATGTTAATAATTGAATTCCACGATTTAGATAAACATGAAAATAAATTTCATAAAGAAATCCTTAAATTAATTAATCATTTCAATATAATTCATATTCATGGCAATAATCATTGTAATGTAAATGACTATGGACTACCCATAGCCATTGAAGTAACTTTATTGAATAAAAATTATAATTTAAAAAAAACAGAAGAAAAAATTCTTTTTCCTTTGAAAGAACTTGATTATCCAAATAATCCTGATTTAGAAGATATTAAGTTTACTTTTAAATAAAAATGAAATCACATGTAAAACAAATTCTTAAAATTTTTTTTATAACGTTAACTTTTTTTCTAATTATTGATCTTTTTCTTGGAAATTATTTATATAAAAATTTTTTACGAGTAAATTATTTTGATAGAGACACAAGTATGGGAGAACCTCATCCTGTTTTTCATCATACAAGTAAAAAAAATTATAAAACTTTTTCGGCAGGATGGGGGAATAGAAAATTTACTTACTGTTCAGATAATTTTGGTTTTAGAAATAAGTGCGATGTTATAAATAAAAATAAAATATTTGATATAGGAATTATTGGAGACTCTCAAACAGAGGGTTTAGGTATTAATTTTGAAGACACATTTACTAACCTTATTTCAAAACAAATACCCAAAAAAAAAGTAACAAATTTAGCAGTAGCGTCTTATAGCCCGTCAATTTACTATTCTAAAATTAAATATTTGTTAAATAATAATTTTAAATTCAATGAAATTATAGTTTTCCTAGATTTATCTGATTTGCACGACGATACGGTAAGATACAAACTTGAAGGAGACAAGATTATTTCAAAAGATGCGAATTTCGCAGTAGAAAATTATAGTTTAGGAGAAAAAACAAATTTGTTTTTTAAAAAAAGATTTAAAATTTCTAATCATGTTTTTGAAATATTGAAAGGTTATTTTATAGATAAAAAGATCATAAAAAAACCAATTCCTCATTTCGTAGAAGAAAACTTTAGAAGTTCATGGACTTATGATTATGATAAAAAATGGTATGACAACAATGAGTTAAGAGATGTATTGAATAAATCGAAATTTAACATGAACAAGTTGTATGAACTTTTGAAGAAAAATAATATACATTTGAGTGTTGCAGTATTTCCTTGGCCATCAACTTTAAAATATGACGAACGTGATAATTTGCAAGTAAAAACCTGGAAAAAGTTTTGTGAAAATAAATGTAAAAAATTTTATAATCTCATGGAGCCTTTTTTTGAGGAAAAAAATAAATTAGGTTATAGAAATACTTACTTTAAATATTACATATATGGTGACATACATTTAAATGAAAATGGCCATAAACTGATTGCTGAAAATTTTTTTAAATGAAATTAAATTTAATGATAGTTTTTTGTTTACATTTTCATAATTCATATTATTAATTGTTTTTACGGCGAGGTAGCTCAGTTGGTTAGAGCACAGGACTCATAAGCCTGGGGTCGGCGGTTCGAATCCGCCCCTCGCTACCAATTAATTATGAAAAACACTTCTATCTTTTGTTTAACTTTAAAACCAGAACATGAAGAAATTATAAAGGAACTCTCTTATATTCCAGTTGGATTAGGAAACCAAAAATTTTCTAAAGAATGTTTATCAGATAAAAAAGGCGACAGCATTTAATTAAAAAATCCCTTTTATGGTGAATATACTTTTCATTATTGGGTATGGAAAAATTATTTAGATAAAATTAAAACAAATTGGGTGGGATTTTGTCAATACAGGAAATTTTTTTTTCTAGAGAAAACAAAAGAAGACAACCTAAGTTTTAAAAATTTGAAGAATTCTATAATTATAGACGCTGAGGGTTTAGACGGCAATTTTGATTGTATTTTAGGAAAAAAATTTAAAGTTGATAATTATAAATTTTCAAAAATTATTAAACACCACCTGATTGATTTTTTGTTAAATCCGACTTTATTTTTTAATAAAAAAAAAAGAAATCTTAAATTTCACTTTGATTTATTTCATGGAAAAGGAAACCTAGAGTCAGCGATCAAACTTCTCGATAGTGATAATCAAAACGATTTTAGGGAGTATATGAAAAACAATACATCTTTTAATCCACATAATATGTTTATCTGCAAAACTCAAATCCTCAAAAGCTATTATAATGTTGTATTTCCATGGCTAGCAAAATGTGAAAATTTATTTGGATTTAAAAATTTGAGTGGCTATGGGAAAAAAAGAATATACGGTTTTTTAGCTGAAAGATTTATGTCTTTCTGGTTTAATAAGAATTATAAAGTAAAAGAATTAGAAATAATTGTTAAAGATCTGTCTGATTATAAGAATTTATGAGTTACACAAAACTCCTCTAAAGTTGGCAGAATTTTATCTTTTTTAGAAATTTTTAATTTTTTTTTAGGCCATTTAATATTAATAAACTTGTCCATTAAATTTATTCCACTCTCAAATTTTGGCTGATAGTAATTAGTTAACTTATAATAGACTATATTCAATTTTTCGTAACTATAATATGCATGAGCAAATCCTTCAGGTATATATAAACTTAAACAGTTTTTGTCGGACAAGATTATTTTAAAGGTTTTACCGAATGTCTTTGAGTTTTTTCTTAAATCAATAACACAATCTAAGATTTTTCCTTTTAACACGTTTACATATTTAGCTTGTTGGTATTTATATTGAAAATGAAAACCTCTTAAAGAGTCAGCTTTTGATGAAGTGCAATATTCAAATACAAAATTATTTTTTTTAAGAATTTTTTTATTGAAAGTTTCTCTTAGACTGCCTCTTTTATCAGTATTATTTTTTTGCTTTATTATTAATAAATCTTTTATCTTTGTCTTTATGATTTTCATTTTTTTATTAGTTTTTTCAATTTTTTTAAACTCATATCCATATTAACTGGCAATTCATTCTTAGATTTAATTTTTTTTACTTTTTTATTATATTTCTTAGCAAAGTCATAAATTGATTGTTTAGGCCCACCAATATTTAAAACTCCCTTTAAATGTAAAATTTTTAAAAATATATTTGCAAATTCCCTGTGAAAGATAAAATTAGACTTAACATTTGAAAAAGCAAATTTATGAGTAAAAGGCTCTTCAGTCATACAAGCTCTAATAATAAGTGAATTTTTATACATTTGAACTGCAGACTCGGCCCCGAGTTTCGACCATCCATAATTATTCCACGGTAGCAATGCATCTTTCTCACTATAATTTCCTTTTTTTCCAGGATAAATATAGCTTGTCGAAAAAAAAATTATTTTTACGTTGTTAAGATTACACACCTTCACCAAATTCGATGTACCGATAATATTTAAGTCTATGCTTTTATTGATCATTTTATCATGAATTGACATTGGTCTCGATAAACCAGCAAGATGTAATAGGTAGTCAGGCTTATATTTTTTGAAATTTTTTTTTATTGAATTAATAGAAAGAATATTTAATTGCTGTTTATTTCTAAAAATGAATTTGTGCTTACTTTTTATATTTTTTAACTCTTTTGCAAATCTACCTTCTCCTCCAGTAACGATAATACATTTAGCCATTCTAGTTAATAAGTCTTTTTAAATAATCTGAGTACTGGCAATTGCCATAAAAATTAATTGCAATTTTAATTTGCGATTTATTTATCCAACCATTCGTGAATGCAATTTCTTCTAAGCAAGCAATTTTCAAGCCTTGACGATTTTCTAAAGCTGAGACAAATGATGTAGTATTGTAAAAATCATTTATTGATCCAGTATCAAGCCAAGCTCCACCTCTTCCCAAAAATTCTGCTATTAATTTCTTTTTTTTTTCTGTACCTGTTTAGCAAATCTACAATTTCTAACTCATTCCTTTTTGATGATTTTAATAACTTACTATAATTAATTACTTTATTATCAAAAAAGTACAAACCAGTGATAGCTAAATTAGATTTTGGCTTTTTTGGCTTCTCTTTGATTGAGATAATTTTATTCTTGCTATTTATATCAGCAACACCGTAAAGCTCAGGATTTTTTACTGGATGAACTAAAATTTTACATCCTGATTTTAGCTTTACACAATTTTTTAATTTTTTACTTAAACTTTGACCATAAAAAAAATTATCTCCCAATATTAATGCTATATTATCTTTTCCTATAAATTTTTCTCCAAGAATAAAAGCGTCTGGCAATCCTTTTGGCTCTGGTTGTTCTTTATATGTTATTTTTATTCCTAGTCTTTCTCCGTTAAATAAAATTTTCTTAAATTGATTAAGTTGGCCTTTATTAACAATAATTAAAATGTTTCTAATACCAGCTAACATAAGTATAGAAAGAGGATAAAAAATTAGAGGTTTATCATAAATGGGTAAGAGTTGTTTGTTGACCGCTTTAGTCAACGGGCTCATTCTTGATCCTTTACCACCAGCGAGTATAATTCCTTTTTTTATCACTATATCAAACCTAGTCTTGAAAAAAATTTTTTTTTAGAAAAAGTTTTAAAAAATTTAAAATTTTCTAAATACCAATCAAATGTTTCAGCTAAACCAACCTTTAATTTTTTTACAGGCCGCCATTTTAGAGATCTACTTATCTTACTGCTATTAAGCGCGTATCTAAAATCATGCCCTGGTCTATCTTTTACAAATTTTATTTTCACTTTCTTTCCAACATTAATCTTTTTATCTTTCATTATTCTTAATAAAAGTTTGGTTAAATTAAGATTATTTATATTTTCACCGGTTCCTATATTGTAACTTTCGCCTTTTATACCGTTTTTATAAATAGCATAAAGACCTCTACAATGATCTTCTACATGAATCCATTCTCGAGAATTAAGTCCTTTTCCATAAATTGGCAGAGGGCTGTTGTTAAGAATATTAAATATTAAGGTAGGTATTAACTTTTCAGGAAATTGACCTGGTCCAAAATTATTACAACAATTAGATATAACCGCGTTTAAATTATAAGTTCTTACATAAGACTTAATTAAATGATCAGCACTAGCCTTACTAGCAGAATAAGGTGAGCTTGGTTTGTAAGGACTTGTTTCTTTAGATCTCTCGTTTTTTTTGAGATCACCATAAACTTCATCTGTAGAAACATGAATAAGTTTAATATTTTTATTATATTTTTTTCTATATTTTAAAATTTGCGATAAAATATTAAATGTTCCTAAAATATTTGAATTTATAAAATCTTTGGGACTTTCAATTGATCTATCTACGTGTGTCTCAGCTGCAAGATTAAAGATAGCTTCAGGTTTATATTTGCTAAATATTTTTAATATATCTTTATTATTTATATCTATTTTAAAAAATTTATAATTTTTAACTTTAATATCTTTTAATAAATATGAGCTTTTAGAGTATTTATTTTTATCTATGTTAATAACAAAATAATTCTTTTTAATGAGAAAATTTACTAGGTTACTTCCAATAAAGCCATTTCCACCAGTAACAATTATTTTTTTCATTTAAATTTAGATTTGAGAGACATTTGTTTATATATAATGTATTAAAATAGATATTTAATTAAATCAATATTTTATAGTGTATATGGATTACAGTAAAATAACAGTAGTTATTAATACATTTAAAAGTGAAGATAAAATTTATAACTGTCTCAATTCTATTAATTCAAATATCAAAGTAATAATTGTAGAAAATTCAAACAATATTGAATTTAAAAAAAACATAGAAAAAAGATATCAAAATTCAAAATGTTATTTGTCAGGTGAAAATCTTGGATACGCTAAAGGAAATAATTTTGGTTTAAAAAAAGTAGAGACCAGATACGCATTAGTTTTAAATCCTGATGCAATTTTAGGAAAAGAGACAATAAAAAATTTTTTAATTTCAGCTAATAAAATTAAAGATTTTGCAATTATGGGTCCAGCTAAACAAGATGAATATGAAAAAGATGATGTTAATTTTGATAAAGAACAAGTATTTCAAGTAGATTATCTAAAAGGATTTGCAATGTTTTTGAACCTTGAACAATTTAAACAAGTAGGTTTTTTTGATGATAATTTCTTTATTTATTTAGAGGAAATTGATCTATGCAAAAGATTAAATAGAGCTAATAAAAAAATTTATTTAGATAAAAATATAATAGTTAATCACTTGGGTGGAAGTTCACATAACCAGTCAATTAATTTTGAAATGGAACTTTCTAGAAATTGGCATTGGATGTGGTCAAAGTTTTATTTTAACAAAAAACATTATGGTTTCTTTTTTTCTTTAATAAAAGTAAGTAAAAACTTTTTTTCTTCAATATTAAAAATTATTTTTTACAGTTTATTATTTAATAAAAAAAAAAAAGATATTTATTTGTATCGCTTTTTAGGGTTAAGTAATTCAATTTTGGGAAAGAAATCGTGGTTTAGACCAAAAGTATAATTCAATTGATTAAAATAGAGTTTTATATATAAATTTTTTATGCCTATAAAAAAAAAAGTTTTAGTTACTGGTGTAGCTGGATTTCTAGGCTCTCATCTTGCTGAAAAACTTGTAGATCTAGGGCACAAAGTTGTTGGCATTGATAACATGCTTGGAGGATACGAAGATAATGTGCCTAAAGGAATTGAATTCCATAAAGGAGATTGTTGTAATTTTGAAAAGGTAAAATCTATTATGAAGGGTGTAGAGGTAGTATATCACTGCGCTGCTACTGCTCATGAAGGTCTTTCTGTGTTTTCACCTTATGAAATAACTAAAAATAATTATTTAGCATCGGTATCTATATTTTCTGCAGCAGTTAATGAAAAAGTGAAAAGAATAATTTTTTGTTCATCTATGGCAAGATATGGAGATCAAATAACTCCTTTTACAGAATTGATGAAACCGTCTCCTGTTGATCCTTATGCTATTTCAAAAGTTGCATCAGAGGAAGTTCTAAAAAATCTTTGTGAATTAAATAATATTGAATGGGTAATTGCTGTCCCTCACAATATTATTGGCCCAAGGCAAAAATATGATGACCCTTTTAGAAACGTGGTTTCAATCATGATTAATCGAATGATGCAAAACAAAGCGCCAATAATATATGGTGATGGTAATCAAACTAGATGCTTTTCATATATTGATGATTGCCTAAGTTGTTTAATACCGATGTTAGACCAGCAAAATTTAAATAAACAAATCATAAATATTGGGCCTGATGAAGAATTTGTAACAATAAATAAAATAGCAGAGATTTGCTCAAATTTAACTGGTGTGAATTTAAAACCTATTCATAAAAAAGATAGACCACAAGAAGTAAAGCACGCAACTTGCTCAGCCGATAAAGCAAGGTCTTTATTAAATTATAAAACTACAGTTTCTTTAAACGATGGAATTAGAAAAACTTTTGAATACATTAAAAAAAGGGGAACTAGACCATTTGATTATAACATTAATATAGAAATAGATAATGAACTTACGCCCTCGACTTGGAAGAATAAAGAAATTTAATGTCCTGGGAATTCCACAAGACTTTTTGTGTAATATCCTTTATTTTTTAAAAGTTCATTTCCTGGTAAATCAAAAAGATTTATAACAAAAATAAACCCAGCAACTTTACCTCCTGAAATTTCTACAATTTTAGCAGCAGCCTCAGCTGTCCCACCAGTTGCAATTAAATCATCTATAATCAGTATCCTATCGTTTTTATCAATCGAGTCTTTGTGAACCTCAATAGTAGCTTTTCCGTATTCTAATTCAAAGTCAACCGAGTGAGTTTCAGCAGGCAATTTATTTTTTTTTCTTAAAAGAATTAAAGGTTTTTCAAATTTATAAGAAATCGTTGAAGCAAAAACAAAACCTCTAGACTCTATTGCAGCTATTTTATCAAATTCAATGTTTTTTGCTAATTCCATAATTTTATCATTAGTAAATTTGAACGCATCTGCATTTTTAATCAAGGTGGTAATATCCCTAAATAAAATTCCCTTTTTAGGATAGTCTGGAATTGATCTTATATGTTTTTTTAAGTCCATAATTAAGCTTCAAGTTTTAACAAAAAAGCATTAATAATTAAATAATGAAAAAAAGAAAGCTTGGGATAATTGGCGGCAGTGGACTTTATAAAATGGAGGGTTTTCAAAAAACTAAGTGGAAAAAAATAAATACTCCATGGGGAAACCCATCAGATGAAATTTTAATTGCTAAATTGGGTAAAGAGGAGATTTGTTTTATGCCAAGACATTCAAGAGGGCATACAATTAATCCAACCAATATAAATTTTAGAGCCAATATTGATGCAATGAAACAATTAGGCGTGACAGATATTATTTCAGTTTCAGCTGTAGGCTCTTTAAAAGAGAATTTAAAACCAGGAAAATTTGTAATTGTTGATCAGTTTATAGATAGAACTTTTTCGAGAATAAAAACATTTTTTAATGATGAAATTGTAGCGCATGTTTCAATGGCAAAACCAACAAGTCCAGGATTAGCAAGCTGTTGTGAAGCAGCTCTTAAAAAATTAAATATTAGCCATCAAACTGGCGGAACATATATAGTAATGGAAGGTCCTCAATTTTCAACTTTAGCAGAGTCAACTCTATACAGATCTTGGGGTGCAGATGTTATTGGAATGACCAATATGCCAGAAGCTAAATTAGCTAGAGAGGCCGAAATAAGATATTGCACTATTGCAATGGTAACAGACTATGATTGTTGGCATCCAGATCATGATGAAGTTGATGTTAGCTTAGTAATTCAAACATTAGTAAAAAATGCCTCTAATGCTCAAAATATGATTAAAGAAATAATTAAAACTTATAAAGATTTCTCAGTAGAACAAGACCCAGCAAATAACTGTCTAGATGTAGCTATAATCACAGATCCAAAGCTAAGGTCAAAAAGAACAATTAAAAAATTAAAAAATATTGCTGGTAGAGTTCTTAACAAAAAATGAAAAAATTATTTTTTTACTTTCTTTCAATAATCATAGCAGTTTTCTTTATTTTGTCTCTCGATTTTACACTGAGTAATACAGTACTAAGTTATAAAAACTGTTTCAAATACGATGAATTTTATTATGAACTAAAAAAAAATTGCATAGGAAAGTATAGATTTAAAAAATCTTTTCCTATTGTCAAGACAATCACTGATGAAATGGGACTGAGAGTAGGCGAAAATAGTTTGCCAAAAAATAAAAACAAAAAAAATATATTTATATTCGGAGATTCTTTTACATATGGAGTAGGAATAGAGTATGAAAAAACTTATGTAGGGTTAATTGAAAAAAAATTTAGTAATTATAATGTCTATAATTTTGGAGTAGGTTCCTATAGCCCATCCGTTTATCTTTACAAACTTAAAAAAACACTTGAAAAAAACATTGTTCCAGAAAAAATTTTATTGTTTTTAGATCTTACCGATTTAATCGATGAAGCTAGTAGATGGACTTATGATGAAAGTATTGTGAACGTTAGATTGGCCACAAATTACGTTTATAAAAACTCAAAAAAAAAAGAAAAATTTACAAAAAAAAATTTTAAATTATTAAATAATGTTTCGTCTTATATTAATTATCACTCAAGAAATTTAAGAGAATTTGCTAATATAAAATTAAATGAAAAAAGAAAAATTAAAACAAGTATTCAGGGCAGTTTTACTTATAAAGATTTAAATTCATTAGATAAAAGATTTTGGAAAAATGGTGTCTTTTTAAAAGGAAAAAATAATTTAAAAAAAAGACTTTCTCAAATTTCAGATATTTCAAAAAAAAATAATATTGAATTTTATCTTATAATCTATCCTTGGGCAGAAACTTTAGAATTTGGACAAAAAAATTTCAGTTGGTCAAATTTTGCTAAAGAAATATGCTCCGATAAGAATTGTAATTTAATTGATACAATTCCTGATTTTCAAAATTATAAAAATGAAAATATTAACTGGTCTACAGAGCTTTATTTTTTAAATGATGAGCACTTTAACGATAAAGGAGCTAATTTATTATTCAATTCAATAGTTACAAAGATAAAATAATGAAAATAAACGGAGTAAAATATCGCACAATTTGGTTTGAAAATAACTTAGTAAAGATTATTGATCAAACAAAGCTTCCTCATAAATTTGTTATCAAAGATTTAAGAAATGTAAAAGATTCAATAAATGCAATTAAAACCATGGAAGTGAGAGGTGCTCCATTAATTGGCGCTACAGCAGCCTACGGTTTAGTTTTATCAATTATAGAAAAAAATGATTTATCTTTTTTAAAAAAATCTAGTGAGGAATTAATTTCATCAAGACCTACTGCAATTAATCTTAAGTGGGCAGTAGATAGAATGATGAAAAAGTTATCTGGAGTAAATGATAAAGATATCTTAAAAATAGCTTTAGATGAGGCAAAGGCGATCACAGAAGAGGATGAAAAATTTTGTAAGAATATCGGTTTAAATGGTCTTAAAATAATTGAAGACATCGCCAAGAAAAAAAAAGATACAGTTAATATTTTAACGCATTGTAATGCAGGATGGCTTGCAACTATAGATTGGGGGACAGCTACTTCACCAATTTATCATGCTCATCAAAAAGGCATAAAAGTACATGTATGGGTTGACGAGACAAGGCCAAGAAACCAAGGAGCCAACTTAACTTCATATGAATTAAATGAAGAGGGAATATC
>MDTA01016422.1_pt1 | contig 11197 bp, 10 predicted proteins | sample 811151 | NCBI WGS metagenome assembly MDTA01 (sample SAMN05326648, study PRJNA326480) | marine metagenome | isolation source: seawater | place: Indian Ocean: South | collected 2010 | reverse complement strand
TCCACTGCGACTGGAAATGCAAATAAACATCTTGCACAACAAAAAGAAATATTAGAAAAGATACTTAAAGATTAAATGTCAGAAAAAATCACAGTTCCAACATTAGGCGAGTCGGTCACAGAAGCAACAGTTTCTAAATGGCTAAAATCTCAAGGGGACAAAGTAACTGCTGATGAACCTATTGTTGAGTTAGAAACTGATAAAGTCAATGTAGAGGTACCCGCTCCTTCCAATGGCGTGCTTGGCAGTATACAAGTTAAAGAAGGTGAAACAGTTAACGTGGGATCTTTATTAGGAACAATCAGTAGCAATACTTCTCAAAATAATAATCTACAGGAAGTTAAAAAATATAACCCTCCTAAAAAAGATTTAAAAAATGAACCAAAAGAACCAAAAATATTTGAGGAAGAAAAAAAAATAAAAACAAAAAAAATTAATAAACCGAAAAATGAACAGTCAGTTTTAAAATTGGAGGAGGAAAGTATAGAAAAAGATGAACCATTAATATTAGAAGATATTCATAATGAAGAATTACCTTCAAAAAAGATAAAAAATTTAAAAAAAGAAAAAAAAATTTCCCCTGCCGCAAGAAAAATGGCCCAAGAAGCAAATGTTGACATTGATAAAATTCAAGGTACTGGAAAAAATGGAGTAATTTTAAAAGAAGATATTATGAGTTTGATGGGATCTAAACCGTCTCCATCAGAAAGAAAAATTAAATATGGTCCCGAAGAAAGAGTCAAGATGACAAGACTAAGATTGACAATTGCTAAGAGACTTAAAGAAGCTCAAGAAAATGCTGCAATGCTTACAACTTTTAATGAAGTAGATATGAGCGAGGTTATAGCTATGAGAAATCAGTATAAGGATGAATTCCAAAATAACTATGGTGTAAAACTTGGTTTTATGTCTTTTTTTGTCAAAGCCTGTGTAATTGGATTAAAAAATTACCCCGCAATAAATGCTGAAATTCAAGGTGAAGAAATAGTTTATAAAAACTATTACAATATTAGCATTGCTGTTGGTACCGATAGAGGTTTAGTGGTTCCAGTCTTGAGAGAAACCGATGAAATGTCTTTTGCTGATATCGAAAAAAAAATTGGAGCCCTTGGACAAAAGGCTAGGGATGGCAAAATAACAATTGAGGATTTGCAAGGGGGAACATTTACAATTACAAATGGAGGTATTTATGGATCGATGCTATCGACACCAATATTAAATCCACCTCAATCAGCTGTGCTAGGTATGCACAATATTATACATAGACCATTAGTTGTTGAGGGGCAAATAGAAGCTAGACCGGTAATGTATTTAGCTTTATCTTATGATCATCGTATAATTGATGGCAAAGAAGCAGTTTCTTTTTTAAAAATTGTTAAAGAGTCGTTAGAGCAACCAAAAAGACTTTTTTTGAATATCTAGCATGGATAAATTTGATTTAGTTGTTATAGGAGGAGGCCCAGGAGGTTACGTTTGCGCAATAAGAGCAGCTCAACTTGGTTTGAAGACAGCTTGCATAGAGTCAAGAGGAACTTTGGGCGGAACATGTTTAAATGTTGGCTGCATACCTTCTAAAAGCTTATTAAATTTATCCGAAAATTTTCATAAAGCTAAAAAAGATTTTAATCAGCAAGGAATAGAGATTGATGGCATAAAACTCAATATTGAGAAAATGATGTCAAATAAAAATAAGTCAGTTCAAATATTAACAAAAGGCGTAGAGTTTCTATTTAAAAAAAATAAAGTCACATACATAAAAGGAAAAGGAATTTTATTTTCAAAAAATGATATCTTAGTCTATGAAAATGATAAAAAAACGAGCTATAAAGCAAAAAATATTGTAATTGCAACTGGCTCAACTGCATCTTCTTTAACTGGTATACAAATTGATGAAAAAAATATTATATCTTCAACTGGTGCCTTATCCCTCAACAAAGTTCCAAAAACTTTAGCCGTAATAGGTGGAGGCTACATAGGGTTAGAGATGGGTTCGGTGTGGTCTAGACTAGGAGCAGAGGTTACAGTTATAGAGTACTTAGATTATATAACTCCTGGAATGGATAGAGAAATATCAGACGAATTTAAAAAAATTCTTACAAAACAAGGTATAAAATTTAAAATGGGCTCAAAAGTAAATTCAGTAAAAAATACAAGTTCTAGAGTTTCAATAAACTTTACTGATATGAAAAACTCAAAAGATGAAACGATAGAATTTGATAAAGTTTTAGTATCTGTCGGGCGAAAACCTTATACGGAGGGACTTAATTTAACAAAAATAGGAGTTAAAAAAGATTCTAAGGGGAGAATTGAAGTTAACGAAAAACTACAAACATCAATAAAAAATATTTATGCTATTGGAGATGTTATAAAAGGACCAATGCTAGCCCACAAAGCAGAAGAAGAAGGAATAGCTGTGGCTGAAATTCTGGCTGGTCAAGCTGGGCATGTGAATTATGATGTAATTCCTGGAGTAATTTATACTTCACCAGAAGTAGCATCTGTTGGGAAAACCGAGGAACAACTTAAAGAGCAAAAAATATCTTACAAAGTAGGAAAATTTCCTTTTTTAGCTAATTCCAGAGCTAAAGTTAATAATCAAACCGAGGGATTTGTGAAGATATTAGCAGATAGTAAAACGGACAAAGTATTAGGTGTACATATTATTGGTCCTCATTGTGGTGATATGATTGCAGAAATGGCTCTAGCGATGGAATTTGGAGCAAGCGCAGAGGATATTGCTAGAACTTGTCATGCACATCCTACTCATACTGAAGCAATTAAAGAGGCAGCTTTAGCTGTTGATAAAAGACCAATTCATTTTTAATTAAAAAATTTTCAAATACAATTATCTTATGAAAGCACAAGTTTTGTTGCCAAAAGTTTTCAATTTTCCATTTACTTATAATTCAAAAAAAGAGAGTAAAATTGGAGATTTAGTGGAAGTTCCATTTGGTTCAAAAAATGAAATCGGAGTCATTTGGAAAAATAAATATTCAGAACCAAAAAATATAAAGATTAAAAATATTAAAAAGAATACAGGTTATTCAATAAGCAGCAAGTTCGTGGATTTCATTGAGTGGTTTTCATCTTACAACATGGTCCCAATTGGGCTTGTCTTAAAGATGGCTATTGGAGGAACAGAAAAATTTTTAAAAATTAAAGATGATCTATCAGAAATTAAAAAGACTGAAATAAAAGATTTTAAATTAAATCAGGAGCAGTTAGAAGCATTAAAATTTCTTGAAAAAGTCAAAAATAAATTTGATGTATCAGTTTTACAAGGCACAACAGGATCAGGAAAAACACTAGTTTACTTTGAGAGAATAAAAAGAGTAATCGAAGAAAATAATCAAGCATTAGTTTTACTACCAGAAATATTTTTGACTAATGATTTTAAATCAAGATTTGAAGATTTTTTTGGTTTTGAACCAGCTATATGGCATTCAAAAATAACTCCCAAAAAAAAAAGAATTATTTGGAAAGGTGTAATAAATAATAAAATTAAGATCTTAGTTGGCGCTAGATCTGCATTGTTTTTGCCTTTCAAAAAACTTGGTATAATAATTGTAGATGAAGAACATGATTCTTCATATAAGCAAGACGAGGGTGTTATTTATAATGCGAGAGATATGGCAATTTCCAGAGCAAATTTTGAGAAAATTCCAATTCATTTAGTAACTTCAGTCCCCTCCATAGAAACATATAATAATATTTGCAATAAAAAATACAGGCATACTAAAATATTAAGAAGATTCAATGACTATCCTCTTCCAGAAACAAAAATTATTAATCTAAATTTAAATAAAATTAAGAATAAGTTTATTGCTCAAGATACTATAGATCTAGTAAACACATATTTGCACCAAGGTAATCAGATATTGTTTTTTCTGAATAGGAGAGGTTACGCCCCATATTTAATTTGTAAAAACTGTGGGCACAAACAAATTTGTTCGAATTGTTCACTATATTTAACATTTCATAAGCTTAAAAATAAAGCAATTTGTCATCATTGTTCCCTTGAAAAAGAATTACAGAATAAATGTAAACCCGATGGTTACTGCGATTTTATAATGTATGGACCAGGTGTTGAAAAAATATTTGAGGAGGTTAAAGAAATATTTCCAAATAAAAAAATCAGAATATTCTCTAGTGATTATTTAAAAACAAAAGAAAAAGCTAGAAACTTCTTTCAAGAAATGAATGAAAATAAAGTAGATATTCTAATTGGCACTCAAATGATTTCAAAAGGTTTTAATTTTCCAAAGTTAAACTGCATCGTTGTAATTGATGCTGATTTTTCTGGAAGGGGTTACGATTTAAGGGCAACAGAAAAAAATATTCAATTGTATCATCAACTAAGTGGAAGAGCTGGAAGATTCAGCACAAAATCCTTAATAATATATCAAACTTTAACTCCCTATCACGCAACACTAAAAGAGTTAATTAAGAATAAATCAGAAAAGCTTCTTGAAAATGAACTTTCTTTGAGAGAAAAAAACAAATTACCACCCTTTATTAGACTAATTTCTATTATTGTATCATCAAGGCAGCGTGATTTAAGTTTACAAGGTGCAAGAGAGATAAAAATAAAATTAAATCAAATTAAAGATCTTGAAGTCCTGGGACCTGTTGACTCTCCGTTGCTTAAAATCAAAAAAAATTTTAGATCTAGATTATTAATTAGGTTTAGCAACCGATTTTTGATGCAAAAAAAAATCATAAATGTAATAAATAGGCTAAAAATATCATCAAAAATAAAACTTACGGTTGATGTTGATCCTATCAATTTTGCCTAAGTTCAAAATTGCTAACTTGATCATAATATACTCTTATGATACGACCAACGCATTATTTCACTAAAAATTCTTAATATAAAAAATGAGTACAAATAAATCTTTCTCAACTGAAACTTCAGAAAGGTACTCTCGCGCACTATTTGAGGTATCCCAAGAGGCTTCCGAACTAGATAAAGTTGAGACTGTGATAAAAAATTTTCAATCATTATTCAATTCAAGTACAGATATTAAAAATTTTATTAAAGATCCAACTCAAAATATTACCCAGCAATACAAAGTAATAAATTTGATTGGAGATAAATTAGCTTTTTCTAAAAATTTAAAAAATTTTTTTTTATTATTAATCGAAAAAAGAAGAATTTTTTTTATTCAAAAAATTTTAGAAAGTTTCTTAAAGCTGTGTTCAAAAAAAAGAGGTGAAATAAAAGCTTCACTAATTTCATCTAAAAATCTTTCTAAAACTGAACTTGATAAAATAAGTAAAGATTTGTCAGATGCCATGGGTTCTAATTTAAAACTTGACTATAAAGTCGATAATGAATTAATAGGTGGTTTAAAACTACAACTAGGTAGTTTTATGATAGATACATCTATTAAAAGTAAATTAAAAAAATATGAACAAGCAATGTTAGAAAGCTAAAATGACTATAAACCCTTCTGAAGTAACAAAATTATTAAAAGATCAAATCAAAAATTTTGGAGAAAAAGCTGAAGTATCAGAAATAGGAAAAGTTTTGTCAGTAGGAGATGGTATCGCACGTGTCTATGGTTTAGATAATGTTCAAGCCGGGGAGATGGTTGAATTCGAGGATGGTTCTAAAGGAATGGCTTTAAACTTAGAAAATGATAATGTTGGGGTAGTAATTTTTGGCGACGATAGAAACATTAAAGAAGGTGACACAATTAAAAGAACTAACGCAATCGTAGATGTCCCGGTTGGTAAAGAACTTTTAGGAAGAGTAGTTGATGGATTAGGAAATCCTATTGATGGTAAGGGAGCCTTATCTGTCAAAAATAGAAAACGAGTTGAGGTAAAAGCCCCAGGCATCATACCAAGACAATCAGTTAACGAGCCAATGCAAACAGGCTTAAAATCAATTGACTCACTTATACCGATTGGAAGAGGTCAAAGAGAATTAATTATTGGGGATAGACAGACTGGAAAAACAGCAGTAGCAATAGACGCTATTATAAATCAAAAAAAGATTAATGAGTCTTCAGACGAGAAAAAAAAGTTATATTGTGTTTATGTAGCTATAGGTCAGAAACGCTCAACGGTTGCTCAAATAACTAAAACTCTAGAGGAGGCTGGCGCATTAAAATATACTACAATTGTTGCGGCCACTGCTTCAGACTCTGCTCCGTTGCAATTTCTAGCTCCTTACACAGGGTGCACTATAGGGGAGTATTTTAGAGATAACGGCATGCATGCACTAATTGTGTATGATGACCTATCAAAACAAGCTGTAGCTTATAGGCAAATGTCTTTATTATTAAGAAGACCACCTGGAAGAGAAGCTTATCCTGGGGATGTATTTTACCTACATAGTAGATTATTAGAGAGAGCAGCGAAACTGAGTGACAAAAGTGGAGGAGGCTCTTTAACAGCTCTACCAATCATTGAAACTCAAGCTGGAGACGTTTCAGCTTATATTCCAACCAATGTAATTTCAATTACGGATGGTCAGATTTTTTTAGAAACAGAGCTCTTCAATCAAGGAATTAGACCAGCAGTAAACGTCGGTCTATCAGTTTCTAGAGTAGGTTCTGCCGCTCAAACAAAAGCAATGAAAAAAGTAGCTGGATCGATAAAATTAGAACTTGCTCAGTACAGGGAAATGGCTGCTTTTGCACAGTTTGGCTCAGATTTAGATGCTTCAACACAGCAATTATTGAATCGAGGTTCAAAGCTAACTGAACTTTTAAAACAAGATCAATACTCTCCTATGACGGTTGCAGAACAAGTCATATCAGTTTTCACAGGAGTGAAAGGTTTTCTAGATGACGTTGATTTAGGTAAAATAAAAAAATTTGAAAAGGATATCATTGAAAAAATAAAATCTGATAAACCAGAAGTTTTAGAATCAATTCAATCGACTGGTAAACTTGAGGAAAATAATGAAAAACTTCTTATTGAAATTATCGAACAGTACAAAGATAGGAATAAATAATGCCAAGTTTAGATGACTTAAAAAAAAGAATTAAAAGTGTAAAATCTACTCAAAAGATTACTAAGGCTATGAAAATGGTAGCGGCTGCAAAGCTTAGAAAGGCCCAAGAAAATGCCGAGAAAGGTCGACCTTATAGCGAAAAAATGCAAAATATTATTTTGAATTTGACTAAATCTATAAACGATCTTGGGAATGCGCCAAAATTATTGGTAGGCACTGGAAAAGACGAAACTTATTTATGTGTAGTGTTAACTGCAGATAGAGGTCTTTGTGGAGGTTTTAATTCAAATATTTGCAAGCTTGCGAAATCAGAATTCAAGAGAATTTTATTTGAAAAAAAAAATTTAAAGATAATAACTGTTGGTGTTAAGGGTCTAGATCAAATTAAAAGAGAATATGGTAAGTATATAATTAATAAATTCAGTTTTAAAAATAAGAAAAAGATTACTTTTACTGAGGCAGAGATAATTGGAAATGAAATAATTAATTTATTTAAAAAAAATGAATTTGATAAATGTATTCTATTTTATAATAATTTTAAAAATGTAATTACGCAAATTCCTCAAGCCCAACAAATAATACCCGTAGATAAGAAAGATACTTCTGAGTTGAAAGAGGAAAAATTTATTTCATACGAGTTTGAACCTGAAGAAGATGAAATTTTAGAAGATTTATTGCCTAAGAATATTTCTACGCAAGTTTTCAAAGCTTTTTTAGAAAATGCCGCGAGTGAGCAAGGATCAAGAATGACTGCGATGGATAACGCAACTAGAAATGCCGGAGATTTAGTTGACAAGCTGACAATTAATTACAACAGAAGCAGGCAAGCTTCAATTACAAAAGAACTAATTGAAATTATCTCAGGAGCAGAAAGTTTATAAAATGAACAAAAAAGGAAAAATTACTCAGATAATTGGTGCAGTTGTTGACGTGAATTTTGAGGGAGATTTACCAGAAATTTATACTGCTCTTGAAACTAACAATTCTGGAAACAAACTCGTATTAGAAGTTGCTCAGCATTTAGGTGAAAATGATGTTAGAACAATTGCAATGGATGCAACGGAGGGATTGAAAAGAGGAGATGAAGTGCATAATACTGGTTCACCGATAAGTGTACCAGTTGGTCCGGAAACTCTAGGAAGAATTATAAATGTTGTGGGGGAGTCAATCGACGAGAAGGGTGAAGTTAAAACAAAAGAAAAATGGCCTATACACAGATCAGCTCCAAAATTCACAGATCAAGCCACTGAGACGGAACAGCTCGTTACGGGAATAAAAGTTATAGATCTTTTAGCTCCATATGCAAAAGGAGGAAAAATAGGATTGTTTGGAGGTGCGGGTGTAGGAAAAACAGTAACGATAATGGAATTGATAAATAATATTGCAAAAGCTCATGGAGGATTCTCAGTATTTGCTGGTGTTGGAGAAAGAACTAGAGAGGGAAATGATCTTTACCACGAAATGATAGAGTCAGGAGTTATTAAAACTGATGGAAAAGGGTCTAAAGCTGCTTTAGTTTATGGTCAGATGAACGAGCCTCCTGGAGCAAGAGCACGTGTTGCTTTAACAGGATTAACTGTTGCTGAATATTTTAGGGACAAAGAGGGTCAAGATGTTTTATTTTTCGTCGATAATATTTTTAGGTTTACTCAAGCTGGCTCAGAAGTTTCAGCTTTATTAGGAAGAATTCCATCAGCTGTTGGCTATCAACCGACTTTGGCGACAGACATGGGTAACCTCCAAGAAAGAATTACTTCAACTGATAAAGGGTCAATTACTTCAGTTCAAGCTATTTATGTTCCTGCGGATGACTTAACAGATCCTGCGCCTGCAACTTCATTTTCACACCTCGATGCTACGACAGTGTTGTCAAGACAAATAGCAGAAATTGGTATTTATCCTGCTGTAGATCCCTTAGACTCAACATCTAGAATACTAGATCCAAGAATAGTTGGAGACGAGCATTATAGAGTTGCAAGAGATGTTCAAAGAATTTTACAAGCTTACAAATCACTTCAAGATATAATCGCAATACTTGGGATGGATGAACTTTCAGAAGAGGATAAATTGACCGTGGCGAGAGCTAGAAAAATACAAAGATTTTTATCTCAACCATTTTTTGTAGCAGAGGTATTTACAGGGTCGCCTGGAAAATTAGTAGATTTAGATGCAACAATAAAAGGTTTTGATGCAATTTGTAAGGGTGAGTACGATCATTTACCCGAGGCAGCTTTTTATATGGTAGGTGGCATAGAAGAAGTCCTAGAAAAAGCTGATAAACTATCTAAAGATAAAAAATAATGGATGAAAAATTTACAGTTGAAATAATTTCACCTGATAGATCTATTTACAAAGAAGAGGTATCCGAAGTAATAATTCCATCATATGAAGGTGAACTAGGTATTTTAAAAGACCATATTCCACTTATAACCTTTTTAAGACCGGGATTAATAAAGATTGTCAGCAATAATGAAAAAAAATTTTTTGTAGAGGATGGTACCGTTGAGTTTGTTGAAAATAATCTATTGATCTTATCTTCTACTGTTAAATATTTAAAAGATTTTGATAGAAATTCCATTGAGGATCTAATAAATGATGCAGAAAAAAAGTTAAAGAATTCTGATGTCACAGATAAGGAAATATATCTTTTAAATCACAAATTAGAAACGTTAAAAAATATTAATCTATAAATTTTTTTATCTCATTCAGAAGTTTTATGTATAATCTTTTTTTAAAATCTACAATTACATATGGAAGTTTTTCTGGAGAGATCCATTTCCATTGAATAAATTCTGGGTGTTTAGTTTTTAAATTTATCTCTTTTTCTTCACCTAAAAATTTTGCAATGAACCATTTTTGTTTTTGTCCTCTAAATTTACCCCTCCAAATTATACCAATTAAATTGTCTGGAAGTTCATATTCAAAAAAGCCATCAATTTCCTTTAAAATTTTTATATTTTTAATACTAGTTTCTTCAAAAAGCTCTCGCTTAACGGCAGAAATTAAATCTTCGCCTTCATCTACACCACCTTGAGGCATCTGCCATTTATCAACAGGGTTGTCTTTTCTTTTACCTACAAAGACTTTATTTTCACCATTTAATATTATGATACCTACACCATTGCGCATAGGAAGTTTATTGTTGTTCATAATGTTAAGAATTAAAAAGCTTAATAGCGTAGTTTAATTGATTATCTTTTTCAGAATTGATTAGAAAGTCTTCACCTTTTTCCTCAACTAAAATATCTGGAGTGACACCTACTTCAGAAATTGATTTTCCAGAGGGTAGATAATATTTTGAAATAGTTAATCTCATGCCTCCTCCATTTTTTAAAGGTATTATTGACTGCACAGAGCCCTTACCATAGGAATTTTCACCAAGAATAATCGCTCTTTTGTGATCTTTCATTGCTCCTGCGAAGATTTCAGAGGCAGATGCCGAACCATTATTTATTAAAATAACTACAGGTTTACCTTTAATTTCATCTCCTTTTCTTGCAAAAAACTTTCTTGTTTCTGAAATCTTTCTACCCTTTGTTGAAACGATTTCACCTTCATCTAAAAAAAAATCAGTTATATTTATGGCTTGTGTTAAAAGTCCCCCAGGATTATTTCTTAAATCAATTACATAACCAATGATTTTGGTTTTTTTTTCAATTTTTTTTACAGACTTTAAAAACTGCTTGTCACTGTTTTCATTAAAAGATTTTAATCTTATATAACCTAAATTTTCGCCCTCACCAATTATTTCAGCGCTAACAGATTGTATTTCAATTATTTTTCTTTCAATATTAAACTTTAAAGGTTTTTTTACGTTTTTTCTTCTGACCGTGAGATCGATGGATGTTCCTACTGGGCCACGCATTAATTTAACTGCCTCTAATAACGACTTACCTTGAACCTGTTCTTTACCAATTTTAACAATATAATCACCTGCTTTGATACCAGCTTTAGCTGCAGGAGTATCATCTATTGGAGAAATAACTTTCACCACACCGGCCTCCATGCCAATCTCTATTCCCAAACCTCCAAATTCACCTTTGGTATCTGTTTGCATTTCTTTAAAAAGTTCGGGGCTCATGTAAGCGGAGTAGGGATCCAGAGACTGAAGAACTCAATTAATTGCAGAGTCCATAATTTCAGCTTGGTCAATATCGTCAACGTAATCTTTTTTTATATTTTCAAGCACTTCACCAAATAAATCTATTTTTTCATAAAGATCATTTTTTG
>MDTA01122026.1_pt1 | contig 11198 bp, 5 predicted proteins | sample 811151 | NCBI WGS metagenome assembly MDTA01 (sample SAMN05326648, study PRJNA326480) | marine metagenome | isolation source: seawater | place: Indian Ocean: South | collected 2010 | reverse complement strand
TATTTGACATCTTAAAATTTGAGAGCAATTCCACCAAACGAATCCTCGATCGGGATGACCGTGAAAAACTCGAGGAATACACCACCAGTATCCGCGATATTGAACTAACCATTAGTCGCGAGGAAGAATGGCTGGACGTGCCCTATCCGAAGACAAAAATGAAAGCTCCCAATGATGAACAGGTTTTGGTCAGCGGTTCTCACGGTGAAAAGGCAATCCGTACGATGCATCAATTGATTCTCGCAGCCTGGCAAACGGATTCCACCCGCGTGGTTACCTATCGTATGCCCGATGCCGGGTTGCTCACCAGCATGGGCATTTCCTCCACTCCTCACACACTTTCTCATTATGGAAGCAATGCCTCCCTTCATGAGCTGAATCTGCGACGTACCCGAAAATGGATGGAATTGTATTCTGACTTTATCGACCAGTTACGTTCCACCAAGGATCCCATGGATCCCAACGGAGGCACTCTTTTCGACCACAGTCTGGTTTATTGCGGAGGGGGGCTGCGTACGGCTCACCGCAACACTAACGTCCCCTGCCTGCTCACGGGCGGTGGCTTCAAAGGACTGACCCATGGCCAGCATCTGATCGCTCCCAAAGAAAACACTCCGCTGGCCAATCTCTGGACCACCATGCTACAGGATGCGGGAGCCAAGATAGATCGCTTTGCCGATTCAAATGCGACAGCCAGTTCGATTTGGATTTAGGCTAGCTGATGCATAAGAAAAATGGCGATCCTTTGAGACGTAAACCCTCTCACGCGTTTTAAACGCACCTCTCTTTAAACATCACCCTCCATCATAGCCAGATCAAAAAAGGACGAAGACAAAAATGAAAAAAACAGCAGTGCTATTTATTCAGGTTTTTCTTATTTCACAACTTTCTGCAAACGCGAAAGACCAAAGACCCAACGTCATTCTCTTTCTGGTCGATGACATGGGTTTGATGGATACCTCCGTCCCAATGTTGTCCGATCAAGAAGGCAAACCAAAACGTTATCCGCTCAATGATTGGTATCGCACCCCGAATATGGAACGCTTAGCCAGTCAGGGCATTCGGTTCTCACAGTTCTACGCTCATTCGGTTTGCTCGCCCACCAGAGCATCGCTCATGACTGGCCAAAACTCTGCACGCCACCGGGTTACCCAATTCATCTCGCCTGAGAAAAAAAACGCCGGCCCTAAAGGCTGGAGATGGGAAGGACTCACTAAAAAGGACGTCACACTCCCCTCCCTTCTACGCAAGCAAGGCTATCAAACCATTTTCGCCGGCAAAGCCCATTTCGCTCCGACCGGGTTTACCGGGGAAAATCCGAGAAATCTTGGATTCGATATAAACATTGCAGGCTGCTCCTTCGGGCAACCTGGAAGTTATTATGGAGAAGATGGATATGGAAACCTGAACCCAAAACGTAGAAAGCGTGCTGTGCCCGGGCTTGAAAAATACCATAAGACCAGTGTCTTCCTCTCTGAAGCAATCACCCTTGAAGCCATAAGCGCTATTGATAAATCCTTGGAAAATGAGAAGCCTTTCTTCCTCTACATGTCCCACTATGCAGTGCATAGCCCATTCAATTCGGACCCTCGTTTTGCAGACAACTACAAGCAGTCAACGAAGCCAAAGAATGCTCAGGCATACGCTACTTTAATCGAAGGCATCGACAAGTCTCTTGGAGACCTGATGGATCACGTAACCAGCAAAGGTGAGGCTGAAAATACACTTATTCTGTTTGTTGGTGATAATGGATCCGATGCGCCTTTAGGCCCAGTTCACGGGTACTCTAGCTCCTTTCCGTTGCGAGGAAAGAAGGCAACTTGCTACGAGGGCGGAATGCGCGTGCCCTTCATCGCGGGCTGGGCAAAGACCAGTAATAAAAATATGTTCCCCATCGCAAGTAATTCGCTTCATACCGATCAAATCGGAACGATCATGGATATATACTCAACGATTCTGGAAATATCAGGAGCAAAGAACCCTGCAAATCACGTTGTAGATGGTGTAAGTTTGCTAAAACAATTCTCGGGGGAGAGTAACCCTGATCGCTCTGATCATTTCATGTGCCACTTTCCTCATTCTCACCGCAGTTCCTACTTTACTACTTTCCGCAAAGGTAATTGGAAACTGATCTACCGTTATAAAGGAAAGAACAGATACGAGTTATACAACCTGAGCGAGGATCCATTCGAAACTAGAAACTTAGCTAAAAGCGAACCTGGCAAGCTGAAAGAATTGACCAAGAGAATGGCAAATCGTCTCGAAAAAGAAGGCGCTCTATATCATTCTGATGGAGACAACATATTAAAACCAGCGATTCCTGACTCAAATTAATCCAAATAGGATGACGAATCATCAAGTGACCCAAAAATACCTTAACCTACTGCTACGAACCGGCATCATAGGAATGTTATTGATTGCGACTCCCGCAGGTTTCGCGATTGAGACAGCATTTTGGTATGAGGATAACAACATGCGAAAAGCCGGAGGATACCCGGATGATTTCAAGGAAATGTTTGAAAATCCGGATTCATGGGAACAGATGAGAAGAAAGCTTTCGGTCTATTGCATTCGAGGCAACACGCTCAAGAACGTCATCAATGACCTAGGAGAAGAATGGGTAATCCGGCATTTCTGCGGACTTCTCAAGAAGGAGAATATTCCAGTCGCTATCGACAACCCTTCCCTTGACCGCATTCCATCAATAAAATTACTGGAGCAAAACGGTCTAGTTATCAGTCACCTTGCCTTGCAAAGTGTGCTTTCCAAATTCAAAGCCAGATCGATGACCCCTGAACAACAAATCCAGGAGATCAGAAAAAGAATTGAAACTACAGTTCCGAAGCTCGTATGGCTTCGCAAAACGTTCCCGCAATCTAAAATAGGCATCATTGATGCCCTGCCTGCCAAAGGTGTTTCTTACGCGGATCCATATGCAGACCTACTCGCGAAATCCCGTTCTGCCGGGGCGCCGATCCAGTTCATTCATGTTGATGCACCCTACAGCGCGATAGAAAAAACACTCGGCTGGAAAAAACTACACCAACTCAAGAAAACAATCAGCAGGGATTTGGATCTGGAATTCGGCATTATCGTTACAGACAATATTGGTGGCATGGAATCGAACAAAGCCTTCTACAATCAGGTCATGCGCATGAGTCGAAAATACCCTGAGGCAGCATACCCCGACTATTTCATCCTGATGAGTTGGTATCACCATCCACAATACGCCGTTAGGCAAGCAGGCCCCCAAGGGGAATACACTATGACTAGGACTGCGTTAGACTTTTTCACCTTCACCTCAAATCGAGCAAAGAAAAGTCAAATGCCCAAATCTACCTTGAACCAAACACATTCCGGCGATCTTAAATGCCCGAAACCACCATCAAATTGAGCGGCGATTGAGGCCATCTCACTTGACGATGGAACGCGGAATCTGGCCGTGTTTGCGTGCACGCATTTCAGCAAGCATGACGCGGTTGATCAAGAGGTCCCGCTCGTAACGTCCTTCAACCATTGCTCGAAGCACTTTCTTTTTAAGTTCCGAATTGAATTCTGTAAACATCAGTAACGGATGAATACGAACCCCACCTATTCCTTCAACAGGGTCGACATTCGGATGTTTGGAAGCCCGGGGAAGCGGGCGCCATTGGTTATATTTAGGCAAAACCATCTCGTTGAAAGTACGCGCCAAATCACCCATCCGTTCAGAGGTCATAATGTGTGTATACCGCTGTGATTCATAATGCATATAGAATGACTTCATCGTGAAATTCATGTGAGCGCGATCTTCACCACGAACCTGACCTTTACCGCGTGGTGTATCCGTATCGTAATCTCGCGCCGCTGGATTCACACAGTTAGGTTGGTATCCCCAGGCACGGTACCATTTATCCGGCTCATTTAAATATTGCCCATCGTGGCCAGGCGCATAAAACTGAAATGTATTAAACCAACTCTTGAGAATCTTCTCGGCACACGCGTCAATTGCCTGAGCTGAATCGGCATCGCCAAAAGTTTCAGCTGCCTGTGCCGCAAATCCAGCGCAAGAAGTCGCCGCAACAAAGCGATTGATACCCGCGCGCCGCTCTCTCGGTGCAGGCTCGGGATTTTCTTTCAAGAAATCCTTCATAGCATCCTCATCCTCAACCGCACTCCGCGCCTTCTCCCAGGCTTCTCGTTTCTGCAGGTAAAGATCGTTATCCTTGTGAAAAGTAGTGTAATTCTCCCAGATGAATTCGGTCTGAAAGTTAAACAGCTTGTGATTCTTGTAGTCCGTGTAGTTGAGTGCCAGTTCACGAATATAGCGCTCAGCCCGCTGACGGTATGTCGCCCCGAGCCTGCACGGATCACCGTCAGGAATAATTTGATCCCAAATTTCAGGATGTAGTGATATGCAATAAGCCGCTAGGGATGGTGTGATCATGCGTGCATTCGCCGAGTCACTGGTATGAGAAATCTCATTTCGAACATACTCATGCCGATCATTGAAATATTTGCCATCCATGTCCGCCTCTGACTGGAACCCACCCTCAGGGAAAATACAGAAGTCATGGAGATTTAGGTAGCGCTGATATGAACCACCGAATCGAACACCGTATTTAATACCTTTAACCTCAAACCCGTTGCGCAGAAGAATGGCGGGATCGGCAATGCGCAGCAGGTGGTCCAGGACATCTTGCCGCCGGGTAATCAGGAAAATCCTGGCGGGGATAGCCCACTCCGGCAGGGAAAAAATGGGGTCCGCTCCAGTGCCGAACCCATGAGCATTGTAGCCGGTTACATACTCCGCCAATGCCGCTTTCTCCTCTTGCGACAAGGGTTGGTGCAAGTCGGCAGACAAGGAATTAACCAACGCTTTTGAATCCTTGGTTCGATTACCGGGAAATCCTGGTGTGTTTGGACGCCCATATGGGTGGCGTGGAGCCAAGATAAAAGAACGAAGCTTGGAAAACTCTGCCTTTTTTAGAACCCCTTTGCGAAACTGGCTCATTACTGATTTACCACGAGCAAAAAGGCTGAGCCTTGGAGATTTTCTCAAGCCTCTAATGGTGTAGCTCCCCTTCCGCCCACAAGTAAACCACTCGATACAATCACCGGTACGCGCGATGATAATCGTCTCAGGACCAAGCTCCCGGGAAACCTTTGCGATATACATCATGTAATCAGGTGTTCGAAAGGGATTCAAGCCACTCCCGTCATCCCGCTTTTTGTAGCGATTACCATGACGCCCAAGAACAAATAACTGCCCATCTACGGCAAACCCTGCATGCGCCCTCGCACCAACGACACGGAGTGTCAGAGCAGCAGCCTCCCCATCGGCCAATGTCAGATCTTTGATATCGTATAGGGTATAACTGACATTGTCCCGAGGAACAAACTGAGCAAGCGAAAGAAAAGGCGCCCCGCTGTTCTCAAGTGAGCCCGCATCAGTTACTGGTTTGCGATAACTGAAATCGTCATAGCCTCGGATACTAAAACGATGATTTCCCTCCGCATCTAATGTCTGCACAAGCGGTAAATGCCGCGCAATCACCTCCACCCCGTTGCGACGAATGGGAGAAACTTGAATGACTGCGTTATCCAGGATATTCCTACCCCTATAACGTGCGGTAAAACCAATTCGTTTTCCAACATGAGGGTGCTTATTCCCAACTGAGAAGGTAAGCGTTTGTTGAAAAATTTCTTCACTGCGAGCAGTATACTCCGCCGTACCCAGAGGTAATCGCCTATCCTTATCAATCGCATAGACATCGAGATAGTAGACAGCCTCACCACCATTGCCACTCTGCACGATAAGCGAGACCGTATATTGCTTATCTGCTTCAATTTTGACCGTGCTTTGCGTGGTTGCATTCAAATACCCATCACTGCTGATCTGCAGCATATACTTGTTATTCGAACGGTTCAGTAAGGGGGCAAGAGGATGTGTTTTCCAGCCACCGGCACTGCGAAAATTCCTGGAGTGGTCAAGCCGTTCGAAAATCGGAGCTGACGGAATCACCTTCGCTCGGGCATCCTTTCGCCCACCAACGACCCATCCCTCAAGTTGTCCGGATTCAAAATCGGCATGAGAAATGTGCTCAGCAAACAGAGGCGTAATAGTTAGCAGTAATACCCAAAAAAAACGTGTAATCGATCGATACATGGAGCACTCAGAGAACCATAACCATTTTGAAGTTCATAGGTAGTCGATTCCTTTCCTACAATGCTCTTCTATGAAAAAAATGTGTCGGAAAACTCTCAATACAGCGGCATCATTTCGACTCATCCAGAATAAACAATACCATCGTTTTACTTGTTAAGAAAAATCCTGCTTTGCACGATTAAGTGAACCAGATCGCGCAGGCGGTTACCGCCTTTTGCCAATTCAGCCGTAATCCTGTCAATTTCACCACGGTCACCGATCTCCAACAGGCGCCCTGTGGCGTAAGTGAGCATCTTTTCCGTCAGGCAATGGGCTACCTGTGATTCACGCTCAAGTAACATTGCTTTAAATCCCGCGAGATCCTTAATCTCGCGCCCATTAGCCAACACGGCAGTGGTATCGATCGGCGGTGCCTGCTTGGCTTTTTTGTCCACCTTTGGGTAATGATCACGCCAGCGCCCGATGGGGTCGAAGCTCTCAAGCGCGTAGCCCATGGGATCGATTTTTTGGTGACAACTCATGCAAGCCTCCTGGTTACGGTGAACTGCGAGTTGCTCCTTGAGGGTTTTCACCCCGCGCAAATCAGGGGACAAAGGTTCCACATCGGGCGGAGGTGGAGGTGGAGGGGTTCCAAGAATATTCTCAAGCACATACACGCCGCGCACGATTGGAGAGGTATCCACCCCGTTAGCTGTCACGGTCATTACCGCGGGCATGGTCAGCAAACCGCCGCGCCGCCCATCCTCCAGCTTGACTTTTCGAAAGGTCTCACCAATCACTTTCTGCTTGTAGATCAGTTCGCCGAGCAACTGATTCATGAAAGTGTAATCCGAGTCGATGAAGTGACGAATCGGCCCGTTGTTTTCCAATACGTCCCGAAAGAATGCATCAACTTGCGGCACTAAGTAGTCTTTCACGCGAAAGTAATGCCCAAATGGACCTCTCTTATCCGGTTCCATTCGGCCCAGTTCATACAGCTTGAGCCAACGCTCGGGAAAATGGCGGGTAAACGCGGCGGCTTTTGGATCTTTCAACATCCTCTCGGTTTGACGCCTCAACTCATTGCCATCCGATAATTTACCTTCCCGGGCAAGCTTCATCAGTTCTTCATCGGGCATTGACGACCAGAGGAAGTAGCTCAACAGAGAAGCAAGCGCAAAGTCATTGAGCTTACCAGAGTTCTGTCGCAAATATATAAAATCAGGTGAACAAAGGATTGCTACATATGCAGCCTTCATAGCTTCCTTTTTTGAATTACCATCCGCCACCAGCTGTTTCGCCAGATCGACGAAGGAGTTCATTTCAGCGAGCTCCACCGGTCGCCGGTAGGCACGCTCAGCAAAAGCATGGAAGAGCTTTTGCAAGTCCGCCTCCTCGATCGGTCCCGTCCCGTAAAGGGCGGTATGGCTTTTGGGCGGCCACTCCCCGGGCAATGCTTCGATACGGTAGCTATGCACGCGGAGGGTCGGTCCTAGATAGCCCTTCTTGAAGAGCACTTCGGCAACCTGCTTCTTGAAGTCTTTCTGTTTGCGGTCAATCTTCTCGTATTCTTCCGGATACCACTGCTCAAGCAGAATGTGCCAGGCGTTGTGCCGGAACCATGGGCCGTTCTCCCAACCGATCCACGTGCTCCATGGATTGTCGATCCATGTCTCGAAAGAAAATGACCGTTTCCTGCCGTCGGCGGGCAATGTCCAGCGCTTGATGCGGTGGTGCCGGGGCCCGCGTGTGTGCTCAAATCGCTGCAGGTAAAGACCAATCTCGAATGGTTCTTCGGGGCCTGTACGGCCTTGGTGAATGAGGCCTCCCTCTCGAACCGTCCAGTTTCCCCACGAACCCTGTTTCGGGTTATGGGCGGAAACCTCCACGGTGATCCTGTAGTTGGCCGGCCTGCGCATACCACCGACATATTTATCCGGCCCAATACGGTTATAGCGATCCCAACGCTGAAACACCTCGTCATAAGGCTCGGCCTTATCCCGCTGATACTTGCCGAGACTACCGCCGGCCAAAGTCTTTGTGCAAATAGGTGCGGTAAAAGTCTCTGTCTCGAAAGGCTTTTGCGCTTCGTCTTGCGTCGCCATTTCGATCACCTCTTCGCCTGCGCCAATCAGCATCTTGAGAAGGAAATCCGACATCACGAGTTGCTGCCCAATATTGTCGAAACCCTCTGCTTGCTCATCGTCTTGGAAACTCCGCGTTGGCTCGATTGTCTTGTGGGCAGTAACCCCGTTGCCATTGAAGTCGTAGAGTCCTGATACCACGGTTGGGTCAAAATCAGGATGCTTGATGTAGAACAGGTCTCGGAGCGTATTACGAAGCTCGAATTTATTCAGCCGCCGAATGACTGCTTGCCCACCGGTGCTCTTGCGCTCGGCGTAAGCCTTCTGCAACGCAGGTGTCAATCCATTGATCACTCCAGCAATTTCCTGAAAAGGAGGCTGCGGCTGCTTCTTGGGAGGCATCTCACCAAGATTGAGTTGATCCAGAATTCCCTGCCAAGCCTCGAGTGTCTGCAAATCTGAAAGGTCAGTCCCGAGTTGATCAAATCGGAGGTCTCCTTTTTGTTTCTCTGGACCGTGACACTCGATGCAGTGCGCCTTGATGAATGGCCTATGTGCCTCGAGATCCGGATTGGCACTACACCAAGATGCAAAGCTGCCGAAAATAAATATCCAGAAGATTAGCGTTCTCACAATTCCCTCCTCTGATTGGTATCTTGATTCGGTAGGCCTAAGCGGATTTCCACTCCAGTCCCGTCAGCGTCCCCGTGCTCGTTCCGAACCGATCAACCTCCAGGCCAAAGTTCTGCAGCATAGACAATAGCAGATTACAGGCTTTCACCCGCTCGAATTTGCCCTCAGGCAACACCACATGTTTGCCTAGCTTGAAACCGCCACCCGCAAGGACAAGCGGCATATTACGGCAAGAATGGGTCCCGGTTGCCATCCCACAACCAAACAAGATCATGGTATGATCGAAAAGCGTACCCCCATTTATTGGGTACTCCTTAGCCTTGAGAAGACCAATGAGGTAGGCCATCTGCGCGATCTGGTTACGCTCAATTTTCATCAATGCATCTGTATGATCCGGCCGCTCACCATGATGAGAAAATCCGTGGTAGCCACCCTGCAGGCCAAAGTCGCCATTGGCAAAACCGGAGGAAAGCGTCATGATGCGAGTGGAATCGGTTTCGATCGCTAAAGCCATCAACTCCATCATGATCTTCATTTCGTCTGCAGTCTGGGACTGAGGACGTGGTTCTTCCATCTTGGTTTTCGGCTTAGGCTGATCCAGCCAGGGATGCTGCAAATCAATTTTCTTTTCCAGGCTGCGCACAGAGTCAAGATACTCGGAAAACTTGTGCTGGTCCTGCTTGCCAAGCTGACGATTCACCACCTTAGCCTTATCGAGAACAGAGTCGAGAATGCTGCCATGTCGCTTCAGTCGTAACCTTTCCTTTTTTCTGGCCTCAGCGGAATCCTCAAGGAAAAGCTTTCGATACATGGCTGTGACGTCAATGGAGGGCACTTGCACTCCCGTGCGGGTAAAGCTGGTCTGATTATTTTCCTTTACCTTGAGCGTCATCGATGGGTAACGAGTTTCCGCGCCAACAAACTCTGCCGCTTTCTGGTCCATGCTGATGTTTCCCTCTGGAAAACTTGAAGCCATATCCGGACGGATCCCGTTTAGAAATGTCGGCACACAGGCATGTCCACCGGTCAGGCCGTGATCGAGGTTGGAGAATACGGAAAAATCCTTTCGATGCTCTGCCAGCGGTTGCAGTGTTGGAGACAACTCGTAATCACTTCCGCCAGATGTGGGAAAGAATGCTTTCTGGTAGACGCCGTAGTTGTTCGACAAGCACACCATACGCTTAACCACTCTTTTCCCATCGGTTGCATAAGCGCGCGGAGAAAGTGATTCCATCATCGGGAGAGCGATCGCCACCCCCCCAGCACGTAGAAAGTTTCTTCGGGTAGTTACTGATCTCATGAGATAAGCCTAGTGAAGCGTTGCCATGTGACCTAGTCAATAGTCATCTTAAAGTCATACACATATGAAATATCTGGTTTGCAATTTTCATGCTGATTTGAACCCTCTCACATTTGAAAAAATGAAAAGTAAATGTTGAGAAACATCTCTTTTAATACGTATTGTTTAATAAGAACAAAGCGCTTTTTGCCCTTCAGAAACGCTAAGTCCATACTCCAAGAATATCACCCCTCAGGTGATTGGGCATGACTGTATACCACCCAAACACATGACCTCTTTTACAAACCGAAGATATTTCCTGCGAGGCGCCGGTACGTTCATTACGTTGCCCGCTCTTGAATCAATCGGGTTTCGTTCGTTTGCAAACGCCACAGAACAGAAGAATGTCACACTTCCCAAGCGCGCCATTTTCCTTGGTATGGGTTTTGGAGTGACTAAGGAGACATGGTATCCGGATTTAAAAGACACCGGGGCGGGCTACAAATTAACCGAAGGATTGGCACCTTTGGCTCGGCACAAAAAAGATTTCACCGTCGTGCAGGGCTGCTCCAACCAGTACAGCAATGAAGCTCACTGGGGCAGCACATTTTGGCTGACCGGCGCCAATCGCTATTCTGTACCCGGCCAGAATATGGCTAACAGCATTTCGGCGGATCAGGTGATTGCTCAGCATCTCGGGCAAGAAACCCGCTTTGCCTCCATGCAGTTGGATAGTAGTGATGGCAGCGCCTCCGGCCATGGACCGGGCTTGTCCTTGTCCTGGGATCAACGCGGTAAACCTGTGGCAGGCTTGGATGATCCGCTGCAAGTCTTTCATAAGCTCTTTTCGGCCGATGAACTTCCGTTGGCTCAAAGGCAGGCGGCCATTGCGGAGAAACGTAGTGTGTTGGATGCGGTACTTACTGAGGCCAAGCGCGTGCAGCGTGGGCTTTCCAAAAACGACAATGATAAACTCGACGAATATTTCCAAGGCATTCGCGATATCGAAACTCGCTTGAGTAAAGATGAAGACTGGCTTGATGTCCCCAAAGCAAAGGCCCCAATAGAGGAACCT
>MDTA01081827.1_pt1 | contig 11198 bp, 9 predicted proteins | sample 811151 | NCBI WGS metagenome assembly MDTA01 (sample SAMN05326648, study PRJNA326480) | marine metagenome | isolation source: seawater | place: Indian Ocean: South | collected 2010 | reverse complement strand
CTTACCACCGTTGCGCTCGGCATTTTCCAGCGCTAACTGATAGCACAATTCACTCGCTGAAATGTTAGAAAGACTGGTGAAGTTATAATCGCGATCCATATAGGGAGCCAACTCATTTTTTACGATTTCTGGAAGTGCTTCGAAGCCCATTAGTGTACCCAGAAGACCGCCACAGTTGCCCACATTGGAGTCCGTATCCTGGCCGCAGCGCGTGCATATAGAGATAGATTTAATGAAGTCGCCCTTTCCATACAGGAGCCCCATAAGTATATACAAACCGTTAAAGTGACCTTGTATATTGAACCGTCCCGTATCGGTTTTAGCCCACGGACAGAAATCAAAGTTCCACTTATCCTCAATCCTCTGCCACGTCCAGCGCCAGTCATCGGGTTCCCGCTCGTACCAAGCGAGCAGATCAGCCAGCATCGCGGCGTAATCACAATCGGCGGGAATGGACATACGCGCCTTCGCGATAATAGATAGTAAATCTCTTTCTACAAAAGCAGCCGCATAGAGCGAAGCTAAAAAGAGACCCGCATAATAACCCTCACCATAGTTCATAATATGACCTACCCGATTTGCTATCATGCTGGCCGTTTGGGGCATACCGGGACAAATCAAACCAATAAAGTCGCACTCGATTTGAAAATCAATGTCATCTGCATGGGGATTATACAAGGGGTGTCCCGATAAATGAGGAGAAATTCCCTCCCTGATGTTCTGGCGAGCCTGACCATTGGCATGCCACAACATGAACTTGCTCTCACGGAATACCCAAGCAAAGTCTTCTGCACTTGCGTCCAAGCCTTTTTCACGAACTACTTCTAGAAGCGCCATATTCACGTAGAGGTCGTCTTCGTTATGCAGCCACATGGTCGGTGCCTCAGGATGAATATCGAGCGATCCTTCGTATATCTCTCCCTGTGCACGATACTCCATTGGTTCGCCCATCATACAGCCATAGGCTTTTCCAGTCCAAGCACCCAGTATTTTATCTTTTACGGCGGCGCATGCAATTTCATACAGATCGGGCATGTTGATCATCCACTTTGTTATGTGTGGCATTGCCGAGGATGCAAAACAATACAATTTTATCAGCATAGAAACATATTAAAACCAAACCGAACATGCACCGGGCAAAACGCATTTACCAATTGAAAGGCTACCTATGCAAATTATCGACCTAACGCTTACCATACGACCTCACATGCACGGTATTGCGTGGGACACATCGCATACGTTAGCCGATAATGGATGAAACACACACAAACTCCATCTCTACTCGCATGCCACGACCCGTATGGATGCTCCTTGCCATTTCTTTGAGCAAGGTCAAAGCATTAAGCATCTTGACTTAGCCAAGTGAGTAGTGCCTGACTAGACAATCGACCTCGGCGTATCAGAGACACGTAAACTCATCACAGCCGATCATCTAGGTGAAATTGCCAAGCGCATTGAACCAGGTGATCGAGTGCTCCTGCGCTATGGTTGGAACACGCCCATAGACACCCCAACCTATCAAGACCAGTTACCACGTATCATTTTAGAACTAGCTCATTTTTTGCCGAACGCCTCATCACACTGATAGGAGTTGAACCGCACTCCGTGGCGGCTATAGACTACATGGAAGAAATCACTATCATACATAAAACCCTGCTGCAGGCAGACATAGTCATAGTCAAGGGGCTGACCAACTTGGAATCCCTGCGTGAGGAACGCGTCTTTTTAACAGCCCTACCTCTCAAAATAGAAGGAAGCGACAGCAGGCTGGTGCACGCTATTGCGATCGAGGATTCTATGGATGAAATACTTCCCTAATGGAATTCCTAGTAGAAGTAATCGGACCGCTCTTTGCGCTAATTGGATGCGGCTATGTGCTCGGACGACGACGGCATGTAGACACTGAGTCACTGGCCGACGTAGCTCTATATGTCTGCGTTCCGTTTTTGCTCTTTTCCGCCCTCATTCGCCATCCCATAACGGGCGTAGCGGCTATCCAAGTGCTGGCCTGGCAGGCCGGCATGTATTTGTTCAGTATGCCTGCTATATGGCTTCTGGCACATATCCTCTCTTGGGATCGTCCCACGCGCAGCGCCGTCACTCTCTCTATCCCTACAATAAACGTCGCCTCTTACGGTGTTTCTGTCGTTCTTTTTGCCTTAGGAGAAGAAGCGCTCAGCATCGTCATGCTGCTTATTGTCTACAGCAATATATTTGCTTCTTCTCTGGGCGTGTATATCGCCGCAGGGGGCAGACAGCAACCACAGCAGGCCTTGTCGAGCGTATTCAAGCTGCCCCTGATCTACACGGCCGCACTCGCCATTGGGATCAATGCATGGGGCCTATCTATTCCCGAGTGGGTACTCAGCACGAGTGACCTCATTGGTAAAGCAGGACCCATTCTGGCCATCATCCTGCTTGGGATTCAGGTGAGCCGCATACGAATAAATGGCGATCAAAAGACCATCTTGGGCGGCGCAATCCTCGCCAAGATCACCATCGGCCCCCTCATCGGCGTGGGACTGACTTTTCTCATAGATGCGCAGGGAGCCGTGCGCGACGTGCTGCTGATCTGCTCATGCCTTCCCACCGCCATTAACGCTCTCGTTCTAACAACGCGTTTTAATTCCAGACCCGAACTGCTCGGCGGCATTCTGGTTGGCTCTACACTGTGGAGCCCGATCAACCTCATGGCCGTACTCTATTGGTTAGGACATTAACGGGCCTCTCAACCTGATTGACAAATTACTTCTTTGTTTATGGCGCCACGCATATGGAAACGAGTAAAGTGCACATCAGTGCATATCTGACAGATTGCCAATTGCTCGTTTTCAATATCACTAATCTGATTACCGCAGCAGACATAGTAGAACCACTCGCGCTAATTGCCTTTCCACAGCAGAAGTACTTGACCTGTTCCGAAAATATCCCGATGCGAGTTACCTGTCCGTTCTCGACCAAGCAGATGACGGACTCCTGCTGGGTATTCTAAACCAAAATGACGTTCTGGCATCTTTTTGCAGCATACAGCAGGCAACTGCCTGTGACTAGAACACAGTAATACTGAACGTTATACGCTGGCTTTTACCTCTCTGCCAACTTAAATTTAGAAAACTATAAATCCATTTAAAGTAACAACCGCTTTTACCGCCTCTCGATTGATCACCTACGGAGATCAGATCAAAGCCTCTGTAAAACGGTGGATTCAACCGTATCTGTTCACAATGCAAAAGCTGATTTTTATTCTCCTCTGTTCGTTTAGATAAGGTATGCAAACCGCCTTGATGACCTCATCAATCGCCCAACGTCTGCGCTATTTCGGAGACTAATATGTGGCGATTATCGTGCTCGCTTCGTTTTTCGCCATTGAGATATTGGCCAAGCGAGAAAAGTATCTGTACCATCAACCTTGTCACAAAGGAAAGTCCTTTTTGCCTATCCTACATATTGGCACTCCTCGTTCGCTTGTGGATGATGGCTATCACAACGCATTTACAGATATGTGTCACTTTAACGGTGCGCTCTATCTGACCTACCGCCGATGTCCTGATGGTCACATGCTATTTTCTACTTCGCGAATCGTCGTTATGCGTAGCGAGAACGGCGGCACAACGTGGCGAGAGGTCTGCGTCTTTGGCATCCCTCCACGCGACGTGCGCGACCCACATCTTTTAGTTTTTAACAATCGTCTCTTTGTCTATTCAGGAACTTGGGCCATTCCACCAGAGGGCCAAATGCGAACTCTTAACGACCATCTCGGCTTTGCCGTCCATAGCGAAGACGGTGAGAGTTGGTCTGACCCTGTCGCACTTGAAGGGACTTACGGTCATTACATATGGCGTGCTGCAACCTACGGAAATCGCGCCTATCTGTGCGGCCGACGCCGCAAAGGTTATGTAGACAGTCAGGAAGAGCGCACCGATCGCACGCAGATAGAAGGTGCCATGTTAGAGAGCGAGGACGGGCTCGTATGGCGCTACCGATCGCTGTTTACTTGTGAGTATGGTGACGAGACAGCCTTTTTATTTGAAGAAGATGGCCAGTGTTTAGCCTTGGCCCGCGGCGCAGACACACAGCCTGCACGTATCTGCCGTTCCCATCCACCCTATGAACACTGGAAGCGCAGCGATTTAGATCGCAACGTAGGCGGTCCGCTCTTGGCTAAATGGGGAGACCTCTATTTGGTAGGGGGTAGAAAAAATATAGACCCACAGAAACCGCGCACGACGCTATACTGGTTAATTGGAAATCAACTTCAAGAAATAGGCCAACTACCCAGCGGCGGCGACAATTCCTACCCCGGATTTATCGCACTAGACCGCACACGCGCCTTGCTGTCCTACTACTCTAGCCACGAGGGCAGCAAAGCGAGTCTGACCCCGTCAGCGATTTACCTGAGCGAACTTACTCTTAGCTGAAGAGACAACCGAACGAATAGAAAAGACATTTATGTGATAGTCTTAGAATATAAATGTCTTTTCTCCCAAGCACTTAGCGCTCTTTCCACTTGCTTGCTTGTTGTGCATTAGAATAATACTTGCACTTCTAACTTGTTTTATTGAGCCTCGTTTAAATCGATCAGATCGAGCTGATACAATCTCACAAGGTTGCTTAAAGAGCGAAAAGCTGAATTCTTCGCTTAACGTGCTACAGTAAGACTTGACGTCGATCTTACCGAAAAATGGAGTCCATGAGCTTGCCAGCCGACGGAATGTTTCAAGCCGAACGTAGCATTATCAACCTAGTCTATCAGAGAAAGGTAGGTATTCACTGGTCAAATGAGGCTGGCCTGAGAATGCGGCCCTGCGTAGTTTCACTCCATGCACAATAAACGGTTCATATGCTTGCTCTTACTAGGCTGGACGGCCTGCGCTACAACCTATTCACCTACTGAAGAAACGCCTTCTGTATTTGCATCGCGCAGCGACTTCTTACAACGTTTGGAACCACGCGGCGAGCGCATCTTATTTGGTTCGGGTATCGATTTTGACCCATTCGCCGATCGCTCTGCCCTAGAGCGTACGCAGCCAGCATACTACGAGGTCGTATATGATCTGGCCGATCTGCCCTATGATTGGCATCTGCCGCTACGAGAGCTAATTGCGCGCCATGAAAACTACGTGTTCCTACAGGTCGATATACGGCTTGGACATGAGGGCAGACCCCTTTCCCAAGCCGTGGCCGACGGTCAGCTAGACGAGGCTATTGACGGGCTATGCTTTGGCCTGCAGCAGCTGGGGCGCCCAATCTTCTTGCGCTTAGCTCCCGAAGCCAATAGCCCTTGGAACGACTACGACCCCGAATCCTACAGAGGAGCCTGGCTGCGCGTCGTTCAAACTCTGCGCGACCGGTGGCAACTGCGCAATATCGCCCTAGTGTGGTCGGTTGCCGCCAATGGCTATTCAGACTACATGACGTTCTACCCCGGTGATGCCTACGTGGACTGGTGGTCCATAGATATTTACACACCAGCCGAGCTCCGCCAGCGCACAACGCGCGCTTTTATCGCCTCTGCCGCAGAACGCAGCTATCCCGTTTTGCTAGAAGCAGCTACGCCAATGAGCAAAACGCCCAAAAGCGGCGACGAACTTTGGCGCCTTTGGTTCACTCCCCTGTTCGAATTACTGCGCCAGCAGAGCAATATAAAGGCGCTGACCTATCGCGATTGGGCTGATTTCAACCGCTTGGGGGACGGCGTAGCGGTGGAGCGTTTCCGCCTTGAGTTAAGCGATCCCATCTATCAAAAAGCGACCGAACTGAATGATTTGCGCTGGTTCCTAGAGTGGGAGTAGAAACACCCCAAATACATTTCAACGCAAACTGCACATATTACCACCTGATAACTTGACGGTGGCATCCGCGCGGGCCAGCGCCTATAAAACAAAGCGGTCGAACCCAAACGCCGTTGCGTTACTCTTGGGCACGTCCTACCTTAACGACCTCCAAACCCACACAGTATTCTATACGCAAGGGCAGTCTCATGAACGATACAGAAAAATTTCTCTTTGATTTACAGGGCTTTATCAAAGTACCGAACGTTCTCAGCAACGCAGAGGTGAAGGCGCTCAACGATTCGTTTGATGCCAACTGGGACGAGAGATATGAAGATCCCAACCATGCACCGCACGGCAGCACCCATGGTCCCGTTCGGCGCGGAATTTTTACCGGCATGCTAGAGTGGAATGCGCCCCACTGTCAGCCCTTTCGCGACCTCTTAGTGCACAAGAAGCTCATCCCCTATCTGAATACCTTCTTTGGGAGGGGCTGGAAAATGGACCATTCGCCCTTTATGCTGACCGGCGGCAAGGGCACCGAAGGACTGGTCATGCATGGCTCGACCAGTCGCGTCTTTGACGGATCTCAGTATTATCAATACGCCAACGGCGTCATGCGCTGCGGAATGATCGTCTGCCAGTTTCAGCTCACTGACGTCAACGAGGGAGACGGCGGCTTTGCCTGCATACCAGGCTCTCACAAAGCTAACTTTCCTTGCCCGGAGGCCATTCGCACCTGGGACGAACACCAAGAGGTCGTTTACAACGTCCCCTGTAAAGCCGGCGACATGGTAATTTTTAACGAAGCAACGCTGCACGGGACGCTACCATGGACGGCCGAACACGAACGCCGATCCCTACTCTATCGCTACAGCCCTAAGTATCTCCACTTTGCCGGCGGCACATACAAAACGAGCCAGCCCGAATGGGTCTCAGAACTCAGCGAAGCTCAGCAAGCTGTCTTAGAGCCGCCCTATATTTACAACCGTCCACTGATAGAGGACGATGGCGTTACCGTGATTAAACCGAGACGTGAGTAGTAAAACAACAGGCGAAAAAGAAAGCGCTGTTAGAAAGCAACACCAAAGCTGGTCGACAACTTTGCATCTGTTTTTTTGACGCCCAACGGTGGGGCCGAATCCGTGCGAAAGTCGACGGTGGTAGTCTGTTTAAGCGGCCCCCACAGCGGCGTGGTCAATTCACCGGTGCCCAATAGCCGCACGTCGCTCGGATCGGCTAAGTCAAACTGATAGTATGCGGTAACGGCAAAACCCAAACTTCGACGTATGTGCATATTCACATAGGTGCTGGAACGACCGACCGAAGCACGTGAAGGGTGCGGATCTTCAGCACTTAGCGACAGCGCTTCGCGTTCCCACATTAGCGACGATCCAAGCGAAAAAGTCACCTCTTCTTCGCTGCTCCATGTCCGACGAAGGCCCGCCCCTAGCAACGTGCGTTGGTCGAGACGTCGCGACTTTGCATAATCGCCCTGTGCAAAGATTTCTGGCTGCCAACGCGCATTAGACGTATGCGTATAGCGCATGTGCAGCACCCCACTGTTGGCAAAGCGCTTGCCGCCGAGAAAGCCAATCCCCCCTTTAAAAACCGTTAAGTATGTGCCTGTCTGTGTATTGACCGTCACATTGCCAGCTCCGTCGCTCTTAACGACGTCTACGTTGCCAATATTCGAGTTTAACGAAAGCCGCGCACCACCCGTAATGCCTTCTTTACCTCGATAGTGCTCAATATTGACCTGCGCCCAAAGTGGTGTCACCGCAAGCAAAACCCACAGTAATCTCATAGAAGCCCTCCAATTCATGAACATGCTATCCGTCCAGCTCACAGCTTCTCGTCATGGACGGCACACATACACATCTTATATTGTTTACTTAGCTCCGAGAGGAGCAATCTATCTACCTTCTCAGTACTGTCAAGCAAGCCAGTTGACCCGACTCAGCAGCAGATAAGATCATGCTCCGAAAAATCCTCTTCCCCTCCATCTGCACCTTTGTCCCGCTCCTTATCGTGGAGTGGTATGCGCGACAGCATTTTGTCGAATATGCAGATGATGAAAGCTACCTAGCACTAGCCTTTAATCGCCTACTCAACTCTCTTGTCATTCCTGCGACTGAACAGCCCAACAGTCCGCTTTTTGGATATGCGCTAACGCCCAACACCCGTCGAACAGTCGAAACAGACGACTTCACTTATGAGATACAAACCAACAGCAACGGCTTCCGCACCCGCGAAATCGCCCCACGCGACGGAGATGAACAGCGCCTGTTGCTCTTTGGCGACTCTATGCTCTTTGGCGTGGGACTAGAAAACAAGTTGGCTGTAGCAGGCCAGCTTGAACGCATCGGCGTAGCCGAAGGCAAACCGCTGACAGTCTATAACTACGCCATGCTCCACTTTAGCACGGTCCAATCCCTTATTGCCGCACGAACCTTCGCTCCCCAGTTATCACCCGACCACATGCTGTTGGGCATTTTTGTTGCAAACGATTTACTCCCCAACGCAATTGCCTATGCTGACGAGAATAACCATTTGGCATACAGCACAGCACAAATTGAACGCCTGCGCACAACGCTGCATGGCTACATCAACCCCCTCATGCCCAGCATTGCACTACGCGCTTGGGCGCTCCAAGCATGGATGCCGCGTTTGCGCTACGCTTTTTCCTCTGAAAAGCGTTTCCTAGACATAACGCACGAACTTATTGATCAATTCACCCATTTGTCGACCTCGCTGGGCGCCCAACCATCCGTCGTTATCATCTATCCTCGCTACGCCCTAGAAAATAGCCTTGTTCGATTTTGGTCAGGAAGCCGCCAACCCGGCCGAGACCTAGCCGAATACTGCCGACAGCAAAATATCGCCGTACTGGATTTGCTTGACCATATGGACGGCAACAGCGATGCACAACGCTACTATTACAAGACAGACGGGCACTTTAACGGCGCAGGCAATGCGCGCGTAGCGCAGGCCATATACAGCGAATTACTAGGTGGGGAAAGGAATATGCAACCCGATGACTAATTCGTTCATGGACGAGCTTCAGCGCAACCCGCAAGCGACCGACCAGCCTATCATCCTCAGAGACGGTACTCGATTGGACACCCGAATCCACCGCTCGACAGACGGCCAACGCTTGGCGCACTATTTTACACATTTGTCCGAGGCAACTCGCCGCGTTTACGGTCCCCATCCCTTTACCGCCGATAAGGCGTATGCGTTCTGTCGCGACGTAAACTACGCCGACACGCTTCGTTTCCTCGCTCTGGATGGCGAACGCATCGTCGCCTATTTCATTTTGCGTTTGGGTATCTTGGACAGCGACTTTGAACGCTACGCACTACGCAACCAACGCTTAAATGACCATACAGACTGCACGCTAGCGCCGTCCGTCGCTGACGACTATCAGGAACGCGGCGTAGGTAGCGCGCTCTTTCCCCTGCTGTTGCAGTTGGCAGATCGGCTCGACAGAAAGCGCGTTGTCCTATGGGGTGGGGTGCGCGCAGACAATCCGCGCGCCGTTCATTTTTATGAGAAGTTTGGATTCGTTGAATGGGGGCAGTTTAAAACAAAAGATACCAACAACTACGACATGCTGCTCGAACTATAAACCTATCTTTGTAAACTTGTATGCGCGCGTCATTTCGCGTTTACCTGGAGGCCCCGGCAAAGATTCGACAGAGAACCCAACCGCCCGCAGGTCGCGTTTAACCTGTCCTTTCGCACAGTAAGTCACTAACGTTCCTCCCGGCAAGAGCACATCGTACATCCGCGCAAAGGCGTCTCTCGTCCACAGTTCGGGCTGATAAGCTGGACCAAAGGCATCGTAGTAAACAACGTCAAAAGAGGCGTCCAATGAGACTTCCTCGATTCGCGCTTGCACTTTTTGCAACCGAAAAAATGGCTCTAGTTGGACCGCTTCTCCCCAAGGCGCATCGTGCAGTCTGTTCAGCATATCGCCCGTAGCTCCTTCGACACTCCGACCGTAGTTGAGCTGATCGATAATCGATCGGGGTAGCGGCTCAGAATCGACCGATACAAAATCGATCGACTGCATTAGCCGACGGGCACGCATCTGCGTAAGTAGCGCATTGAGTCCCGTGCCAAATCCCATTTCCAGCACCCGGATCCCCATGCGCGGACCAAGCATATCCAGCCCGTGCCGAATAAATACGTGTATGCTCTCACCCAACGCTCCGTGTGTAGAATGATAGTGCTCTCCTCTAAAACGCGACGACAAGGTATGCGAACCATCCCCCGTGCTAACAATCTTCATACTATTGACCTCTCTCTTGGCTAGCCAAAGCACATAAACACCTGTCCATACGCCCTTGTAAGATCCCCACACCAAACGGAAAACCGGCTATGAATCATAAAAACACGCTAAGACACTTAAAATCAAATACTTATAATGATTTATATTATTTTCAAATATCGCTAAAGTTTCTAATGGAAATGCCGATATATGAAGAATAGGGGTTAACTATATACGCTTAAAAACACGTTTTCACGTACAGGAAATCATGCTCCGATAGGGTCCATTAGCAGAGTTTACATGCTACAAGCACGGTTAAAAATCGAACGCCTTTCCTCTCTAAAGTCGCTACCGTACCCTCGCTTTTATAAACGCGGGCTGAAGTCCATTACCGCGTTGCCCCGGGATGGAGCCCTAGCCTCAATGGCTAGGGCTCCTTTCTTTTACGCATGTGACCAGACCGCTATTCGGCCGTACATTACCTCAACAACAATCACCTAACCCGATCGAAAGGAACTGCCTCATGCCTACAGTAGAAGCCAACGATCCACGCCTGTGTTGGGGCGGAACGGCTTCGTTAGAACAGGGTCCTAGCTGGACTAAGCCCTGGCGCATTCCACACGAAGACCAGGATCTCTACTCACCCGGCGCGAGCGAGTTGGCCGGACGCGCTGAAACAGCCTCAGGCGTGCGACTGCGCTTTACCACCGATGCCACCGAATGCACGCTGTATACCGAACCGCTCGACGAAGACGGTAACTTTGACCTCTACGCCAATGGCGATTTTGTTGCAACCGTAGACTTTGTCGCCGGTCAAACTACAACGCCTTTTGTCGACCTACCCAGCGGGAAAAAAGTAGTCGAGATTTGGCTATCGCAGGCGATGCCCGTCCCCGTGCGCGCCGTCGAACTACCCGAGGGCAGCAGCCTAGAGCGGAGCGAGGACAACCGACCTAAGTGGATCACATACGGCTCTTCCATTACACACTGTAGAACAGCCGGTTCTCCTTCCTTTACATGGCCCAGCATTGTCGCGCGCGGAAAGAATTTCAACCTGACTTCCTTTGGTTTTAGCGGCCAGTGCCACGCCGATCCGATGATGGCCCGCCTGATAAGAGACCAGCCCGCCGATTTTATATCCGTCAAGATTG
>MDTA01053837.1_pt1 | contig 11199 bp, 14 predicted proteins | sample 811151 | NCBI WGS metagenome assembly MDTA01 (sample SAMN05326648, study PRJNA326480) | marine metagenome | isolation source: seawater | place: Indian Ocean: South | collected 2010 | reverse complement strand
TTATTGCTTCAGGTGCTTTCCAGTTGGCAAAACCATCAGATCTTTTACCCGAGTTACAAGGTAGACTACCAATAAGAGTTGAGTTAGACGCTCTAAATAGTGAGGATTTTATTAGAATATTAAAAGAACCTGATAATAGCTTGATTAAACAATACAAAGCTCTCTTGAAGACAGAAAATGTTGATTTAGATTTCACTGAAGATGGAATAAATACAATTGCAAACATAGCAAGTGAAGTTAATTCTTCGGTAGAAAATATTGGTGCAAGAAGATTGCACACTATAATAGAAAGAGTTCTTGATGAGATAAGTTTTACTGCAACTGATAGAGCGGGAGAAAAAATAACTGTCGATGGTAAATATATTAAAGATAATATTGGAGAACTAGTAAAAGATACAGATTTGTCAAAGTTTATTTTATAGATTTTAAAAAAATGTTAAAATTTCCTTTTGATGGACTATCAACTGCTTCGTAATCTATTTTAATAATTTTTCTCATTAACTCTGAATTATTCTTTATAAATTCTGGAACAGAATATTTTAAGATGCTAAGATCGGTAGATTTATAAGGATCCTCTAAATTTTTAGACCTCATTCCTTTGCCGGTTATTACATTTATTCTACTCACTCTATTTTCGTAACAATTTTCTATGAAATCAAATATTTTTTTATTTGCCTCTTCAAGCGTATATCCATGAAGATCGATTGATCTTTCAGATATTTTGTTTTGGGTAGAAATGTTTTTATCTTTATTATCTAATTTTTCAGAGCTCTTTAAAAAATTCAGCCAATCTTTTTTATCTTTGTCTGAAAGCTTATTTGTCAAGCTTGTGTATCTATTAGTAACCAATTAGGATTATTAGATCTGCTATCTTTAGAAAACTTCCAAGTATCCAAAACCTTTTTTATTTTTTCTGGATCACCAGAAATTATTTTATTATCCTTATCCTTAACACACGAAATAATTTCACTAACAAATTCAACTGTGACTTCTAACATATTTTTATTTTGGGTATGTTCTTTAACTTCAGCTGAATTAATACCAATAAACGTAGTTTCAGACGAAAGCTTTTTTTCATTTCTATCTTTAATTGCATCTTCAAATTGCTGATATACACCTTTATCCAAAAGAGATTTAATATCTTTCAATTTACCATTTGCGAAATTTGTTATAATTGTTTCATAAGCAATTTTTGCTCCCTTCACGAATTCTTTTTTTGCATTTTCATCAAATGTGCTTGCATTTAAATCAACAGCTGGCTTTGATGGAGCCGCCTCATGTGGAAAGCTAGAATTGATGTCTTCCTCAAAACCTGTTTTTTTTCCCAAAATTCCTCTTAATCGTAAAAAAATGAATCCTGCTATCATTGCAAGGAGTATAATATCGATGTATTCAAAGCTATAATTCATATATATATATAATATTTACTATATTGTTAAATTTCAACCTGGTATTTAAATTGTAGACAAATGAACACAGTTTTATTTTTTGTTATTGGTATACCCCTGATCGAGATTTACTTATTTATAAAAATTGGATCGCAAATAGGTGCTTTTACCACTCTTTTATTAATTTTAATTACTGCAGTAGTTGGGGTTGCTTATGCAAGATATGAGGGATTTAACACATTGAAATCAGGCGTTAGGCAACTGATTAAAAATGAGATGCCATTATATGAGATGCTTTCTGGTGCAACTCTAGCATTTGCAGCATTCTTGTTAATAATACCTGGCTTTGCGACAGATTTAATTGGGGTATTATTAATTGTTCCATTCACGAGACGATTAATTCTTGGATGGTTTATAAATAAGAAAATAAATAAAAATAAAAAATCTGAACAACAAAATTATATTGATGGAGAATATGAAGATATAAGTGAAGACAATGACAAAAAAGTTTGAAATAATTCTAAAATATATAAAGGATGTTTCTGTTGAAATACCAAATGCTGAAACATTTGTTTTTAGCAGAGAATACATTACAAAATACTCACTTGGAATAAACATTACTACTAAACCATTAAAAGATGAAATGATTGAGGTGGTAACAAAAATAAATTACAGAGATCCATCGGAAAATAAAAGAAAATCATATTTTGAAGTTTTGTATGCAACGGTTATAAAAATTATTGATAAAGATGTTAAAAAAGATGAGTTAGAAAAAATTATTCTATGTGATGTTCAAAATGAAATATATCCTGAGTTAGAAAGAATTTTTTTAAACATTATAAAAGACTCAGGATTTCCAGACATGAAATTAGAAAAAAAAGTTGACTTTGAAAAACTTTATCAACAAAGATTAAATTAATAAAAATTTTTTTTGAGAACATGCTTTATAAAATTTTTATGGCTCTCAGTTTCTTCTTTTGATGGTCTGATTACCTTTTTTGAATAATTTTTAGTTTTATTCTGATTGTAATCACTTTTTTCTAATTCTTTTTTAAACTGGAATATTGGTTCTCTTTGGTCAATTAGATTTATATAAACTTTTGATAATAAATCACAGTCAATTAAAGCTGTATGTTTTTCACGCTTAGAATTATCTATTTTATATCTTTTACACAATGCATCTAAACTTATACCTGAGCCTGGAAATTTATTTCTTGCAATTTCCAAAGTGTCAATAACGTTTTCTTTCGATATAATTTTTTTATTTATTAAAGAAAGTTCATTATTTAAATGACCAATGTCAAACTCAGCATTGTGTATAATTATTTTTTTATCTTTTATAAAATTTAAAAATTCGTCAGCAATATCAATAAATTTTTGTTTATCTGCAAGAAACTCATCTGTGTAACCATGAACTTTTAGTGCACTTTCAGAGACTTTTCTTTCCGGATTTAAATAACAGTGAAAAACTTTTTTTGTTGGGATCAAATTTTCTAATTCAATACAACCTATTTCTACAATCCTATGTCCATCTCTTACAGACAATCCTGTTGTTTCTGTATCAAGAACTATTTCTTTCATTGAAAATTTTTTTTTTTAACAATTTAATTTTATATTTCATTATATTTACTGGATAATTATTATCGACTTCATAATTAGCTAATTTTCTTTTTTTTTTTATTTGAACTTGATTTTCTTTTAAGACTTTTAATACTTTTTTATCTAACATATGTCTTTTTCTTAATCTTTTTACAATATTACTATTGCTAGATTTAACAAAAACTAACACATCGTTTTTTTTATAAAGCTTATTTTCAATCAGTAAGGGAATATCGAGAACTATTAGTTTTGATTTATTATTTTTTTTCAAAAAAATATTCATTCGTTTTCTAACTATTGGATGAATTGTAGATGATATTTTCTTTAAGTTATTTTTATTAAAATTAATAGCCATAATGAGTTCTGATTTTTTGATCGGGAACGATTTTATAAATTTTGGTAATTTTTTTTTTAATTTTTTAAAACAATTTTTATCATTTCTATAAATTTTTTTTACTTCATTATCTGCATCAAAAATTGGAGATTTAAAAAGTTTAGATATAAATGATTTTCCTGAACCTATATTTCCTATTATGCCAACTCTAATCATTTTGAACTAAATACATCTTCCTCCATCTACTTCTAAAATTACTCCTGTAATCATACTTGCCTCTTCAGAACATAAAAATGATGCTGCATTACCCATGTCTTGAGGTGTGGAAAACCTACCAATCGGAATTGTAGATAAAAATAGATTTTTTTTTTGGGGTGTATTTCCACCCATAAACGACTTTAGTAACGGTGTTTTTCCGGCAACTGGTGCTATTGCATTTACTCTGATTTTATAAGGAGCAAGTTCAATTGCCATTGCCTTTGTAGCTGTAATCATCCAACCTTTACTAGCATTATACCAATTTAATTTTGGTCTTGGTGACAAACCTGCTGTCGAAGCAACATTTAAGATTACCCCCTTTTTATGTTTCTTCATTTTAGGTACAAAATACTTTCCACAATAATATACTGATTTAGCATTTACATTAAAAACTTTATCAAATTCTTTTTCTGATACATTCTCCATTGGCTTGGGCTTATGTGTTACTCCAGCGTTGTTAACTATTATATCAATTTTTGAATATTTTTTATTAATGTAACTTAATAATGATTTAAAGTTTGATGCTTTTGAAACATCAGCAATAAAATAATCTTGTCGTAAACTTTTCGAAACTTTTTTTAATAATTTAGCATTTAAATCTACCATAATTAATTTTGCTCCTTCAGCTGTAAATTTTTTTGCAATACCTTTTCCAAAACCAGACGCTGAACCTGTTATAATCGCTATTTTGTCTTTTAATCTCATAAAATTTTATTCACTTAAAAATTTAATTAAATTTCCATCAATAACAGGTTCTATGTTATGCCATATGTTAAAGGCTTTTTGTGCTTGAAATAAAAACATATCCAAACCATTTACTAACTTGTTACCTTTTAAATTTCCTCCATCTGAAAACTCAGTTTTAACAGGATTGTATATTACGTCATAGAATAACTTATTTTTCCCCACATTAGAGAAATCTATATTGAATTTATCATTTTCTTTTAATCCCAAGCTTGTTGCATTCACTACCATATCAAAATATACAATTTTTCCCCATTCTATAACCTCTATTTCTTTAAATAATTTTTTTAAATTTTCTGCTTTTTCTTTTGTCCTGTTGCTTAAAACTATTTTTGAGGCATTCATCCTTTTTAATGAAAAAATTATTGAGGGAACAACACCACCCGCACCTAAAACTAATATGGTTTTATCTGAAACATCATAGTTTATATTTTTAATACTTTGTTCGAAACCATCTATATCGGTGTTATCACCAATTAAGTTGCCATTATTTATTGACACGGTGTTAACAGACTGTGTTCTTAGAGCATTTCCACTTAATACATCAATAAATGGAATTATAGTTTTTTTTAATGGCACAGTTACATTTAAACCATCCAAATTTCCGTCTTTTATATTTTTACACAATTCTGGTAAATCTTTTTCATAAGTTTCTAGCTTACCGTAGAGTGCATCTAAATTGTTATTTTTAATCCAATAATTATGAAGTTTTGGCGATAATGAGTGTTCAATTGGATTCCCTATGACTAAATATTTTTTCATTTGTAATTTTTCATATATTCTTTAATTTTTATAATAGGTAAACCCATGATTGTATTTTCGTCTCCATTTATGTTTGAAAATAATTCTCTACCAGCTCCTTCTATTTGATAAACATTATATGCATATAGATTTTCGTCTGTAATTTTGTCTAGATATTGCTTTAATTGAAACTCGGAAAAATTCTTCATAGTTAATACAGCCTTATCAGTATAATTCCAAATCATTGAACCATTTTTGGAGATGCATATTGAGCTAATTAATTTATGTTTTTTTCCATTTAACTTTCTCAAAATATCTAAAGCAGTTTCTCTATTTTCTGGTTTAGAAATTAGTTGTCCATCTAAGTCTATTACACTATCTGCTCCAAGGACTAAAAAATCATTAAATTTTTCACTTACTTTGTTTGCTTTTAATTCGGCTAGATTCTTTGATATAATTTCTGGTGATGCCCCTTCTTTAAGAAGACTTAACTTGACTGGTTCTTCATCAACATTTGAAGGCTGTACACTACAAACTATGTTGTTTTTTTTCAATATTTCTTCTCTAACTTTACTTTTAGAAGCTAAAATAATTTTAACCATTCTTGTTTTTTATCTCAAAAATTTTTATTATTGAAGCAGCTGTTTCCTCAACAGATTTTCTTGTTACATCAATTACTGGCCATTTATTTTTCTTAAACAAATTTTTTGATTGATTGACTTCATCTTTTATTTTTTCTAAGTTGGTATAATCAGAAGCTTCGTTTTCTCTTAAAGAGCTAAGTCTATTCCTTCTGATATCGTAAAGTCTCTCAGGCTCTGTTACCAGGCCTACTACACATAATTTTTTAGAATTCATTACATCTTCTGGAACTATCATGTTATTTACAAGTGGAATGTTTGACGTTTTTAATCCTTTATTTGCTAAATAAATTGATGTTGGTGTTTTACTTGTACGGCTTACACCTATTAAAATAATATCAGATTCTAAAATATTATCAGTGTTGTTTCCGTCATCGTGATTCATTGTGAACTGAATCGCTTCTATTCTTTTATAATAGTCTTCATCTAAAACATGTTGAGCACTAGGCCGGTGGGTTGCTTTTTCATTCAAGATTTTTGAAAAATTAAGAATTAAATCACCCAAAACACCAAAACAAGGAATATTTTTTCTGCTAGACTCTTCTGCAAGAAATTTGGCCAACTTACTGTTTACCACTGTATACAAAATTATAGGGCTATCTTGTTTTTTTGCATCGTTCAAAATAGTTATTATTTGGTTTTCGGTTCTTGTGAACGAGAATTGGTTTAGATCATAATCAAAGTTATTAAATTGTGCTTTTAAAGCCATAAATATCCTATCTAAAGTTTCACCAGTAGAATCTGAGATTAAGTAAACTTGATGTGTATTTTTCATGTATAATTTGTTTATTAACTAACTGTAAAATAAGAAATTATTCCTACTCAACAATAAAATGTAATTTTTGTATTATTTGTTATCATTTAATTAACATATTAATAAATCTGAATAACTTATTAACAAATCTGTAATTTAATAAAATCAACAAATAACCCTTTTTTTAAAGGAATTTTAAATAGATAATATGTATAAATAGTTAATAAAGTGTTTAAATTGAGTAATTTACGTTATCTACAATTCATACTAATAATAAATCCAAATATATATAATTCTTATTGTTAATGACGCCAATTTTTGAATGTTTATTAAATCATAGAACTGATGTTAATCCTATATGGTTAATGAGGCAAGCTGGAAGATATTTGCCTGAATTTAGAGAAATTAGAAAAAAAAATACAGACTTTATAAATTTGTGTTTGAATGAGGACATTTCAGAATTAGTAACTCTTCAACCTATAAAAAGATTTGATTTTGATGCCGCTATAATTTTCTCAGATATACTCATGATACCTTATGGAATTGGTCAAAGTGTAATTTTTAAAAAAGATTTTGGACCACAGCTCGGGAATATTAATTTACAAGATATTTTAAGTTTAGATGAAGATGAATTTTATAAAAAATTATCCCCAATTTATAAACTACTTGAAAACTTAAAGGTAAATAAAAATTTGGCTAATAAGGATTTAATTGGATTTGTTGGTGCACCGTGGACACTTTTAGTTTATATGATTAACAAAATATCTCCTAAAAATGGTCTATCACAATCATTCTTTGATAATATGCCTTTAATAAATGATATTTTAAAACTATTAGACAAATTTATAAAACTTCATATAAAAAATCAGGTGAAATCAGGGGCAACTATAATCCAAATATTCGATAGTTGGGCCGGGCTAGTGAAAAAAGATTTTGATAAGTACATATATAGCCCAACATCATCATTGGTAGAGTTTACAAAAAAACTTGGTGTACCAGTAATTTGTTTTCCAAGAGGAATTAGTGATTACAAGAAATATTGTGAGATTGTTAAACCTAGTATGATTAGTATAGATTATAATGTTGATGCTAAACAATTGAGAGATAATATAAATATTCCAATACAAGGTGGTCTTGACCCTCAAGTTCTTTTAACAGATAAAGATAAATTAAAAATAGAAGTAACTAAGTATATGGAAATATTCAGAGACCATCCTTACGTTTTTAATTTAGGACATGGAATTTTACCACAAACTGAAATTGAAATGGTAGAAGAATTAATAAAAGTAGTGAGAGATTTTAGATGATGAAAAGTCATCCTCCAGTAAAATTTGGTAAAACGGGTGTATTAATCGTGAACCTTGGTACGCCCGATTCAACAAATTGGTTTGATATTAGAAAATATTTGAAGGAATTTTTATCAGACAAAAGAGTTATAGAAGTAAATCCTTTGATATGGCAAATAATTCTTAATCTTTTTATACTGAATTTAAGACCATCTAAAACTGCCAAAGCATATAAAGAAATCTGGATGAAAGAAGAAAATATGTCCCCACTTCTTTATTATACACAAAAACAGTGTGATAAAATTTCTAAATCAATATCAAATAAAAATTTAATAATTGATTTTGCGATGAGATATGGCAACCCAAGTATAAGAAGTAAAATTAAAAATCTTCATGAAAATGGATGTGAAAATCTGGTTATTCTTCCATTATACCCTCAATATGCTGCAGCAACTACTGCAACCGTTTGTGACGAAGTCTATAGAACGCTAATGAATATGAGATGGCAGCCTTCGTTAAAAATTGTACCACATTATGAATCAGAGCCCCTTTATATTGATGCATTAGTCAAATCAATTAAAAATAAAATTGAAATGATAAACTGGAAACCAGATTTAATACTTGCTTCATATCACGGTATACCAAAAAAATATTTTGATAAAGGTGATCCGTATCATTGTTATTGCCATAAGACTACAAGGTTAATCTCTGAAAAATTTAACTCTATAGAGATCAAAACAACTTTTCAGTCGAGGTTTGGTCCCCAAGAGTGGTTACAACCGTATACCGATAAAACTTTAGAACTTTTGCCGAAAGAAGGAAAAAGAAACGTTCTTGCAATATGTCCTGGATTTTCTTCTGATTGTGTAGAAACTTTAGAAGAAATACTAATACAGGGCAAAGAGAGCTTTATGGAGTCTGGTGGTGAAAATTTTGATATGATCCCGTGCTTAAATGATAGCGATGATCATATAGATTTATTAAATCATTTAATAAAAAGAAATGTTTAATAGATGAACTATTATCTTCTTTTTAAGTCTATACATTTAATTTCAGTAATTTCTTGGATGGCAGGACTTTTATATTTACCAAGAATTTTCGTTTATCACGCAGAAAATAACAACGAAATTAGAACTTCTGAAATATTTAAAATTATGGAGAAAAAATTATATTTCTACATTATGACACCTGCTATGTTTTTGTCTTGGATATTTGGTGTGATTTTAATTTATTACGTTGGATTCGAAGCCTTGGGCCAAACATGGATGATATTAAAATTAACGTTCGTAATTATATTAACACTTTACCATTTTTATTTAGGTAAAATCCTGGCACGATTTAAATTAAATCAAAACATTCATAATCATAAATTTTATAGAATTATTAACGAAATACCCACAATATTACTGATTTTGATAATTTTTGTTGTAATTTTTAAGCCTTTATAGGGTTGAAATATACTAAACACATAACTATATTATGTCTATCTATTAAAATTTAATCCCCACATAATGAACATACAAGAATTAAAAGAAAAAAGTTCCGAAAAGTTAATCGCAGAAGCCGAAAAACTAGGAATTGAAAATGCAAGCACCTTAAGAAGACAAGAAATTTATTTTGCAATTTTAAAGAAACTTGCTGAGAAAGGTGAAGAAATTACAGGTGGAGGAGTTTTGCAGTTGTTGCAGGATGGATTTGGTTTTTTAAGAGCTATGGAATCAAACTATTTACCTGGAGCAGATGATATATATGTTAGCCCTAATCAAATAAGAAGATTTGGCTTAAGGACCGGTGATACAGTAGAAGGCCCAATAAGAGCGCCAAAAGATGGAGAAAGATATTTTGCTTTACTTCAAGTAAGTAAAATAAATTTTGAAGAAACAGATAAATTTAAGCATAAGATTGCTTTTGATAATTTAACCCCGCTTTACCCTAATAAGCAATTAGTAATGGAAGTTGAAAATACAAAAGTAGAAAAAAAAATAGATTTAACACCTAGATTAATTGACCTAGTAAGCCCAATAGGAAAGGGTCAAAGATCGCTTATCATATCCCCCCCAAAAGCTGGAAAAACTATGATTTTACAAAGCATAGCAAATTCGATAACTGCCAATCATCCAGAATGCTATCTAATGGTATTATTAATAGATGAAAGGCCCGAGGAAGTAACTGATATGCAAAGAACAGTAAAAGGAGAAGTTATTAGTTCAACTTTCGATGAGCCTGCTCAAAGACACGTAGCTGTAGCCGAGATGGTTATTGAAAAAGCGAAGAGACTTACAGAACACAAAAAAGATGTTGTTATTCTCTTAGACTCAATAACAAGATTAGGAAGAGCGTACAATGCTGTTGTTCCAAGCTCAGGCAAAGTATTAACAGGAGGTGTTGACGCAAACGCATTACAAAGGCCAAAAAGATTTTTTGGTGCTGCGAGAAATATAGAAGAGGGTGGATCTTTAACAATAATAGCTACTGCATTGATAGATACTGGTAGTAGAATGGATGAAGTAATTTTTGAGGAATTTAAAGGAACAGGAAATAGTGAAACTATATTAGACAGAAAGATCTCAGAAAAAAGAATATTTCCAGCCATTGATATAACCAAGTCAGGCACAAGAAGAGAAGAATTAATATTTGAAAAAAATGATCTTCAAAAAATGAATGTTTTAAGGAGAATTATTGCTCCGATGGGATCAATGGATGCAATAGAATTTATTAATTCAAAATTAAAGGATACAAAAAATAATTCAGATTTCTTTAATTCTATGAACAAACCTTCATAGTAATTACTTTTTTTTATTAATATATCCTAATTTTATCATTTCCTTGTAAAATCTATTTTCAATTATATTTACAGATGTAGGGCTAATTAAATTTTCCCACTTATTTTCGAAGCCCTTATGGAAAAATATATTTGTATTGCCATTTTTACTCTTAACAGATTCACTAAAGCCCTCATTCTTTTCCTTTTGTTTTAAAACATTGAATTCAGTTGTCTCTATTGCTTTAATCAACTTTTTTTTGTTAACCCTCTCAGTCCTATTAAGTAAAGTATTTACAAAAACTATTAAGTCTCTAAACGTTTCATATTTTTTATTATGTAATTGCTCGTATTTTATTAACATTTTTCTAAAATTTTTTGCACCCGACCAAGATTCATAGTGCTTACACCAATTACTTAAATAAGCATAATTTGAAAAATCCTCATCTTTTTGATGTATATCTCTATCTTCTGTAATAAATTCTAAAGCCTCTTTCTCGTTTAATGAGTAATGATTCATTAAAGAAACAAGCACATTCCTTGGATCTCTTACAATATATATAATACCCAGCGTATATTCTGGGGTTGTAAAAGGCAGATTTTTGTATTTGCTTAATATATTGTGAGTTTTTAAAAATCTTGCTTTTTTACTTTCTAATATTTTTTTTTGAGCAGGTATATATTTTTTAACTG
>MDTA01027083.1_pt1 | contig 11199 bp, 7 predicted proteins | sample 811151 | NCBI WGS metagenome assembly MDTA01 (sample SAMN05326648, study PRJNA326480) | marine metagenome | isolation source: seawater | place: Indian Ocean: South | collected 2010 | reverse complement strand
CACTGTCTGACGCCCAACCTATCCGAGCGCACCCGCCGGTGTCTCTACTTTGGCTACCACCATCGGTGGATGCGGCCTTCGGACGTTGATCATCAAAAGCCCGAAGTGCTGGCCAACGCCTCTCCCGTAGAGCTTCAGCTGCTAGGCGAACTGGGCACCGGCTGCGACAACTACGCGGGCGACGACCCCGACGTGCATCCAGTCTCGCGCTACTGGCGCCCCAAGGAGGAAGATATTCCACTCAAGGCGTGGAGTGAAGAAAGGCGGGCACGCGCCCAATAGATACGCACTCGCACTACGCGCGCTCTCGGCCATTTATACCAAAGGATTCTGTATGGACTTCCCAACGCTTTCAGCTGCATTGCGGAACGAACGGCTCGCACCACCGAGCAGACCCGTGCGCATGGTGCTCGACACGGATACCTATAACGAGATAGACGACCAATTTGCCGTCGTGCAGTCGCTCTTATCGCCTGATAAGCTGCACGTCGAAGCCTTGTACGCTGCGCCTTTTCACAACAATCGCTCGGACGGACCGGCCGACGGCATGCAAAAGAGCTACGAGGAAATACTCCGCCTACTAGAGCGACTCGACGTCTCGCCCGACGGCTTTGTCCACAAGGGATCTACCCAATTTTTAGCCGGACCGGAAGACCCAGCCCAAAGCGATGCCGCGCACGACCTGATCGCGCGAGCGCACCAGAGCGCCGAGCCACTTTACGTCGTGGCCATCGGCGCCATCACTAACGTAGCATCGGCGCTTATAATAGACCCAAGCATAGTCGAAAAAATCGTCGTCGTCTGGCTCGGCGGTCAGCCGTATCACTGGTCTTCAGCACGCGAGTTTAACTTACAGCAAGACCTATACGCTTCGCGTCTAGTTTTTGACTCTGGAGTCCCGCTGATACAGGTTCCCTGTCAGGCCGTCGCGTCTCATCTGCTAACCACCGTACCGGAACTAGAAGCACTAGTAGCAGAACGCGGAGCCATCGGCAATTACCTTGTAGAAATCTTTAAAGACTATTCAGACACCCACTACGCTTGGTCAAAAGTCATTTGGGACATTTCCGCACCGGGCTGGCTACTCGATGCATCTTGGGTGCCGAGTGAGTTGGTGCACAGCCCTATTCTAACGGACCAGTATACTTATAGCGTAGACCGCAGCCGTCATCTAGTCCGCGTGGCAACGGCCGTGCATCGCGATGCAATTTTCCGCGATCTCTTTCGCAAGATAGAGGCGCGAGCACGGTAGTGGAAATGCAATTCAACGCAAACAATATGGGCGAGCATGCGGTCCCAATATCTCGTAAAAAACGGACATGACTACGGTCGTCATAGCAGAAAAACCAAGCGTCGCGCGCGATATAGCTCGCGTTTTGGGCGCCAGCGGCAAGGGGCAGGGCTGCCTCTTGGGCAAGGGCTATATAGTGACGTGGGCTCTTGGACATCTCGTGCAGTTTGCCGAACCGGACGAATACGGCCCGCCGTGGAATGCGCGATGGGCCTTTTCCCAACTGCCAATGGTTCCCGAAAAATGGAAGCTGCGAACCTCTAAGGCAACATCTGCCCAATTTCAGATTATCAAGAAGCTGATCAACGACAGGGAGACGAGGAGCCTTATTTGCGCCACGGACGCCGGGCGCGAAGGGGAACATATTTTTCGTCTAATTTACGAGCACGCGCGCTGTAAAAAACCCTTTAAGCGGCTGTGGGTCTCCAGCTTGACAGACGAAGCGATTCGCGCGGGATTCAACCAGCTAATGGACGGCAGTCAGTACGACGACCTCGGCAGCGCAGCCAGCGTGCGAGCGCAAGCCGACTGGTTAGTCGGTATGAACCTTACCCGAGCCTACACGGTCCGCAACGGCGTTCTCTGCACCATCGGTCGCGTACAAACGCCCACGCTGTCCATGATCGTTCAGCGCGACCGCGAAATAGCCGACTTTAAGAAGGCTTTCTTCTACGAACTGGTGACACGCATAGCCGAGGGCTTTAGCGCCAAATACACGCGCGACGGCCAAACGCGTATCGAGCGTAAAGAAGAAGCCGAACGCCTACACAACGCACTCAGCCCGCACAAAGAGGGCACGGTAGTCAGCGTAGAGAAAAAGATTAAAAAAAACCGGCCTCCTCCCTTTTACGACTTAAACAACCTACAGCGTGATGCCAACCGGCGCTTTGGTTTTACTGCTGCGCAAACGCTCGAATATGCCCAGGCCCTCTACGAAACGCACAAGCTAATCACCTATCCGCGCACGGAAAGCCGACACATATCGGAGGATATGGTGCCCGAACTGTCGAACGTACTCGCCCAGTTAGAGCACCCGCAGGCCAAAGAGGCGCTGGCTCGACTACGAGGGGGACTCAAGCTGAGCAAGGCCTATGTGGACAAGACCAAGCTGACAGATCACCACGCTATTATTCCCACGGGACAGCGTCCTTCGCCCTCTCTGTCTGCTCCACTACGCCGCGTATACGAACTGGTAACCACGCGCTTTGTAGGCGTATTTCTGCCGGAAAGTATTGTCGAAGAAACTATAGTAATGCTCGACGTTGGAGGTGCGTCCTTTATCGGACGCGGCAACACCACGCTGCAAGAGGGTTGGAAAATTCTGGAACGGCGAAAGGACGACAAGCCAGAGCGCGAAAACGGAAGAGAAGAAGAAGCGCAGACCATACCACCGCTGCAAAAGGGGCAGACCGTGCACATCGAAAGCATGGACGTGCGCGAAAAGGAGACCAAACCGCCAAGTCCCTATACCGACGCCACACTGCTTACGGCTATGAAGAATGCAGGGCGGCAGATCGAAGACGACGAGCTAGCTGCGGCCATCAAAGAATCTGGCTTGGGCACCCCGGCCACGCGCGCCGACACCATAGAACGCCTGCTGCGAAGCAACTACATCCAACGCGAGAAAAAATCCCTGCGCGCAACGGAGAAAGGTCGCGCACTCATCGAACTAGTAGCTGAACCGCTGCGCAATCCCGAACTGACGGGCCAGTGGGAGCAGCGGCTAAAAGAGGTAGAAGAGGGCGACAGAGAAGGCGCTACCTTCTATCGAGACATCGCCGAGTTTGTGCGAAACATGGTCCCACAGGTAGCAAAGGGTAAAGCCCTTACTCCCAAACAAGTAACGCAAGCGCGAGAATCGCAAAACGGCAGGCGCAAAGACAGAAAAAAAAGAATGCGAGGAGGTAAGTCGGTGGTTTTAGGTACGTGTCCCAAGTGTAAAGAGGGGGAAGTACGCGAAAACCCCAAAGCATACGGTTGCAGTCGCTATAGGGAGGGCTGTAATCTGACAATCTGGAAAAAAACGGCCGGCAAAGATCTTTCACCCAAGCTGGCGAAAGATCTCTTGACCGACGGTCATACAGAGCATTTAGACGGATTTACCAGCCGCGCTGGCAAGCCGTTCTCAGCGCGGCTTAAGTTCGACGAAGAATTTAAGGTCGTATTTGAATTTGAAAATGGACCGTCGGGCGGCGCTCAACGAAAACCTCCGGATAAACACACGAACTCATCGTCAGATAGCGGCCCGTCCCCTGTGGGTGCACCACCTATAATGGATACACCGCCTGCTGACGGAGCCCCACGCCCCATGGAGGAAATGCCTCTCTCAGAGGGCCCGCCCCCATCCGAAACCTATCCCGTGCCTCCGACAAAAGCAGCATCGACCCCGTCGTCTGACCAAGAGACAGACTTCCCCCGGCTCAGCTGCCCCAAATGCAACGATGGTCACATCGTCGAGGGGCGCAAGGGATTCGGCTGTAATCGCTTCCGCGAAGGCTGTAATTTTGTCGTATGGAAAACCGTGGCGAGTAAAGAGCTCACAAAGGAGCAGGTAGAGATACTGATACGCGATGGAAAAACCGACGTGATCAGCGGCTTTAAAAGCCGTAAAGGGACGACCTTTGAAACGCGTCTGCGACTCGATGAGGAATGGAAAATCGTTTTTGATTTCAACTAAACCGGCCTGGACACTTTGACATCCTGCCGGCGACTGGGAGAAAAATATGAGCAATAAGAGCTTTCGCGATATGACGCCGCGTATTATGCCGGACAGAGACATGCTGGCGACGATGGAACGGGATCTGCGCTTTATACCAAGCGATCCACAGCGCGCACGCGCACTAACTGCCGAGCAGGTAGAACAGTATAATCGAGAAGGCTACCTCTTGCCATTTCGCCGAACGGACGCAACCGAATCGGCAGAACTGAGCGCCTACTTCGACCGCCTGTTAGACGAAGTGCACGCGGCCGGCGCAGACAGTTACTCAATCATTTCCGGTCACGTCAAACACGCGCGCATCTACGACATTGCCGGCGACGAGCGCATACTGCGCTACGTGCGCGATATTATTGGTGACGATATCGTTTGCTGGGGAGCCCATTTTTTCTGCAAAATGCCCGGCGATGGCAAGACCGTATCGTGGCATCAAGACGCATCTTACTGGCCGCTTACACCCTCCAAAACCGTCACCTGTTGGCTAGCCATCGACGCGTCTAATGCAGACAATGCCTGTATGCAGTTTATACCAAAGTCGCACGTAGAGGGACATCTCGAATACCGCACGAGTGACGCCAGCGAACACAACGTACTCAATCAGACCGTTGAAGACGCTGAGCGCTTTGGCCAACCCGTTGACGACGCGTTAGAGGCCGGTGAGTTCTCTCTACACAGCGACCTGCTTCTGCACGGATCGGGCGTCAATACGTCCGACAGGCGCCGCGGAGGGTTAACCCTACGCTATGCGGCAACCGAAGTGCGCTCGCTGCTGAACTGGCAGGGAGAGGGCATTATTGTCAGCGGCTCCGATCCCTCGGGGCACTGGGGCAATCCGCCGCGCCCCGAAGTCGACTGATCTACGCTGCCGTTTAGCTGTTTAGCGTATGAGATAAGTGCGGCGTGAAGAGTTCGGGCTCGAGAAGAAACGAATCGTGTCCCTTTTCAGAGTGCACCGTAATCCGCATGTTGTCAACCTCGGCATCTTTGAGCGCACGCGCCATTTCTTCCTGCTGATGCGGATAGAAACACACGTCGGAGTCAATGCTGAAGATCAGATAGGTCTGTTGGCGACAGCACGCAAAGAGCTCGTCGACAGATGGCACACTAGCCTCTGCGAGCAGGTCAAAGCGCTGCCACATATCGACAATACGCACATAACTATTGGCATCAAAGCGCTCTATAAACTTTCGACCTTGGTGCATCATATAAGATTCGAGCGGATCCGCCATAGGATACCAAGAAAAATCGCTGGCACAGGATTGTACTTCTCTGCGTGCTCGATTCTCCATGGTATGCAGAGACACGTAGGCCTTGTGACTGATCATGCGCGCTAGAGACAGGCCCCGTTCAGGCGCGGGTCCGTCGTAATAATCGCCCCCGCGAAAATACGGATCCTGCTCAATGGCACATATTTGTTCAAAGTTGTTGATCCGCTGCAATGGGCTAACATTTAGGCTCGCAGCAATGGGTACAACAATGCCCACGCGTTTGGGATAGCGCGTAGCAAAACTCATGCACATCAACCCTCCCAACGAGGCACCAATCACTGCGTGTAACTTGTCGATACCCAAATGATCGAGCAGATGAACTTGTGAATCGACTACATCCGCTACGCGGATATGAGGGAAATGTGCACCATAGGGACGGCCAGTCCGCGGATCGGTGGATGCTGGCCCTGTAGAACCGTAACATCCCCCTAAGTAATTGGCACATACGACAAAAAAGCGATCCGTATCCACGGCTTTGCCCGAACCAACAAAGCGATTCCACCAACCAACGCGACACTCTTCGTTCCAAAGAGACCCCACACTGGGCACCTCTGCCGTATACCCTGCCAGGTGGTGACTGCCCGAAAGAGCGTGAAAAACAAGAATGGCGTTATCACGGTTGGCATTGAGTTGGCCGTGGGTCTCGTAAGACAATGTAACCGGTCCTATCGTTTCCCCACTGCGCAACACTAATGGTTCTTGACGCGCGAATGTGTGGAATCGGGTCTCGGCAGACCCGATTCCACGCTCTTCATATTGCTGTAAATCCAAACGAACCTCAGGCCGTAGCTTTGGCCAAAGCCTGATCGATATCGTCAATTAAATCAGCAGCGTTTTCTAAACCGACTGAAAGGCGGACCAACTCGGGGGTGATACCACCTGCTAGTTGCTGCTCTTCACCCAACTGCGAATGCGTTGTAGTGGCTGGGTGGATGGCCAAGCTCTTGGCGTCACCGACGTTGGCCAGATGTGAAAAGAGACCCAGTTCATCGATAAATTTGCTACCGGCGGCCGCGCCCCCTTTTATACCAAATACGACCATAGCGCCGCCCTTGCCATCGAGATACTTCTCGTTGAGTGCATAAGAAGGGTCATCTTCTAACCCTGGGAAGCGTACCCATTCGACGGCGTTGTGTTCCTGCAGGTGTTTGGCAATAGCCAACGAGTTTTCGCAGTGACGATCCATCCGCAGTGGCAAAGTTTCGATTCCCTGCAAGAAAGACCAAGAATTATCTGGCGAAATACAGGCACCCAAATTGCGCAGCGGCACTACACGCATGCGAAGAATAAAAGCTAATGGACTAAGTGGACCCAAATCGTAGGCCCAACGCACGCCATGATAGCTGCTCTCAGGTTCGACCATCAGCGGAAATTTATCCGACTGCCAGTCAAATTTACCCGAATCGACCACGATGCCACCAATTCCCGTGCCGTGCCCATTCAACCACTTAGTCAACGAATGTACGACGATATCGGCTCCGTGTTCAATGGGACGCTGCAAATACGGAGTAGTGAAAGTGCTGTCGACCACTAAGGGCAAACCATGTGCGTGCGCTATATCAGCTATAGCTGATACATCTGCTATATTAAGTGCCGGATTACCCACAGTTTCGCAGTAAAGCATCTTGGTCTTAGGAGTGATGGCCCTAGCGAAGTTCTCGGGATCCTTGGGATCGACAAAATTCGTCTTGATATTAAACTGCGGCAGTATGTCATTAAACTGCGTATAGGTTCCGCCGTAAAGATCATTAGCCGCAACGATCTCGTCACCGGCCTGGCACAAATTGACGACGCTGTAAAAAATGGCGCTCGTACCGGAAGCTAAGGCCAACGAAGCCATACCGCCATCCAGCGCGGCAACGCGCTGCTCCAGCACATCTTGCGTCGGGTTCATGATGCGCGTGTAGATGTTGCCCAACTCTTTAAGACCGAATAAATTGGCCGCGTGTTCCGTATTTTTGAACACATACGAACTCGTTCGATGCAGGGGCACAGCGCGAGACAGCGTCGTCGGATCGGGCTCTTGGCCTGCATGCAGGCAAAGCGTTTCAAATTTCATAACTCAAGTCTCCTCTTGTTCAGAATAAGTTAAAAAAGTGTACAAAATGGTGTAATGTGTAGACCCGAAAAGCTACGTGGTGCGTATACTTTGTCAAGCAAATTTCGCAGCTGGGATATCGCTTACCGACAAGCGCGTCTAATCGACAAACACAATTTCACTTAGCTCCTAGTCGAATCACCTGCCTATTACATGTGCCCCACACGTGACGTTATAGCGTAAACCAGTTGGTGTTTCCTCCCCACGCATCGATCACCAGCCAAAGACCAGCCGCGCCAAAAGCACCCAACACCATACCGAGAAAGAAAGGACGCAGCAGGCGATACCCCTTGGCGCCGCCGTATCTAAGTATGACTGCCTTGAGCAACCAGGCAATAAACACGGAAAACCATATCTGACTGATAGGATAGGTATAGCCCAGTGCCAAACCAATGGGGTGGATTGGAAAACCGACAAAACGCGCTTTGAGATACGTGAGGGCCGCCATTAAAGCCCCTCCAATTCCCGTATACACCAGGTGCCAGCCGTATACGCCTTCGGGATTGAGGATATTGTGCGCAATCCAGTTCCCCGTCAGTTGAGTCAATCCGCCAAATCCCCAGCCACCGAGATTAATCCCACCATAGGTGTAGGACAGCGTCACAATAATCCAAGTGGACGACACGAGAGTAACTAAGATCGCCAGCGCAATAGCCACAAAAAGCCGACGGGTCTCCAAACGCGTCACTTCGGCAATTTTGAGTCCCGTAGCCGCTGAAGCCATAACAAAAGTGCGCAGATCGGCAGACCAGGGAAAGTTCATACCCAGCGCCGTTAAACCACCCGGACCCAGCGCGCCCGGACCCAGCACCGTAACGGTAAAAACTGGAGGCGCCACGGGCGAAACTCCGTAGGCCAAACCTGCCTGTGAGACAATGCGTGCCAGACCGATAAACGTGACGATGCACAGCAGGTAATAAAAGAGTGCGCTACCGTAGCCCAAACCCGTCTTTGATAGCCACACAACGGCGAAGAGAGACGCGAGCAGAAAGCCAAATACGGCCGTTCTATACGACATGATTTCCTCCCTATCACCTAGGGGACGCCCCCACCCCATAGCCGACCATACAACGTCTATCAGGTGGCGACGAGCCGACCAAATGCTGGCGCACACCAAAAAAAACATGGCCCCCTGAGCCATGTGAGCAACGCTTGGGGTGGCGGGCATCGAATAAGGCTGTCCCGGCCCAATACTCCATCCCAGCAGCTGCTCAACGCCCGAGTGCAATATGGCCAAAAAAGCGAAGAGCCAAACGCCCAAAGACACGTCTAAGCTGAGCAGATACGACAGGCCAATAACCTCAAAGCGCGGTCGCAGGTTAAGTCCGATCGAATCCCGTAGGAAACGCACGTAAGTATTGAGCTGTATGAAGGGGAAGAAGCTAAAGTACGAGTGCAGACCGTTTATTGCATACACGACAAAGGGCACGGCAAATCCGACCCACGTCAGGTAGTTCCGCAGCAGGGGCGGCAACCACATACCTGACTCCTGTCGCCCCAACTCCAACGGCAGCGTTGCCAATGGAAAGAGCAACCGCTCGTTTTCCATCCACTGCTTGCGCAGCATAACGAGAACGCAAAGCGTCGCAAAATAGATGCTGATGATAAAAAAGAACCACGCCTGTAGGGGCTTTAACCACAAAATCCAGGGCACCGTCTCCCCGCGCGCGGCTCCCTCAAAAAGCTTCCATATAGCCGTGCGATCCTGCGTTACCAACCAATCGGCCACGTACGGATGAATGCTATGAGACCAGTCGTTTTCCGGCGTCGCGTAATAGAATAAACCGCCCAGGAAGGGAATGAGGTTCATGACAAATCCCCACGATGGGATTGCAGCAGCCACAATCATCATGATGTATACGGTAGCTAATTCCCGACTGTCCAGACGCGATCCGGTCAGTAGACGCGCGAGGGGATTGAGAACGAGGGTCAGCAGAAAAAACAGGACGAGTGCCGCCCCCGTGGAATAGTCGGCCGCCATGGCAGACCCGCGCACGACGAGGACGCCATACGACTCGCCTAGGGAAAGCGTCGCGCAGCAGAGCAGACCTATGAAAATGGCCCGTAACGATACGCCGCGCTGTGGAGTTCTTTGCATGGGAATACCATTGTCCCAGGGTGTGAAAAAACCGTTTCGAACCGAGAGAATACGTATATCGCGTGCGCTGGACAACTCGATCCACCACGCATGCGCAGATGGCTATCTACACGTATTTTATACTGACGCTTGGTCTTTCTGGTCCCGGAAATCTCTTGGAGGTGCATATATGCTTGACATTGAACTGGTGCCCTGCAACAAAATTTCAAAAGCCGTCGAAACCTTCTCGCGCGATGGGTTTGTCGCCCTGAGCGATACGCTGACCCCTGCGCAGCTGGCCTTTGCTCAGGCCGGCGCACAGCGCGTCGTCGAGGAGCAGCATCGCGCCACGCCTTTTAAAGAGGCAAATCGCGGCTATGCGCGTTACTCTTTTGGCCAGCAGATACACCACCCCGAATGGGCTATGCTAGTAGATCTATCCACCGTTTTACCCGTGCTCGACGCCATCTGGAACAGCCAAGACTACACGTGCTCGGGCGCCGGGGGAGACTACTCACATCCTGGCGCGAAAATTCAACATCTGCATTCGGATATAAACGACGTGATCGCTGACCCGCTCGGTCAGGTCAATATCTACGACCTACCCGCGCCTTTCATCGTGATAAACTATCTCATGACCGATTTTACGGTGGAAAACGGTGCCATCCGATTCGTACCGGGAACCCAACGCACGCGCGTGCGCCCCCCCACGCTGGAAGATGAACCAACCCATTGGAAGGAAGCCGCCGCCTGCGCGCCAACCGGCACCGCCATCGTACGGGACATCCGCACGTGGCATGGCGGCACCGCTAATCGCTCGACTGCGCCGCGGATCATGACGAGTGCGGGCTACTTTGCTCCGTGGTTTATGCGCGCAGGATCAGAGGGCGCACTGCCCTTGGCTCAGTATGGGAAGATGTCGGAACGAGGCCAAAGAATGTGCCGCTACATAGTCGACTGGCAAGGGGCATGAGCAGGTTCGCAGGAACATCGCCTTAGGGTCGCACCGGCGTGCCGTCCGGCAGCCGAGCCGGCTCACCTCGTCCAACCGCATCGGCCAGTGGAAAGCGGGCGGCTAAATCCTCGTCGATGTCAATACCCAAACCCGGACCATCATTTGCATACATATACCCATTGCGCACTTCGGGCAGGCCGGGAAACATATCGTAGGAACGCTGGTTGAGCTTGGCGCCCTCTGGATTGCGCCGCGCCAACTCGGGCCGGTACCATTCCTGCACGCCGAAGTTGGGTGCCCACAGGTCCAAGTGAAGATTGGCCGCATGCCCAACCGGAGACGTATCACCCGGCCCGTGCCACGCAGTGCGAATGCCATACATATTGGCCACGGCAGCCACGTGTCTGGCTGGGGTAATGCCCCCCATTTGCGAGACGTGCATGCGTAGGAAGTCAATTAACCTGCCCTCAATGAGCGGCTGCCACTCGCGCGGATTGTTAAACAGTTCGCCCATCGCAATGGGCGTGGCGCACTGCTGGCGAATATTTTTAAACCACTCCAAGTCTTCCGGCGCCAGTGGATCTTCTAAAAAGTACAGCTTGAACTGTTCGACATCGCGGGCGAATCCAACCGCTTCAATCGGCGTCAGCCGCTCGTGCACGTCATGTAACAACTCGACCTCGTCGCCCACTTCTTTCCGCACACACTCAAACATCTCGAGCGCCGCACGCATATACTGCTTGCGATCAAAATAGTGTCCCTCCGGTGCGCCCTCGGGCTTAACGATATCCTTT
>MDTA01159365.1_pt1 | contig 11201 bp, 4 predicted proteins | sample 811151 | NCBI WGS metagenome assembly MDTA01 (sample SAMN05326648, study PRJNA326480) | marine metagenome | isolation source: seawater | place: Indian Ocean: South | collected 2010 | reverse complement strand
GAAATATGCCGTATTGTATGGGTACTTTATATTGGCAGTTTAACGATTGTTGGCCAGTAATCTCATGGTCCAGCATAGATTACCTTGGTAAATGGAAAGCCCTTCATTATCAAGCAAAAAAATTTTTCAATCCAGTTCTTGTTTCTATCATAGAATACAAAGAATTCATAGAGTTCCACATTGTCAATGATCAACATAAAGATTTTCATTCAGTATTGTATATTGAACTTTATAGATTAGATGGATCTGTTATTTTTGATAAGAGTATTGCAATTAAGGTTAAGACCTTCTCATCAAATATATTTTATAAAATTGAACGAGATAAATTAATTAATGGCAATAATCCATCGCAGTTGTATTTACAAGCTAAACTAACGATTGATGGAAACGTAGTTAGTAAAAATAATTTAATTTTTGTTCCGCCAAAGGAATTAGGTCTTCAATTACCTAGATTTCATCATACTATTAATAAAGATGGTAGAAAGTATAATATCACGATAGTAGCAGATTCTTTTTTATGCCAATTGCATTTACAATCACGTAATGTATTTGGCTTGTTTAGTGATAATTATTTTGATGTGATTCCAAATGAAGAGGTTGTTGTTGAGTTTATTCCTTCGGATAAGGGTATTGATGGTCAGCCGGATTTTGAGATTGGTACTTTGTATGAGCTCATGAATTAAAAAATCAATGTATTGGGAGGTTAATTATGAAGCAAAATGAATGTGGATTGGCTAAATCTTACAAGATAAAGAATGCAAAATAAGAATTTAGCCAAATCTAAGATTATACTCCTAATGGCGTTTACCCTAATAGTAAAGGATATAAGGTTATGTCAGATCTAGCTGAGAAAGTACTTGGACCAATGTGTAACCTATGATTAGTTGGCTCACTTGATAAGAATAATAGCATGAGCAATACACTAAAAACCAATAAATGGCTAAGAATAGGTATCCTTTGCATATTGTATTTTGCACAAGGATTCCCCTGGGGATTCATGCTTACAGCGCTTTTATCGTTTCTTGCATCTAAAGGCCTTACCGTTGTTGAATCTGGTCAGCTTACTGCAATGGCGTATTTACCTTGGACATTCAAACTTTTTTGGGGCCCCGTGATAGATTCTTTTACCTATCAGGCAATGGGTCGTCGTCGTCCTTGGATTTTGCTTGCGCAGCTTGGTATGACATTAACTTTGATAGCGATGATTTTTATGGGTGACCTCACATCCAACATCACCCTATTAGGCTGGATGTTTTTTCTGCATAATTGTTTTGCCTCCTTGCAGGACGTGAGTTGTGATGCTCTTGCAGTTGATGTATTACTTCCTAACGAGCAAGGCAAGGTCAATGGTGCAATGTGGGGGTCAAAGATAATAGGCACTGGAACAGGCGCAGCACTGATGGGGACCATTCTTGTATCAAATGGTCTTGTATTTACTATTATTATTCAAACAATACTCATGTTTGGAATAATGCTCTTTCCACTTTTCATATTGGAACGACCAGGAGAAAGGAGATTTCCATGGAGCAAAGAGATTGTGATTACCTCAGAAACTAGCTCTAGTATTCAAAGTCCAATGATTATCATATCAGATTTATTAAAAGCGTTCTCAAAACCTTCCTGTTTATTTGCAGGAATATTTATTTTACTTTCAGCGATGAACCAGGGAGTAAATGGAGCAGTGTTACCTGTGTTTTATAATAAGACACTGGGTTGGGAGTCAGACACATACTCACAATTTGTTGGAGTGCCAGGAACAATACTTGAATTTATTGGTGCTATTTTGGGGGGAATCCTTGCAGATCGTTTTGGAAGAAGAAAATTTTTCTTTCTTGGGTGGGGGAGTTTCTCAGTTTTATCTGGAGTTTTTGGATTTATGATTATGAGTGCACAAGAAATTCCCTATTGGTTTCAAATATTCTATCTCATCGTTGCTCCATTTTTTATAGCAATTGGGACAGTATCAATGTTTGCTCTTGCTATGGCTTTATCTTGGTCAAAAGCATCTGCTACAATGTTTACCTCATATATGGCACTTGCGAATCTATCTGTAGTTATTGGAAATAAGCTCATTGAACCTTTGACTGCAAGATTAGATATTGGGGAGGTATATGTTCTTATGATGGTAATTTGTCTTTTACCTGTTGTTTTTCTTAAAAGGATGGACCCAACACCCATATTAAATATAAAATCAAATCATAAATAAGGATAATCTATGCATCCCATCATTATAGCTATAATCTTTTTTTCTACCCATCAAATAGGGTATGCACAAGGGTTCTGGGGTAAAGAATTTCCAGAACAAAAAATTGAATATTCACCTAGAACCTATGTTTGTCATAAGCTAGAAAAACCAATTCTATTAGATGGAAAGTTAAATGATGAAGGCTGGGAAGAAGTAAAATGGTCAAAATCTTTTGTTGATATTGAAGGGAATTTAAAGCCCGAACCGTTTTACGATACCAAAGTAAAAATGATATGGGATGAAAATTATTTTTATTTTGGAGCAATCATGGAAGATCCTCATGTTTGGGCAACTATAACAGAACGTGATGCTGTTGTATATAAGGATAATGATTTTGAGATATTTCTAGATCCGGATGGTGATACACATAATTATTACGAGCTAGAGGTAAATGCTTTTGAGACTGAATGGGACCTTATTTTATTAAAACCTTATCATGATGCTTCCCAAGTTGTTATTGACTCATGGGATATTCCAGGTTTGATTTCCAAAGTACATGTGGATGGAACAATCAATGACCCTAGCGATAGAGATAAAGGTTGGAGCATTGAAATAGCAATTCCATGGAAGTCATTGATAAATAATTACAGATCAAATAATCCTCCTAAAGATGGAGAGACTTGGAAAGTTAACTTTTCAAGAGTGCATTGGGATGTGGATATCATAGATGGGAAATACGTAAAAACAGATAATCCAGAATTCAATTGGGTATGGTCTCCGCAAGGTCATATTTACATGCATTTTCCTCATTATTGGGGATTAGTTCAATTTTCTTCAATTCCTCCAGGATTAAAAAAAGTTGATTTTTTAGATGATGGGCTCGATAAACATAAGTGGGCTCTCAGACAGATATATTTTAGGCAGAGGAATTATTTTTATAAAAATGAACGCTATACAGCATCAATCAAAGAACTAAACCTCTTAAAAACTCCTGTTGATGGTGTACCCTGGCCACCTAATATAGTCTTAACGATATCTGGATGGGAGGCGTCCTTGGACTGGAATGATTCTTCAGTGATTATAAGAAAAGATGGTAAGGTCTGGATTAGGTAAATATGCAGTTTATTGATTGGTTTATAGTATTTTTGGTATTACTTGGAATGGTGTATTCTGTTTCCTTTTCATCAGGCTTGATGAAAAGTGTAACAGATTTTCTTTCTGCAGGAAGAACAGCTGGCAGGTATCTCCTTTCTGTTTCCAGTGGTATAGCTGGTTTAGGTGCTATATCTGTTGTGATGTTCCTAGAAATGGGTTATGAAGCAGGATTTAGCCTAGCATGGTGGGGTCTAAGCCAAGGGATTATAATACTAATGCTGACAATGTCTGGGTGGGTTATCTATCGCTTTCGATCGACACGTTGCCTAACGTTGGCCCAGTTTTTTGAGAAAAGATACAGTAGAAAATTTAGGATTTTTACTGGGATTGTTGCATTTATTGCGGGAATAATCAATTTTGGTATTTTCCCTGCAGTTGGAGCTCAATTTTTTATCAGCTACTCTGGACTACCTGATACGTTTCTTGGGGTATCCACCTTTCCTATTGTAATGATATTTTTGCTTGGTCTTTCCCTTTATTTTGTCTACACAGGAGGGCAGATTGCGGTTATAATTGCAGATTTTTTTCAAGGAATTTTCTCAACAATCGTTTTGCTTATTGTGGCCCTCTATTTGTTTTTTAGTGTTGAATGGGAACAGGTCACATACTCTCTTAAACAAACCCCAATATCGATTGCTGAAAACGAAATAGAGTCATTATATAATGATGAGTCTTTCCTCCTTTTGAAAGAAAATCAGAGAAAAGAAAAGGAAAAAGGGATACGTGAAAGATATGAGAATTCATCACGTATCAATCCTTTCAAGACAAGTCATATTGAAGATTTTAATTTTTGGTATTTTCTCATTGGCATTATCGGTTTTATGTATGGAAGTATGAGCTGGCAAGGAAGCCAAGCCTATAATAGTTCTGCAAAGAGTGCCCATGAAGCTAAAATGGGTTCGGTTCTTGCAGGATTTAGGGGTTTGCCGCAAGGCCTCTTTTTTTTATTGGTACCCGTATTAGTATATGTTTTTATGAACCACGGGGATTATGAGCATATTGCAAATTCTGTCAGATCTTCGCTTGAACAATTGGATTCTGATACAATCCGTTCACAAATGCGAGGTCCACTAGTGTTATCTGCTGTGTTGCCAACAGGTCTATTAGGGGCTTTTGCGGCATTTATGCTTGCTGCATTTGTAAGTACACATGATACATACCTGCATTCGTGGGCGACTATTTTAGTGCAGGATGTGATTATGCCATTTAGGAAAAAACCTTTTGATAAAAAAACCCATTTGAAGGTGCTAAGGTTTGCAATTTTTGGAGTTGCAATATTTATTTTTCTATTCAGTCTTTTGTTTCAGCAAAACCAAAAAATAGCGCTCTTTTTTGCGATAACCGCAGCCATATTCTCAGGTGGGTCAGGAGCTGTTATCATAGGAGGTTTATATTGGAGGCGTGGGACAACCTCAGCCGCATGGAGTGCAATGATAGTGGGTGCCGTCATAAGCGTTAGCGGAGTATTGGTAAAACAGATTTCCCCAGAATGGTTAGCCGACGCTACTTCTTTTCATAGGCTAAAAATTATTTTAGGCTATATCAGAAACATAAATGGCCAGGAGTACTGGGGAATCAGCATGGGTCTCTCTGCGCTATCTTATATTATAGTATCGTTTCTAAATAAACAGAAGCCTTTCAATATGGATAGGCTGTTGAATCGTGGGGAATATGCGATTAAGGGTGAGAGTACGGTCATTAATGAAAATACAGAACTAGGTTGGAGGATTTTTCTAATGGGAAAAGAATTCACCAAGGGTGATAGATTGATATATATATTGAATTATGCTTGGACAGGAATATGGACCCTAGTGTTTATCGTAGGTACCATATATAATCTTTCCAATGAGGTTGGAGATCTTTCATGGATGTCCTTTTGGAAGAATTATATTTATATCCACATTGTCTTTTCAATTGGAATCATTTGCTGGTTTACCATTGGAGGTTTTAAAGATTTAAAAGTTATGATAAAAAGATTAAAAATAGGACAAAGAGATCATCGAGATGATGGATGGGTCTCAGAATAGGTTAAACTGCCATGTATAACAAAGAATCGGAAATTATTCTTAATCGAATCCAGAAATGGTACGAACGTTTACAGGGGCTTATTATACATGAGAAAAAAGAATTTATTGCTCAATACGGTTGGTCTAAACATCCAACAAGTTTTGATGACCGTACGACACTGGATTACAAGGATATCGTAGAGGGAGATTCTTGGGGGAAAAAATGGGAAAGCGCATGGTTTCATCTACATGGTGATGTTCCAGATAAATGGGAAGGGAAAACCGTGTATGGAGAGATAGACTTATCTGGTGAGGGTCTTGTATATGATCGATATGGGGTAGCTATTCAGGGGATAACCAATGCATCTATCTGGGATCCGAATTTTGCAAGGACGCGTGTACCACTTATTGATTCCGCTACAGGAGGTGAACGTATAGAGCTATGGGTCGAGGCCGCTGCTAATTCATTGTTTGGGGTATTTACAGATCCTGATCCTGAGAAGGAAAGTCCCAAAAGATATGGCTGGTTTGATGCAAAGGTAGAGACCTTAAGATTTGGTGTGTTTGATGAGGATATTTGGCATTTATATCTTGATGCAAGGATACTACTGGGTATGATAAAGCATCTTGAAAATGATTCGGTAAGACGCTCAAGGGCAATACTTGCACTGAATGAAAGTATAAATGTGCTATCCGATAGAAGGTCCAATGCCAAGGATGCACGTGCGTGTCTTAAGTTTGAACTAAAAAAAAATGCATCAGCTTCCGACCTGAATGTATCTGCTATTGGTCACGCACATATCGATACAGGCTGGCTATGGCCTGTTAGAGAGACAGTAAGAAAATGCGCTCGAACTTTTGCAACTCAATTAAACATTATTAATCGATACCCGGACTATATTTTTGGTGCCTCTCAGCCACAACACTATCAGTTTATTAAAGATCAATATCCAGAAATATATGGTAGGATCAAAGAAGCAGTGCAGTCTGGGAATTGGGAACTCCAAGGAGGAATGTGGGTAGAGGCAGACTGTAATCTAATCAGCGGAGAGTCCATGGTAAGGCAACTTCTTCATGGGAAGAATTTTTTTAAGGATGAATTTGATGTGGTAGTTGATAATCTTTGGCTTCCAGATGTCTTTGGTTATTCAGCGGCACTTCCTCAAATATTAAAAAAAGCAGGGGTGAATTTTTTCCTGACCCAAAAACTATCTTGGTCTCAGTTCAATGAGTTTCCCCATCAAACATTTAAATGGCGTGGAATAGATGGGTCAGAGGTGTTAACGCATTTCCCACCCGAGAATACATATAATAGTGAATTGGATACGGAGTTTCTCCTTCCTGCGGTGAAAGGGTTCAAAGAGAAAGATAGAATAGATGAATTTATTTCTCTGTTTGGAGTGGGGGATGGAGGTGGTGGCCCAAAACCGGAAAATATAGAACTCGGAAGGAGAATGAAAAATCTTGAGAGTGCCCCAAGGGTTCGGTTTGATAAAGCTGCAAATTTTTTTAAGAGGTTGGAAAAATATGAGAGTGATATTGCAACTTGGGTAGGCGAGTTATACTTGGAACTTCATCGAGGTACTCTGACCACGCACGCATTGGTAAAGAGGCAGAATCGAAAGCTGGAGTGGAAGCTCCGCTCTGTTGAGATGCTGTGGTCCTGCCTTCCTATTGATGGCTATCCAGGAAAAGACTTAGACCGAATGTGGAAGACGCTACTGATTAATCAATTTCATGATATCATACCGGGTTCAAGCATCGGTCTTGTATACAAGAACACCCACAAGGAATATGAAAGATTGCATGCTGACTGTAATAGCCTAATAGAGAGGTCGTCAAAGAGATTGTTTAAAAAAGACCAAAACTCTATGGTGCTTGTAAACACGCTTTCCTATAGATGGAGTGGTTCAGTCAGGATTCCGGAGTCTTTCCACGGATATGAGTTGTTTGATAATCAAAACAGATCAATCCCTTTGCAGATGGTTGGGGAAGATGTGCTGGCGCTGGTTGAGCTCGCCCCTCTATCCTTCACTACACTAAAAAGGGGAGATGCTTTGCTGATGGACAATGAGCAGGGGGTGAAACTTATTTTGGAGAACAATCTTGTTCGCTATGTGTTTGATGAAAAAGGAATGCTGACTTCTGCATATGATAAGGAAGAAGAAAAGGAGTTTCTATCTGGGCCGGGCAATATCCTTTCCCTGTATGATGACCGTCCAAATAACTGGGACGCCTGGGATATTGATTTTTTCTATAGGGAGGCACTGCTGGAGACAGCAGATATGGTAAAAAGTAATTCAAGCTCAATTGGGAAAGTTTTGCAGCAGCTTGACCTGCAATTTCGTATAGGTGATTCCACTATTGACCAAAGAATCCGCCTCCATTCAATGTCAAGGCGACTCGACATGCAGACAACAGTTAATTGGAAAGAGAATCACAAAATGCTTCGCGTACATTTTCCGGTTGCTATTAGATCTGACCAAGCATCGTTTGATATCCAGTATGGATATGTAAAACGACATACCCATGAAAATACAAGCTGGGACAGGGCAAAGTTTGAAGTTGTAGGGCATAAATATGCTGATTTATCCGACCATGATCATGGTGTAGCATTGCTCAACGACTGCAAGTATGGCTATATGGTTCGTGATAATATATTGGACCTCAATCTTCTACGTTCGCCAAGTAATCCTGATCCAGACGCAGATAAAGGAATCCACGAATTCACCTATAGTCTTCTACCTCATAGCAAAGACCTGATTCGGTCAAATGTGCAGGCTGAGGCTAATTGTCTTAACCAGCCCCCGCTGTTATTTGAGGGGAGGGCAACATCAAATATTCAAATACCTGTTTCTCTTAAGGGGAGCGGTCTTGAGCTCACGGTTTTAAAAAAGGCGGAGAAATACAATGGTTGGATCATACGAATTAATGAGACACTGGGAAGATTGTCTAGTGGGACATTGCTCTTAAATGGTGCTCTGCAAGAGTGTGATTTAATGGAGTGGAGCGACTTGGGAAAAAAGATCCAGGTGCAAAAAAAAATCGATATAGACCTTCACCCTTTTGAGATCAAAACCTATCGATTCACATATTGAAATTCTCCTAATTTTCGAAATTATATTTATTGTGTTTAGGGTCACAATAATATAGCTATATCAATAAATACATTTGATGAAATCAAATTGTATGTCTAACTTTACAAGATTGATTACATATAGATAGTTTTCACGAATCAAAGATTTAATTAAACATTATAAATAGAGGGGAAATCCTATGTTACGTTCATTAAGTATTTTAGCGCTAGGTGTTTCATTATTGTTTGGTGCAGGTATATCATCTGACAATGCGATACAGGGTCAAGTATCCAATCCAAAGTCAGAAGCCAAAAGTAATACAGATGATGTCAGGAGCAAGCAATTGAATAACTCCAGACAAAGTATCTACACATCCACAAATAAACAGACCGTTCAATTAGAAAAGAAGCAGAAAAATGTTTCTTTCATGGATCTAGTGAGAAACAAAAATAAAGTCGGAAAATCTCATATATCAAAAAAGCATAACGAGGTTACCAATACAGAGCGCTCTGATCAAATCAGTAAGCCCTCTTCCAAAGAATTTCAATCTGCGATAGAAACATTGACTAGTGAAGAGAAGGTCAGTGGGGCATCCTTGAATCATAACGGAATTCTTCCATCACGATATACTGCTGATGGGAAAGACGCAGTCCGTATAGAAAAAAAGACTGCCTCCTCATTCAAGAATTCTATTAATATTATCAATGCGGCAAAGAGAAATGCTGCAGTAGAGTCAAAGCGTAATAAATTAAAAAGCCTCATGAGCCTTGAAGAAAGGAAAACACACGTGAAAGGTCAGCGAAGCTTTGGACCTTCAGACCCTGTGAGAGGATCTTCATTCAATAATTCTCAATCATTTGAAGCCCCTGAGGTGTCTCACCCTGTGGAAGGATTTGTTGCTGAAAACAGTGACCGATCTGGAGATATGGTTGATATCGGCGACCTTGTGCTTCCGGATAATCTGGAAGAGGTCAGTGTATTGATTTTTCATGATAATACTAATTTTGATATAGAGATGGAAGAATTATTATATGAAGCAGGCTTTGGATATGTTGAATTGTATGGTTCTACAGGCCAGTCGTTTGATGACCCAGACCTCTTGTTTGAATTTGATCTAGTAATCCTTCCAAATGGCCAAAGCTATAATGAAGAGATGCCTGAAGAAGGGCAGCAAGCTCTGCTGGGATTTGTAGAAAGTGGTGGAGGATTGATTATTCTTGAGTGGGCTGCGTTTAATGTTGGTCTGAGCCTCTATCAGACGCTTGCTGAAGTTATTCCTATGACTAGGAACGGTGGTGGGCAAGGCCTCGATTCAGCATATGTTCAGTCCGATCATCCAATTACGCAAAATGTTGATGAATTTTTTACCACGGATCACGGCTACAACATTGGCTACGCCAACTGGGGAGAGGTCTTGGTTACAAGATCTAGTATTAATAGTACTGGATACTACAATACAGGTGATGCTGTTGTAGCGGCAGACTATGGAGATGGGAAAGTAGTTCAGTTCGCTTCTGCTGGTAATTATGCTGGTTATTCTCCATTTCAAACAAGTGAAAATATGGCTCAGTTGATGATTAATTCTGCTGCATGGGCAGCGGGAGCGGCCGTAGAAAATGATGATGAACCGCAGATCGGCGACTACTACAATGGCGGATATCTATTTCACATTGGTGATGATGGTACCGGACTTGTCCTTTCTCCTGAAGAAATTGGATTTAATGAATGGGGGTGTTATGAAATTGATGTGGAGGGGGCCGATAGCTGGGAAGTAGGTGATGGTATCCAAAACACTTATGATATACTTGCAGCAGAGTGTGAAACAGTCAATAGCGAGTTTCACGCTGCCCTAGCTGCAACAGATTATTCGTATGAGGGATATGGTGGATGGCATCTACCTTCTGCTAATGAGCTCAGTCTGGCTATTCAGCATCTAGGAAATCAGGTAGAGTTTTACGGCAGCTGGTATTGGACCTCTTCGGAGCGGGATGCTAATAATAGCTGGGTAGTTCTAGGAACAGATCATTCAACCATAAGTTGGACAGCCAAGACAGATCAGCTTCGTGCTTACGCTGTGCGTACTGTGGAGCTTGGAGATGATCAGGACGAGATAATGGACTTCACAGGAGTTGCAGATTTTGGTAACTCACTATACGGTGTTTCTGATGAACCTGTTACCTTTGAGGAAGCCTTATTTCATGTAAATATGTTAAACAATCTTTATGAATACTATGGCTACGCTGATACGTTTCATGCGCAGCTTGCCACGATTCATTCACAGGAAGAGAATGATGCGATCTGGAATGGTCTTATGGACTCTGCCAACTGGATAGAAACGGCAATGATCGGTTTTACTGATTTAGATGAAGAGGGCAACTGGCAGTGGGTAACAGGTGAAGAGGTCACCTATACAAACTGGGATGGTGAAGAACCACAAGGTGGGGACTATGAAAATATAGCGAAGATGCATGTACACCACGGTTCTGAAGGAAGGTGGCACGATTATCATGAAAATGACCAACACTATTTTTTGGTTGAGGTTGTTATGCTCATTGGCACTAGCGAGGATGATTTTTATTATTTAGGAGACTATGAAGGAAATGAATACTATCTGTCCAGCTTTGCAGATACCTGGGTCAATGCGAATGATTTTGCAAATAGCTTTGAAGATGATGAGGTGCATTTGATGACAATCGGGTCATATGAGGAAGACCAATTCATTGCAGAGCGCTTGTTGGACTCCGCATGGACCGAAGATGGTATGCAGGACGCTTGGAT
>MDTA01092870.1_pt1 | contig 11202 bp, 9 predicted proteins | sample 811151 | NCBI WGS metagenome assembly MDTA01 (sample SAMN05326648, study PRJNA326480) | marine metagenome | isolation source: seawater | place: Indian Ocean: South | collected 2010 | reverse complement strand
TCAATCTTCTCAGCATATTCAAATGAGTTATCTTCTACAAATGTAAGTTTAGGAAGAAACTTAATATCTAGCCGTTTAGACAGCGCTTTTCTAACAAGATGGGAGTATTCCGTCAAGATTTTTACTGTTTCTTTTGTACCAATACCTCCTAAAGGAATAACATATACCCTGGCAGTTTTAAGATCTGGGGTCATTCTTACTTCAGTAACAGTAATCAATTTCGAATTAATTGAAGGAATTTTAGCTTCATTTCTTATAAAAAGCTGTCCGAGACTTTGTTTTACTAATTCTCCAACTCTTAGTTGTCTTTGACTATAAGGTCTTTGTGAAGTTGTGTTTCCCATTATATTGATCTTGAAACTTCCTCTGAGAGATATGACTCGATTACATCATTCTCTTTAAAATCCATAAAATCTTTTATGCTTATACCGCACTCAAGACCAGTTCCTACTTCTTTGACTTGGTTTTTTTCCCTGAAAATTGTCATTATTTCACCACTATAAATTACAACACCATCTCTTATTATTCTGGCTCTCGATTTTGATTTTATTTCACCGCTGATTACTTTCGAACCTGCGATTTTTCCTGCACTAGAAACTTTAAATATTTTTTTTATCTCAGCGCTGCCTAGTAATGTCTCTTTAATATCAGGTTGAAGCAGACCAGAGAGAGATTTTTCAACATAATCAATAGCTTCATAAATAATGTTAAAAAACTTTATATCAATTTTTTGTTCCTCTGATAGTTTTTTTGCTTCACGGTTAGGTTTAACATTAAAGCCAATTAAAATTGCATTCGAAGCTTTTGCCAGTGAGACATCGGTTTCGTTTATCATTCCAATATCTGATAGAATAATTTTTGCTTCAACTTCACTATGTTTAATATTGTTTATTGCCATTTTTAATGCCTCGCTTGAGCCATGCACATCTGATTTGATAATGATATTTAACTCATCTTTACTTTTAGAGTTATCAAAGAGAGTTGTTTTATCTTTAGATAAAGCTTTATTGTTAATATTATCGTTCTTTTTAAATTCATTCATTTGTTTTGCTTCTTCTTCGTCTTTAGTGACTATAAATTCTGCTCCTGCATATGCTGGCGCATTCATACCCAATATTTCAACTGGCATTGAAGGTAATGCTTCATCAACGACTTTACCCTCATGATTAATCATGGCTCTTATTTTTCCCCAAGTATCTCCACAAATAAAGAAGTCACCTTTTTTTAATTTTCCATTACTTATAAGAATGGTTGAAACCGGACCTTTTCCTTTATCAATTTTTGACTCAATAACTACTCCTTTAGCGCTATCAGAGTATGATGCTTTTAAATCTAGAATATCTGCTTGAAGTAAAATATTTTCTTTTAGTTTATCAAGATTAGTTTTTTTCAAAGCTGACACTTCAACAAATAGTGTGTCTCCACTTAAATCTTCAGCAATTAATTCATATTGCATCATCTCGTTTTTAATTTTACTTATATTTTTTTCAGGTAAATCACATTTATTAATTGCAACAATAATTGGAACTTTCGCTGCTTTAGCATGTTTAATTGCTTCGATTGTCTGTGGTTTTATTCCATCATTAGCAGCAACAACTAATACAACTATATCTGTTATTTTTGAGCCTCGCGCTCTCATTTCTGTAAAAGCTGCGTGTCCAGGTGTATCTATAAATGTTATTAATTTATCGTCGTTAGTTTTTACCTGATATGCGCCAATATGTTGAGTAATCCCTCCATGTTCACTAGATATAACATTGCTATTCCTCAATGCATCTAGGAGCGATGTCTTTCCATGATCTACGTGACCCATGATAGTTACTACCGGAGGCCTAGATTTTACCTCTCCCTGAAACTTTTCTTTGATTTTTCCAGTTTTAATTTCTGGTTTTTCATCCAAAATTGCTTTGTGTCCAAATTCTTTCACAATATATTCTGCTGTGTCTTTATCTATTGAATGATTGATAGTAGCCACTACTTTCATGTTAAATAAAAATTTAATTATCTCACTAGATTTTTCAGCCATTCGGTTTGATAACTCTTGAATAGTAATCTGCTCAGGTATTTTTACTTCCCTTATAACTTTTTTAAATTCTTTCTTTTCCTCTATTTCAGGCTTATTTTTTTTCTCTTTTAATCTAGCTCTTTTTACTGATGCTAAACTTCTTTGTTTAATTTCAATTTCCTCTACATTTAATGCTCTGGATACCGTTAGTTTAAAGTCCCTTTTATCTATAGGGCTTTTTAATTTGAGCTTACTTTTACCAGCAGGTTTGTTGTCCTTTTTAATAAAATCTTTAGTGGCTTGTTGCTCAACAAATTTTCTAGCAAAACTCTTCTTCTTTACTGTCTTATTTAAATTAACATCTAGGCTTTTACCAAAATTGTTTGATGTTTTAGAGTATTTAAACGGCTTCTTTTTATCTACTGAAAATGATTTTTTCTTTGGGCTAGTAATTGAGCTTGTATCAATTTTTTTTTTTAAACTTGATGAAATTGTAAGAGTTCTTTTTTTATCTTTATCCATAACATTACTTGTAAACAATCTCCCTGGCTGCCATAATTAAATCATCAGCTTCTTTTCTAGATAAAGTAAATTCTTCTAAATAACCTTCAATTCTAATTTTTTTTCCTTTTACCTCATCATATCCTCCGATTAATTCGTCTGATGACAAATCTGCAAAATCATTTAATTTTTTTATATTTTTTTGTCCAAGAATAACTAACATTCCTTGGGTCATCCCTTTTAAATTTATAAGGCTATCCTCAACACCAAGCTCCTTTAGTTTTAAGGCTACTGCCTCTTTTTCTTTTACTAAAGTCTCTTTTGATCTAGAGATTAATTCTTTAGATGTTTCCTCATCGATGGCATCTATCTTGGCAATTTTTTCAGGTGAAGACTGAGCTATCTCCTCTATAGAAGTAAAACCCTCTGATACCAACAGTTGGCCTAAAGTTTCATCTACTTCTAAATTTTTGATTAATGTTTCAGTTCGTTCTTTAAATTCTGCTTGTCTTCTCTCAGAGTCCTCTTTATCAGTTAAAATATCTATTTCATAGTTTGTTAATTTAGATGCAAGTCTTACATTTTGACCTCTTCTACCAATCGCTTTGCTTAAATTTTCTTCCGACAAAATTATATCTATTCTTTTATTTTCTTGATCAATTAAAACCCTTTGTATTTCGGCAGGTGATAATGACTCGGAAATAAGAGTTGGTAGATCTTCAGTCCATTTAATTATGTCTATTTTTTCACCGTGTAATTCATTTACAATTGTTTGCACTCTGCTGCCACGCATTCCTACGCACGCACCAACCGGATCAATAGATGAGTCTTGAGAGAAAACACAAATTTTTGCCCTGCTACCTGGATCTCTAGCTACAGATTTTATCTCAATTGTTCCCTCGTAAATTTCAGGAACTTCTTGAAAGAACAATTTGGCTAAAAATTGAGGATGAGCCCTGGATAAAAATATTTGATGACCTTTAAGTTCTTTTCTTACTTCATAGCAATATGCTTTTACTCTATCTCCAGTTTTTAATATCTCTCTAGGAATTAATTCGTCTTTTTTAATAACCCCCTCTGCTTTACCTAAGTCTACTATTACATTTCCGTACTCTAACCTTTTAATTATACCGCTGAGGATCTGCCCTTGTTTATCAATAAAATCATCAAATTGTCTATTTTTTTCAGCTTCTCTCACTTTGCTACTAATAACTTGTTTGGCACTTTGCGCAGCTATCCTTCCAAAATCAATTTGAGGCAATTCCTCATAAATTTTTTCACCTACCTTGAGATCCGAACTACTTGAATTAATTTTTTTAGCAGACTCTAAAGTAATCTCTCTTGCTGGATCTTCAATTTGATCAACAATTTCAAGTACTTTTTGAATTTTGATTTCTCCAGTTTCTCTATCAATAATTACCTCGATGTTATTATCGTTTCCAAATTTTGTTAACGCTGCTTTTTGAATAGCGCTTTCCATTGATCCAATGACAATCTCTTTATCAATCGACTTTTCATTAGCCACAGCTTCAACTATCCTTAAAAGCTCTAATTTATCGAGACCTCTATTTAACATTTTTTATTGCTCCTAAAAAAAAATGGGCAAATGCCCATTTTGAATTCATAATTATGTTAGATATACTTAAAAGAAAATTAAGGTTTTTTCAAGATTACAGTTTAAATAAATCAACTTTATCAGTTTTTTCCCAGCTAAATTCACCTGAATTTCCAGGTTTTCTACCAAAATGTCCATAAGCTGAAGTAACCTCATAAATTGGATTGTTGAGTTTTAGCATCTCTCTTATACCACGTGGAGATAGATCAAAATTTTGATTTACTATTTTTTTTATTTTTTCAACTTTTGCCTCATCCTCATCTGCAAGTTTTATAAATATTGATAAAGGTTTTGACACACCAATTGCATAAGCTAGTTGTATCAAGCATTTATTAGAGGCACCAGACGAAACAATATTTTTTGCTAAGTATCTTGAGGCATAAGCAGCAGACCTATCCACTTTTGTCGGATCTTTTCCAGAAAAAGCGCCACCTCCATGAGGTGCGGCTCCTCCATAAGTATCAACAATGATTTTTCTACCTGTTAAACCAGTGTCACCATCTGGTCCTCCTATTATGAATTGTCCTGTAGGATTTATATAAACCTCTTTTGGATTTAAACCATCCAAATAATTTTTTGGAATAGATTTTTCAATGTAGGGAATTATCAATTCTCTAACTTTTTGTTGATTCAAATCTTTAGAATGCTGAGTAGATATTACAACAGATGTAACTTTAACTGGTTTATTTTTTTCGTACAACATTGTTACTTGACTTTTTGAGTCTGGTTCAATTCCTTGTAAAGCTCCACTTTTTCTATCACTTGCCATCAATCTTAAAATTTTATGTGAAAAATGAATTGGTGCTGGCATAAGGTCGTCTGTTTCAGTACATGCATAACCGAACATTATGCCTTGATCTCCTGCTCCTTCATCTTTGTTATCTTTTGAGTCTACTCCCATTGCTATATCTGTTGATTGTTCATGTAAGTGAGTTTCAATATTTGCAGTTTTCCAACTAAAACCTTTCTGGTCATAGCCAATGTCTTTTATGCAATTTCTTACTTTATCTATTATTTCTTCTTTATCTATTTTAGGACCTCTTGTTTCTCCAGCTAAAACAACCTTATTAGTTGTAGTCAATGTTTCGCAAGCAACTCTAGATACTGGATCCTTGGACAAATAAGAGTCTACAACCATATCGGAAATTCTATCACATACTTTATCTGGATGACCTTCTGAAACAGACTCACTTGTAAATAAGTAATTGTTATTTTGCATAATTTTTTTTGTGTATATTAAAAATAAAAATATATGTAATTAAAAGAGCAAAAAATATCAAATCATTTTTATTTTTATTTTCACTTTTTATCAAGGGTATATCTAACTCGATATTTCCAGCTTCATTGGTGTTAAGTTTTTTAATTATTTCTCCTTTGTTATTAATAATTGCACTAATTCCCTTATTTGTTGATCTTATTAGAAAAGAGTTTTGTTCTATAGCTCTAAATATACCTTTAGAAAAATGTTGATGTGGACCAATTGAGTCTCCAAACCATCCATCTTCTGAGATATTAATAATTAAATTAGTTTCTTCGTCTGATTGCTGGATAAACTTTGTGAATATAATTTCATAACAGATTAAAGGTAAAATATTTAACTCATCAACTATTAAATTATTTTGCTTGGAGCCTTTTAAAAATGTACCATATCCCTCTGTAATTTTTTTTAAGCCAAATTTATTTAATATTTCTTTAAATGGTAAAAATTCACCAAATGGAACAAGTTTTTGTTTTTTATATTCTTGAATTATTTTCATTTCGTTATTTATAATTACTAAACTATTATAAAATTCGTTATTTTTATTTTCACTTTTATTGACACCAAATAAAATATAATGGTTTTTACTAAAATTATTTAAAAAGTTATCTTTAAAAACTAGAATTTCATGAAAACTATATCCACTGAAAGCACCTTCCGGCCATACAAACAGTGTTTTTATATTCTTTTTAGGATCGCTGTATCTAATTAATTTTTTTAATCTTTGTTCTATTTCATCCAGTTCTAAGCCATATCTTAATTTGAAATTTGGAGATATTACTTTGATGTTAAATTTTTCATTAACATCAACTAATTTTTTTTGATTTTGATTTAAAATATAATTTCCATAAAGATAAAAAATAAAAAGAACTAATGGAACAGATGAAAATAATAAAAACTTTTTAATGTAATTAAATTTTAAGAATAAAACTGCTGGTAGCATAAAAATTGTTATGACAATTAAATTAAATGCAAATAATCCTAAAATATTTAATACTTGTAAAATTTCTGTTAATGAAGAGAGACTATATGACCACAAATTCCAAGGAAAACCAGTTAATATTTTAGCTCTCAAAAAATCAGATAATGCAAGACCTCCAGAAAAAATAATTATAGAAACTACATTTAAGTTTAAAAAAGGACCTATGAAAAGAGTCAAAAGAGAAAAAAATAAGCTCAAGAATAGTGGAATTAAAAATAAGGCAAAAGGAATTAAAAATTTAAAATTTTCATCAAAAGTTAATGAATTGGTAATCCAATGAATTCCACTTAAAAAAAAACCAAAACCAAAACAAGTACCGAATATGAAAAGATTCTTTTTAAAGGGTTTTTTTCTATAAATACTATGAGATTTTTTTTTAATAAAAATAATTAGATAAAAAAAAGAAGGTAATACAAAGAAGTTTATTATTGTGAAATTAAACGGAGGAAATGAAAGAACAGTTAAAGATCCTAAAATCAAAGGAATTAAGTACAATACAATAAAACGATTGCTTAAATATTTTTCGATCATTTACCTAATTGATTTTATCAATTTATTCTCTATTTTTCTCATAGCATAAAAATCCTTATTTTTTTTATGGTCGTATCCCAAGAGATGTGTCAAACCGTGAATCCAGAGTTTATTAAACTCTTGCTTAAAATTATTTTTACTATTTTTACTTTTAATTTTGTTTAAATTAATAATTATGTCGCCCAAATAAACTTCTTTGTTTTTTTTTATTTTAAGTTTAAACTCCTTGGGATTGTAAAATGGAAATGACAAAACGTCCGTAACTTTATTTTTATTTCTAAATTTTTTATTTAATTTTTTAATCTCTTTTTCTCCTGATAGTAAAAGTGTACAAAAAACTATATTTTTTTTAAATTTCAAAGATTTTTTATTTAAATTTCTTACTTTACGATCGATAAAAGAATTTGGACTTTTAATATATCGAAACCAAGCTTTATTGTTAGTAATTATATTAATCTTTATCATCAGTGCTTTTCTTTTGATAAGCCCTAATAATTTTTGAGACTAATGGGTGTCTAACAACATCAGTATGATCAAATTCTACAATTTTTATCTCTTTAAGATTTTTTAAAAGATTTTTTGATTTGATAAGTCCTGATTGAGACTTGTTAATTAGATCTATCTGAGATGGATCTCCATTTACAACTAGTTTTGAGTTTTCTCCTATTCTCGTTAGAAACATTTTTATTTGAGTTTCAGTGGCATTTTGAGCTTCATCTAAAATTGCAAAACTATTTTTTAAAGTTCTGCCTCTCATAAAAGCTAGTGGCGCTATTTCGATTTCTCCTGTTTCTATTTTTTTATCTATTTTATCAATACCAAATAGTTCATATAAAGCGTCATATAATGGTCTAAGATATGGGTCTACCTTCTCTTTCATATCCCCAGGCAAAAAACCAAGTTTCTCTCCTGCTTCGACTGCAGGTCTAGATAAAATCACTCTATCAATTTTTTTTTCCATCAACATTGTCACTCCGACTGAAACAGCCAAAAAACTTTTTCCTGTTCCAGCTGGTCCTAAAGACATTATTATATCGTTTTCCTTTAAAGCTTTAATATAGTCTGATTGTTTATCAGATCTAGCAATTACAGATTTTCTAGGTGTTTTTATCAATTGTTTAAAAGATTTTACGTTTGACTCTTCTAGGTCTATATTTTTTTTCACAGATTGAAGTATATCCTCTTTTTCAATTAATTGAGTTAAAAAATATTTATTTGTCAAAAACTTTATAGCATCAGTGAATATGTTTAAATTTGAATTTTTTCCTTTGCAAGTAATTGAATTTCCTCTAAAAAAAATATCTGTTTCTGTTAATCTAGCTAAATCTTTTAAATTTTGATCAAATTGTCCCACTATTGACATCAACATTTCATTGTCATTGAACTGGATATTTACTGTTTCATTGTCAATTTTTTTAATGATTAGATTTTGGTCTATTTTACTTATCTCAGACATATTTATGCTGCGTAATTTTCCTTTTCATTTTTTTTATCAATTTGGCCAAATAAAGTATTATGATTTCCACTATTAATATTAATTTCTTTGATTTTTCCTTTTAAATTTTCTTCACTTTTTACTATCACAGAATTAGAAAATTCATCTTTACCAAAATACTCAGATTTATTTTTAGTTTCATTTTCAAAAAGGACCAAGGATTTTTTGTTGAAAAGACTTTTTCTATATTCCATCTTTATTTTTTCAGCCTCTCTTTGAAATATAATAAGTCTTTTGTTTGTAATACATTCATCAATTTTTTTCATTTTAGCTGCGGGTGTGCCTGGTCGAGGACTAAAAACAAATGAGTAAGAATTAATAAATCGCACTTTTCTTAACAAATTTAAAGTACTTTTAAAATCTTTTTCGGTTTCCCCTGGATAACCAATTATAAAATCACTTGATAATTTAATCTTTGGGTTGTCAACTTTTAATTTGTTTATTAGATCAATATACTCCTCGATAGTATGCTTCCGATTCATTTTTTTCAAAATGTTATTTGATCCACTTTGAACAGGAAGATGTATTAGCGGCATTAATTTGCTTATATGTTTATGAGCCTCAATTAAATCTTTTGAAAAATCTAACGGATGTGAAGTGGTGTATCTTATTCTATTTAGGTTTTCTATTTTTGAAATTTCGTAAATTAAATTTGACAATTTTTTTCCTTTGAAGTTATAAGCGTTTACATTTTGGCCGAGTAAAATGATTTCTCTGGCTCCATTATTTACCAAATCATTTGACTCTTTTAAGAGTTCGTCAATAGATCTTGAAAACTCAGGCCCTCTTGTATACGGCACAACACAAAATTTACAAAATTTGTCACAACCCTCTTGTATAGTTAAAAATGATGATACATTGCTGTTCAAGTTTCGAAAAATATTTAGATTATCAAATTTATTTTCAGCTTCGAAATCTGTAAAATTTATTCGTTTAGATTTTTTTTCAATTTTTAGTATTGTTTCATTAAATTGATGATAGGATTGAGGACCTATAATTGCATCAATATACTTTTCTTTTTCTAATAAAATTTCACCTTCCGCTTGAGCTACACAGCCAGTTATGACTACAATTGGTTTCCTTTTGTTCCGAAAAACCTTTTTAACTCTTCCTATATCATGATAAACTTTTTCTGTAGCCTTCTCTCTGATATGACAAGTATTTAGTACATAACAGTGCGCTTCTTGGATGTTTTTAGTTTTTGAATAATCAATTTTTGAGACTAAATCATATATACGATTACTATCGTACTCATTCATCTGACAACCAAATGTTTTTATAAAAATTTTTTTATTCAAGCTATTTTTTAATTTTTGAACCGTACAATTCAAGTTTATGGTCAACTAGATTGTAACCTAATTTTTTCGCAATTTTTTTTTGTAATTCCTCTATATCTTTATCCACAAATTCTACTATTTCTCCACTGTTGATATCAATAAGATGGTTATGATCATCGTTAATCTCATATCTTGCTTTACCAGCTTTAAAGTCATGTTTTACTAATATCCCGGCTTCTTCAAAAAGCTTTACTGTTCTATAAACAGTAGCGATACTAATTTTGTCGTCTATTGCAGAAACTCTTTTGTGAAGTTCATCCACATCTGGGTGATCTTTAGATCCATAAACCTCTTTTGACTCTGATAAAATTCGCGCAATGACCTTTCTTTGATCCGTAAGTCTTACGCCCTTTTGTTTACATTTTTCCTCAATTATACTCATACCTTAATTTAACTTAAATAGATGGGCTTAATCAAATTTTTTTCTACTAAGTTTGTCTTAATTAATTTTTCAATATTTTCTAGATCAAATACCTTTAAATTTATACTATTATAGCCATATATTTTGATCTTTTTTGAAATTTCTAGCCCTTTTGCAATCGATAGAGATATTCTAATACCTGAAAAACTCCCAGGACCTTGATTAACTAAAACACTGAAATTTTTATCTAGTTTCGCATAATGCTTATTGAGGAAACTCAATATTTCAGAGACCAATTTCTCATGATTGTTTTTTTTATGATCAATTTTATGAATAAAAAAATCTTTATTTATTCTTAAACCTAATTTATCATCATTTCCAATGCAGCTGATAATAAGAAAATCTTTAATCATTATTTTACTCATTATAACTTTTACAACTATTCAATCAAAGGTATTTGCAGAAAATAAGTACATTTTTGATGATTTTGGACTGATCTCAATTATGTATCATAGGTTCGATGAAGGAAAATACCCCTCAACGAATATAAAATTAAGTGTTTTTAAAGAACAAATTAAAATTATAGAAGATGAAGGAATAAAATTTATTCATCCAAATAAATTTAAAGAAAGTTTATCTCTTAATAAAAAAGAAAGAAAAATTTTGTTAACTATAGATGACGGTCTACTTTCATTTTACAATAATGCGTGGCCTATTCTTAAAGAAAAAAAGATACCGTTTATTTTATTTGTGAATACAAGAGAGGTTGGTGCTTTTAATTATATGAATTGGGAGCAAATTCTTGAAGTTAGTAAAGCGGACTTTGTTGAAATTGGGAATCACAGTCACTCACATGAATATTTAGTCGATGAAAACCCTGATATAATTAAAAAAGACATTTTAAAATCAATGCAAATTTTTAAAGAAAAACTTGGAAAAAATTCAGATTTTTTTTCATATCCATTTGGTGAATATAGCCTAGAATTTAAAAAAATTATAAAAGATCTAGGGTTTAAGTATGCTTTTGGTCAACATTCAGGTGTAATTGATGAAACCAAAGACTTATGGGAACTTCCAAGATTTCCAATTAATGAAAAATACGGAGAAATTAGCAGGT
>MDTA01071608.1_pt1 | contig 11203 bp, 9 predicted proteins | sample 811151 | NCBI WGS metagenome assembly MDTA01 (sample SAMN05326648, study PRJNA326480) | marine metagenome | isolation source: seawater | place: Indian Ocean: South | collected 2010 | reverse complement strand
TTGCCCGGCAGCACGCCCTCGCGCACATAGGCCTCGGCACATGGGTGGTATTGAGCATCACCTGCGGTGTCTAGAACCTGTAAGATCTCCGCGTTAGAACGCCCATTGACCTGATAATCTTGTGGGTGCAGGTCATCCCAAGCCTGATGCAGTCCATGCTGCTGAAACGTTTTGATATCCAACCGGCGTTATTCCACGATAGCTTGGTATACCCGCGTGCGCAGCTCACGCCGGATCGGATAGGTCGACGAGGGCATCAGCTGGGTTAAGAACACAACAAACAAATCTTCTGTTGGGTCGATCCAGAAAAATGTACTGGCCGCACCGCCCCAATGATGCTCGCCTTTCGACGTTACGATCGATGCCTTCGGTGGATCTATGACTACCGCAAACCCCAAACCAAAGCCTATCCCGTCATAACTGGTTTCGCTCCAAACCGGTTGCCCCATGGCAGCCATATCGCGGCCTTCTGGCAATTGATTTATGCGCATGTAGTTCACCGTGGTGGGACTCAACAGGCGTTCGCCATCGAGCTCACCGCCATTCAGAAGCATCTGACAAAACTTCGCGTAATCGCCCAGCGTACCAGTGAGACCACCACCGCCAGAACATAACGTAGGCTCGCTGAAATACTCGCTCTGCGCCGATGACTCCATCTGCTTCAAACCACCTCTAGGTTGCTCTGCGGTGGGCGCACTTTTCTTGCCCACCGAACGCATGTCGCCACCGCTCAACGGCGAGTATAAGGCTGCAAAACGCGACTGGTTTTCCGCCGCCACTGCAAACGCGGTATCGCTCATCCCTAATGGGGCGAATATGCGTTCCTGAAAAAATTCCGCAAGCCCCTGACCCGACCAGACTTCAACCAAACGACCCAAAACATCAATCGCTACGCTGTAGTTCCATTGACTGCCCGGCTGACAAATAAGCGGCACAGCGGCAAGTTCCTCTACCCACTGAGCAAGCGTAGCGGCCTTACCCCGAAACTCTAAATCTCGAGCTCGATACTCCGCATCCACGACGTTGGTATGCATAAACCCATAGGTGAGCCCAGAGGTATGCGTAAATAAATGCTTGATCAACATGGGCGAGCTTTGCGGCTCAACCTCGCTCAGCGCATGATCACCGCCTTTCCACACCTGAGTGCGGGCAAATTCCGGCAAGTACTTGGCCACCGGCTCATCGAGCTGAAAGCAGCCTTGCTCATAGAGCATCATCGCCGCCACCGAGGTGATCGGTTTGGTCATCGAAAAGATGCGCACTATGGTGTCTTCGCGAAAGGGTTTCGCGCGTTCTATATCCGCCATACCGGCGGTGCGGACATAGCCTATGTCGCCTCGCCGGCCGATCAATACACTGGCACCAGCTAAACGCTGGCTGCTGATTTGCTGCTCTAGCCAGTCGCTGACGCGCTGCAATCGGTCTTCAGACAATCCAAGTCGAGAGGGGTTTACACGCTCGAGCATTGGGGACTCCTCCGGTTCTTCGCTCTGAAAAAATATAGCTTGGGGAATACTAAACCGAGTCGGGCGTAAATGTGTGGTGACACGAAAATCAATCCGGCGGGCGCTCTGCGATAACCCTTGCATCGAGCAGTTGCTGGGTGTGTTGTACCGACATTCCGAGCCACTGCTGCAGAACGCTTTGGCTGTGCGCACCCAAGGCAGGACACTGGCTCCAATCATCATGAGACAGCCCCGACATCCGAATCGGGTTGCCTGGAATCGGCGTCGCGTAGCGTTCGTACGGCACGAAAAATTGCCGCGCTTGGGCATGGTTTTCTGCGAGCATATCGGGTGCTGTAGCCACCGGTCCGGCGGCAACTCCCACCGCTTGCAAGGCTTCGGCGGCCGCATCTTTATCCAAACGCAAAGCCCAATCCGCTAGCGCGACATCGATAAATTCCGCCCGTGCAGCGCGCTCGCGCCGCTCCCATGCAGGGTCCAACTCTGCGCCGAGTATGGTGACCAACCCCCTCCAGGCCTGCTGATCTTGGCAAGCTATTGCCACCCAATCGGCATCGTCATGCAAACCCCGTGACCGACACCGGTACATGCCATGGGGCGCCATTTCCGGATGGGCATTGCCGTGCCGGCCAAGTTCACCGCCGAGTTGCCGCTCGATCAGCCACGGCCCGTTAAAAGCGACACCACATTCGTGCAGCGACAATTCAACATAACAACCCGTGCCCGTTTGCTGTCGATCACGCAGAGCGGTGAGCAATGCCGTGACCGCTGTAGTCCCACCGATAGGATCGATTAACGCCATCGCACTGTTACGCGGCTCCGCATCGCTGTAACCGAGCATCTGGCCCAACCCGGTCATCGGCTCTACTGTGGGGCCAAACGCCACCCAGTCTTTATACGGACCAGATGTTCCGTAACCCGGCATTGTGACGTAGATAAGTTTCGGGTTGTGGGCGCGCAAGTCGGCATACCCTAGATCCATCGAGGGCATCGCTCGAGCGCTAAAGTTCTCGATCACCACATCGGCGACAGCGACCAGTTGCAGGAATACCTCTCGGCCTTGTTTTTGCTTTAAATCGAGGCTCACACTTTTGGCGTTACGCGCAAGTTTCACAAACGCAGCGTTATTGTTCCAAGGCTCTGCACCTGGCTCGCCGCCAATCCAACCGGCAATGGGCTCAATAGTTGCAACGGTGGGTCCGCGTCCGAGTGCGCGCTCTATCTTTACCACCTCGGCACCTAAATCACTAAGAATGCGCGTAGCCAGAGGGCCTGCCCAGACATGAGTCAGGTCCAATATTCGAACGCCGTTGAGGGGCCCCTTGACCGAGCTCATACGGATCTTTCCGGCGCAACTTTTTGCAGCGTCATAGGTGCACGCGCTCTACCGTCGATACAGAAGCCTAACGACGGCGCACGATAATGCCGGCCGTCGCTGTCTTCGATCGACTGCCAGAAATTGCGCTCGCCCAAGTGCTCGTCCTCCAGCACCTCATCGAAGGTCAGCACAACACCGGCAGGAATACGTGCGGCAATCGCCCGCTCGCGGATTTCAGCCTTGCTTACAGTGGCTAGCGCCTGCGCAATGAGTTCATGCAGCGCGTCTCTATGCTGCATACGCAAATCGTTATCTGTAAATCGAGCATCTATAATCAGCTCCGGCAGCTGCAGGAACGTGGTCATGGCGTCCCAGAACGTTGGCACCGTATTGATATACACCCAGCCATCCGCACAAGCGAAGAGATTGCTCGGCACCACCCAATAGAAGTCCGAACCATGCCGCGAACGGATGCGGTTGGCGCAGCTCCACATTACCGTCGTAAATTGACTGAGGGTCAGTAGGCACTCGTAAAGACTTATATCGACGACATTCGACGCGCCCGCAAAACGACAACCATTCGCAGCGCTATAGGCAAATTGCGCACCCTGAAACTCAACATAATGCCCGGGTAAGGAAAGCGGTGCTCGCCCTGCATCGCCGATGATTTGGCTGTAGCCGCCCATGGCCAGCAGCGTGCTCGGGGTCGCATGCCAATTGCGCTTAGGCCCGGTCAAACCGAACGGCGTAATGACGACTTTGACAGGCGTAGACCAATGCTCAAAGCCCAATGCCAGAGCCGCGTCCGCTGTCGCCGCTTCGATAATGACGATGTCTGCGACAGCAGCGAGTTCATCAAGAGGTGCAGCATCCGCATGCACGCGTCGCTTCCCTGGATGCAAGAACAACGACATCGCTTGTTGGCTTGCCCAGGCAGGCGGTTGGGGTGACTCTACCCGGGTGACTTGATGGCCCGCTTGCGCAAATAGGCGTCCGCAGAAGCCTGCACTGTAGCCACCGATTTCCAATATTCGATCCATTGCCGACACGCCTGCAGATTTAACAATCAGTAATGATCAGGACAATGCGGCGCATATCGAGTACGCATCATTTGATCCAAATCGGTCACCGTTTTGCGGCTGCCCACAAGCAAACCCGCATTCGCCAGTTGCCGCGCATCGCGGTTACCGCTGTACAGACTGCTTAACGCACGCACCGAAAGTTCAATGTCGGCAGCGGCATTAGTCGAACGCACCTGGGCACCGTCCGGCCCCACTTCAACATGCCAGCGGCCGTTATTCCAAGGCGCTAGGTCATCGTCATTAATGCTCAACACCACTGATCGTTCGACCTCGTAGCCGCGCTGGGCAAGCGCGGTCTTTATGTCCACCACCCGCCACCATGTGCCTTCCATATCGTGGGCGTGCAGCAGGCGCGGCTCGACAAACAAATCTGCCGCGGGATCGTCTACCGGCGCAGTACTCCAAACCACTCTTCCAACCAAATCATGACGCCCTAGGTAATGCCACAGCGAGCCGTAAGATGGCAGATCTAACCAGGCGAAATCGCGCACTCTAATCTCTTGGGCGCGTGCGCGGTGAGCCACACGACGCGCGCGTAAGGTATAGACCAGATATCCCGTCGGGGCCTCGAGGGTGCCAGCCAAAGCCACGTAAACCGGCCCATCCTCCGCCGGCGGCGCAAACACATTGTTCAGCCATAAGCTTTTACTGCGATGAAGATAACCCGTCCGCTCGGCAATAAACCGCTTATAGACGTCACGCAGAGCATCCAGCACCTCAACGCCATCGAACCGCAGAACGGGCCGCGCTGCGAAGTTCGCATGCAAATGAATGTCGGCGGTGTCGACTTCATACTCGCGCAATCCGCCTGATGCCGCAAAACCGTAACGTTGATAGATGGCGGCTTGAGAGGCCCACAAACCCGCCAGACATTGCCCACGTCCGTACTGCGCTGAAAATGCCTGGGTAATAATCTTACGTACTAAACCCTGCCGTCGATATTCGGGCCGAGTGCCCACGGTAGATATGCCAGCCAATGCAACGGCGCGACCGTTGACTCGGGTGGTAAACGGAAACGCACTATACGACGTCACCATTGTCGGCTGGCCATCTGCTTGACGCCGCTCGGTATCGAAGGCACATAACGTCCATTCCGGGCGAGTACCCGTGGCTACAAGATTGTCCGAACCATCACCAAAGGCGCCGCCATAAGAATAAGCCCCCATCAACCCCAGTTGACCCATCTCCTGGGCCGTAGCCGATCGGATTTCAATACCCATGAACTGCCTTAAATCAGCATTGGCTATTCAGTTCTGTGCCTGGGCAGCCAGCGCTTCGCGTTCGAGCAGTCGCGCGCCGCGCAAAATATTGCCCATGGCGTAGTTGCCCTCGTGGCAGGCGTATTCGTAGACCTTGCCGGTACTGGACTTCCAGACGTATTCGCCGCTCCAGGGCTTTGTCCAAGCGGTTGGGTCGTCTACCGTAAAGTTATACAACAGATTGCCATTCGCCAGCTTGGTAAAGCGCTCGGTTAGATGTAAATTTTCGTCGCCGCCATAGAGACCGGTTTTTTCTTTAAAATTGATGGTCTCAACAACGAGGGTGTCGCCGTCCCAGCGACCGACCGAGTCACCGAGCCATTTTCTATTAGTGCTTGGGCCATGTTGGCCGTTTAGACGAATGACGCGCGCGTCATGCACCATCTCCAGCAAAATCATTACATGATCATCGGTTTGAACAATACGTTTAAAATTGTTGTAGAGACCCGGCATGCTCGGCGGGCCTGCACTGAAACCCAGCAGGCAGCGTTCCGCCAACGCGACACTCTCTGGACCATCAAAGGGTCCCGGGCCATCGGATTTTAACCACGACGCCGTGCCGTCATTCTGATAAGAGAACGAACTGAAATTGTCGCGGATTTTTTTTATCCCTTCGGGGGTCATGGGCGGTCTACGGCCATTCGGTGGATCATAGACAATCGACGTTCTAATTTTGCCATTGACCTCGGAAACGCCACTGCCGGGCTCCACCCAAAACGAGTTGTAACCGCCAACACCTCCAGCGCCATAAGCTTGCTGGCCGTCCCCGCCCGCTTGCGGTGCACCGCGATTAGGGTCGCTCACTTCGTTCGCATCATTTTGAGTAAACGGATGCGCCTTAAGCAACATGTCGGCCTCTTCGCGACTCATAAACTGTTTATCACCAAAGGCCGCAGGACGCTCTTCAGGCGTCAGCGTGCCGCTGTCATAGGTCCCGGTCAGGTCGGGGTGACCGCTAGCGGTACGTTGAATTTCGCTTAGGGCTGCGGGCGCAACACTCATCAAACAGGCGCTTACTAAAATACGGCTCAAAAAATTCAGATGCATAGATCCTCCCTAATCTCTACAGGCCATAGTTTTCCGAGACTCCTAGCTTCGCGCAATTCCACCGCAATGCCAACTCGCAGAGGACAAGATTTGCCGGAAACCGCAAAAACCAACTACTATGCTCGAGGCAAGATATGAGGAACTTATGCTGAAAACTTACTATCCAGTCTTCTGCTCGCTAGCACTCTTAGTCGCAACGTTTAGTGCACGCGCAGACAATCACGGGCAAATGTCCAAGCCACAAGACCGTGGACTTGTTTACGAATTGCGCACCTACACCAGCCACCCCGGCAAGCTCGACGCGTTAGAGCAGCGTTTCAGCAATCACACCATGGCGTTGTTTGAAAAACACGGAATTATCAATATCGGCTATTGGAAACCGTTGAATAAACCAAATACGCTGATCTATTTGGTGGCCCACCCCAGCGAACTCGAGGCTGCAACGGCTTGGCAGGCGTTTGGTAATGACCCGACTTGGCAAGCTGTATACGCAAACTCTATAGCCGACGGACGCTTAGTCGAAAACATCGAACGCACCTTCATGCTGCCAACGGATTATTCACCCATGCCTGCCCGCTGAGCGCACCCTCGCTGCTGGGCCATCGGCCCAGCAGTCTTAGAGATGTGGGCGCGGCGTTTTAAAGGACTTCAAACAGCCCCGCAGCACCCATACCGCCGCCAATACACATGGTAGAGACCACAAACTTCGCACCGCGGCGTTTCCCCTCGATCAGCGCGTGGGCGACCATACGCGATCCCGACATGCCGTACGGGTGGCCCACAGAAATCGCACCGCCGTTGACGTTAAGCAATTCATTTGGGATGCCCAACTTGTCGCGGCAATAAACCACCTGCACCGCAAAGGCCTCGTTGAGTTCCCACAAACCGATGTCGTCCATGCCGAGGCCGTTTTTTTCAAGCAATTTTGGAATTGCGAACACCGGCCCAATGCCCATCTCGTCTGCTTGGGTACCCGCTACGGCCATACCACGATAGGCGCCCAGAGGCTGCAAACCCCTTTGCTCAGCCAATTTAGCTTCCATGAGCACGCACGCCGAGGCACCATCAGAAAGCTGCGAGGCGTTGCCCGCAGTAACGTGCTTACCCTCCTGAATCACTTGCCCGCCGCTGAAAACCGGTTGCAGCCCGGCCAAGCTTTCATAGGTTGTGCCCGGTCGATTACCCTCGTCTTTATCGAGGGCCATCTCGATTTCATTGACCTCACCGGTTTCTTTATTCATCAGCTTCATTACCGACGGCAATGCCACGATTTCGTCATCGAATGCTCCGGCCTGCTGAGCTGCCGCGGTGCGCGCTTGGGACTGGGCTGCATACCGGTCCTGGTCTTCTCGACTGACGCCATAACGCTCGCCGACGACCTCGGCCGTTTCTAACATCGCCATGTACAGGCCCGGCTGATTTTGCATGAGCCAGGGACTCGGCGTGGTAAACATGTCGCCGGTCTGATTGGTGGAAATCGATTCAACACCACCTCCAATCGCAACATCCATACCGTCAGAAATAATCTGCTTCGCCGCAATACCGATGGCCATCATCCCAGACGAGCATTGGCGATCAATACTTTGACCCGGCACCGTATCCGGCAAGCCGGCTTCAAGTAGACATTGACGTGCGGTGTTAAAGGCACTGCTGCCCATCTGCAACGCGGCGCCCATTATGACGTCTTCGACCTCGGCCGCGTCTACGCCAGCGCGCTGCACCGCGTGCTTGATCGCATGTGCGCCTAGGCTTTGACCTAGCGTGTTGTTAAAGGCGCCGCGGTACGCCTTGCCGATGGGCGTTCGAGCAGTGGAAACAATGACAGCTTCGCGCATAAGGTTTTCCCGGTTTGTTGTTATGTACTGGATTAAGCGGCCGAGAACTGTGCTAGGCGCTGGGAAATCAGGGCATCGGCCTCGCTCATAATGCGATCAACCAATCCCTGCACGGTGGGAATATCATAAACCAGGCCTGCAACCATCCCGCAGGACCAAGCCCCTGCTTCCATGGTGCCGTCTTGCATGATTTTCGGATACACGCCTGCTACCTCTTCTGCGATGTCCTCAAATTTCAAGTCTGAGCCTATGGTTTTTTCTTTTTCCAGCATGCGTTCTACCGCTTCATTGGTCAGTACTCTTTCGGTGTTGCGCAATGGACGCATAACCAGGCGCGTATCGAGTTCGGAGGCGGCAAGAATCGCCTGTTTTACGTTTTCGTGCACCGGTGCTTCCTTGGTCGCAATAAAGCGCGTGCCCATATTCATTCCCTCGGCACCCATGGCCAAGGACGCGACTAAAGAGCGTGCATCCGCCATACCACCCGACGCGACGAAGGGGATCTCTAATTCGTCTGCAGCACGAGGCAAGAGGATGAAGTTTGGAATATCGTCTTCACCGGGATGGCCGCCACATTCAAAGCCGTCTACCGAGACCGCATCGCAACCAATGTCCTGAGCTTTCAGCGAATGGCGCACGCTCGTGCACTTATGAATAACTTTGATACCGGCATCCTGCAGTTGCGGCAACCACTTTGCAGGGTTGTTGCCCGCGGTCTCAACAACTTTGACGCCACTGTCGACAATAGCCTGCACCAAGCCCGGATAGTCAGGCGGTGTCATAGAAGGCAGAAACGTGAGATTCACTCCGAACGGCTTGTCGGTCATATCGCGGCAACGCGCTATCTCATTGGCGAGTTTTTCCGGTGTGCCTTGAGTAAGCCCGGTGATAATGCCAAGACCCCCAGCGTTCGATACCGCGGCGGCCATTTCGGCCAAACCGACGTAGTGCATGCCGCCCTGAATAATGGGGTGTTCAATGCCAAAGAGCTCAGTAATACGTGTTTTCATCAAAAAACCTATTCGTTAGTGAATTGTAGATCGTTAGGTGTCGCTTGGTTAACGCCGCCTAAACCCCTCTCATGCGACAACGGCATGCACCAATAAGGGCCAAGCTGACCTTTTAGGCGACGGTGAGCCCGGATACCGTAACCGAATTACCCTACCAATTCCTAGGATGGCAGCAACAAAATTTCGCGATCAGGCGATAGGATTTAGCCATCACTCAGAGCACCGAGGCTGTGCGTAATCAATCCAAGGCCCCGTCGGGCCGCACCTCAAAATGCTGCAGGAGCTCGTGCAGTCGCCCAGACGTCGTCGTCACACCCCCACACACGATAACCAAAACCGACTCAGCATCCTGTAAGTACGCGGATGACTCGGTGACCGCGGCGATGGCGGCACCACAGGCGGGTTCGACCAAGAGCTGATGATGATTCAGCAGCGTTACGCATGCGCGCAAAGCCGCCGCATCACTGATTACCTGACTCGTAACCGCGTGTCGCTGCGCACTCAGGAGCGCCTGATCGCAAACCTGCCGCGCGCCCAAAGAGGAAGCTACACTAGTAATCGCCGGCAGCTGCACGACTTCGCCTGCTGCCAATGCAGCTGCAAAAGACTCGGCGCCAGATGTCTCCATGGCCAGTATGGGTACGTCAGACCAGCCCAGCCGCTGCAGGCCTGCCACTACGCCACACAGCAGCCCGCCACCACCGACGGACAGCGCCACCGCACCAGGCTTGATGCCGTCGCCCGCGACTTCGTCCATCATGGTGCTGTGCCCCTGCCAAAGTAAGGGGTGATCGAAGGGGTGAATGTATGCCTCATGGGCGACTAACGATTGTCGCGCATACACATCGGCCTCATACCAAGACGCGCCGTGAACGTGCAGCTCTGCACCCTGAGCACGCACTAAATTGCGCGCTACTTCGGTGGTGCTCTCGGGTACTACCACTCGCACCGGTATAGACAATTTACGCCCGACGTAGGCGACGGCGATGCCTGCATTACCGCCAGATGACGACACCAACGCACGCGCGCCGCGCGCCACTTCGTGCTGACACAACAGCGCAATACCGCGGAGCTTAAAAGACCCGGAAGGCTGCAGGTTTTCAAGCTTCAGCCAAACCGGCTTACCGAGGCGATCGGACAACGGCTCGGACAGCAGCGTTGGGGTTTCGATATACAGGTTCGACATAACTATATTCGCCGGCGCGCAGCGCGACCCACATCTGTTTTGTTTTGTAGCGGCCATTGTCAGCGCTTCAGCGGAAAATTCCTAGAATGGTGTCTACCCTACGGGCGCATTCTTGGCGCGGAGCCGGCGTTAAAAGCACCTGTGACGCTGGACAAGGTAGGCCGTAAATGACCATGATTGAGCACTGACCGAGACATCAACTAGGCAAGGAAGACCCATGGCCGAACAAGACACCTACACCCCGCCCACAGTTTGGGAATGGAAAAAAGACAGCGGCGGACGATTTGCCAACATCAACCGACCGGTGGCAGGGGCCACACACGAGAAGGCGCTGCCCGCCGGTGAGCACGATCTGCAGTTGCACTCACTCGCCACACCCAATGGCGTCAAGGTCACAGTCTTGCTTGAAGAACTGCTAGAGTTAGGGATCGAGGCCGCCGAGTACGACGCCTACACGATAAATATCGGCGAGGGCCAACAGTTCAGCAGCGGTTTTGTGGAGATCAACCCCAACTCCAAAATTCCTGCGCTGTTAGATCGCAGCACCACGCCCCATACGCGGATTTTCGAATCGGGCGCAATCTTGGTTTACCTCGCCGAAAAGTTCGGCCACTTTCTACCCACAGAACCAAGCGCCCGCGCGGAATGCATGTCGTGGTTGTTCTGGCAGATGGGCAGCGCGCCCTATCTGGGCGGCGGCTTTGGTCACTTTTACGCCTACGCACCAATGAAAATCGAATACTGCATAGACCGCTATGCGATGGAGGTAAAACGCCAGCTTGATGTCCTCGATAGATGCCTGAGCGAACGCCAATTCTTATGCGGTGACGAATACACCATTGCCGATATGGCGAATTACCCTTGGTACGGTGCACTGGCGCAAGGCAAGCTCTACGGTTCCGGCGAGTTTCTCGACGCGGCAAGCTATACCCACGTTAATCGTTGGGCCAATGAGATCGAGACGCGGCCTGCGGTCGACCGCGGTCGCAGGGTTAACCGA
>MDTA01068547.1_pt1 | contig 11203 bp, 10 predicted proteins | sample 811151 | NCBI WGS metagenome assembly MDTA01 (sample SAMN05326648, study PRJNA326480) | marine metagenome | isolation source: seawater | place: Indian Ocean: South | collected 2010 | reverse complement strand
TTGTATGTCGAAGTGCCATGGATGCAAACATTTCATGCTCATCCACATGATTATTTTAGGTTTTCACATCAAGGCATAGAGAGTTTTTTAGAGAACTTTGATATTTATGAAAAAGGGATAGCTGTTGGACCTGCTTCAGCACTAGCCTTAAATATGAGAATATTTTTAGCAACACTATTCTCATTTGGAAATTATAAATTATTTGTTTTTTTTGGACTTATATTTAGCTTTCTTACTTTCCCAATAAAGTTCTTAGATTTCTTTATGGAATCAAATCCTCTTTCATTTTATAGCGCAAGTGGAATATATGTTCTCGCCAAAAAAAAGACTTAAGATATTGCATGTAGTTGATCTCTCAAAGACTGGAGGAGTTGAGGTCATGTTCATGCAATTTATTTTGAAAATTTTTTCACTTGATAAATCTATTGAGAATGAAGTCTTTGCGTTAAGAATAACTGAAGATCGTAAGAAAATTTTAGAGCAGAACAACATTATGGTCTATAGCCCTCCAAATAATAATTACAATCTAAATTTCAGATTAAATATTATCAACATAATTTTAAAAGGAAATTTCGATATTATTCACGGACAAAACTTCTCCGGTAATTTATGGGCATCAATTGGATCTTTATTTCAATCAAAAAAAATTAAATTAATTTCTCATGAGCATGGAGGCTCTTGGGGAGCAGAGGGCATTCATAGATTTTTAAGTTATTTTTGGGCTAAAAAGTCTGATTTAATTATTTGTAATTCAAAAGCTGCGAAAGAGATAATTAGACAAAAAATATTTAAGAGAGCCAACTTGAAATTAATTTATAACGGAGTGCAGAGTTCTAAACCTAAGATTAAAAAAGACTTGAATGATGATTCTTTTAACATTCTCTTTGTTGGAAGACTCGAGGAGGTAAAAGGTATAAAAGAACTTTTTAAGGCGTTGAAAATACTTAATAACCAGGAATTTAATTTTAGTTGTAATATTTTAGGCAGTGGCAAGCTAAAAAATTGGCTTAATAATTTTGTCAAAAAGAATGAACTTGATTCAAAAATTTTTCTTCATGGAGTTGTTGGTAACGTAGATGATTTTATGTCTAAATCAGATTTAATGGTTCTACCTTCAATTAGAGAGCCTCTTGGAAATGTAATTATTGAGGCTGCAAATCAAAGCCTGCCTACAATTGCTACTAGAGTAGATGGTATTCAAGAAATAATCATTCATAATAAAACAGGAGTCTTAATTAATCCTAGGCATGAAAGTAGCTTAAAAGATTTACCTAGGCATGTTATAGGAAATTCATCTAATCTTGTTCATCCAAAAAGTATTGATCCAGAAGAACTTGCCAATGAAATTTTAAAATTAGGAAAAAATAAAAGTTTGCTTAAAAACTATGGCTTGGAAGCAAAAGAGCTGCTCAAAGGTTTTACAATAGAAAACTACACAAATGAGATCTACGAAGTTTATAAAACTTTATGAAGAAAGTTATTAGAGTTGGAACGTACCCAACCAGTTTGTTCAAATCAATGGGAAGAAATTCTTATATGATTAGCTCAATGGAATCTATAAATACTATATTTGTTTGCCCAAGATATGAAGGCAGCCCTTTACCAGTTCCAAAAAATACCACTCTAAAAAGAATCCCTTTTATTGTTTTACCAGCACCAGAAGGTATTTTTAGAATTTTCCATGAAATAAAAAGAATTTTTTATATCTTAAATTTCAGCTTCGTCACTTTTTTTTTGATAATAAAAGAAAAACCAGACATTATTCATATCCATTCACCAATGTTTTTTTTAATTGCAATTTTTGGCCGTCTTTTTAGAGCAAGATGCTTTATAACCTATCATGGAAACGAGCACAAAGTAGTATATTCAAACAAAATATTAGGTAAGTTATTCAATAGTGTCTTTTATAAAACATTTTCTTTGTCTTCGGATATCTTATTATATAAAAAAAGCTTTCCCCACTATAAGGATAGTTTTTTGACCATCGATAATGCTGTCGATCAATCTATTTTTTTTAATAAACATGGGAAAAGAGATAAGATTATTTTGGCTGTTGGCAGACTTGAATACCAAAAAGATTATCCTTCCTTAATCGAAGCATTTAAAAATTTTTTAGATGATTATCCTGACTATAAATTATATATTGCTGGCTCTGGCCAGCTAGAAAACAAATTGAAAGATAAAGTGAGGAAACTTGGCATACTAAAGTCTGTAAAATTTCTGGGTCAAGTACCAAATGATGCTCTTCCAGACCTATATAACAAAGCGGAAATCTTTGTTTTGTCTTCTTTTTGGGAGGGATTCCCAAAAGTTCTTCTAGAGGCTATGGCGTGCGGTTGCAAGGTTGTAAGTACTAAAGTTGATTCAGCCCCCCGTGTTCTCGGCGCTGATTATCCATTTTTTGCTGAATCAGGAAATACTTCTGATCTCTACAATAAAATTAAATTAATTATTGAGGACGATAGAAACATAACATCAAAATATAATGAAATTCTCAAAAATTATTCTTGGGATAAGATTCGTTCGTTTATGGAGGGAATATATAATAAAAAATGAAACATATTCAGAAAATATTAGTTTTGAATTCTTCAAGTCAATATTGGGGCGCAGAAGTAAGTCTAACTGTTTTTCTAGAAAGCCTTGAAGAAAAAGATTTCAAATTAATAATTAAATCTGACGGTATTGGATTTGAGGATGAGCTTGAAAAAAGACGAATTCAATATAAAAAACTTCATATAGAGCTATCACCTTATAAATTAAAATTTTATCAATCAGCTTTTAAATTAATGAATCTTCTTTTGAAAAACAATATCAGGATAATTTATGCAAATAATGAAGATTTATCGTCATTAGTTGCAGTTATAAGGATTCTTTCATTATTTTATTTTAAAACTAAGCTTCATATTCGAAATACTCCTCAGTATTTTGATTTTTATAAAAAACTTATGTTTCTTCATAATGACATAATTTGTAATTCTAATTACACAAGGAAAACTTTGCTAAAAGATATACACTTTTACAATAGAAAGAAGCTGCATATTGTTCCAAATGCACATGGGCAGATAAAAAAAAATGCCATCCTTCAATTTAAAAATTATAAGAACTACTTTCTAAGCGTTGGGATGATTTGCGAAAGAAAAGCACAACTAGATGTTGTTAAAACATTCACAGAAAATGACTTACTGGAATCTGCTCAGTATTTAATGATAGGTAAAACAAACGAAAAAAATATTTATCAGTCTAATATAGAAGAGACTATAAAAAAATATAGATTGGAGGGAAAGATATTCCTTATACCGTTTATAAGAGATCTATGTTCTGCATATTCTAATGCCATTGCTACAATAGTTCCTTCAAATAATGAGACTTTTGGGAGGGTCGTTATTGAATCAGGATTTTATGGCACCCCTGTAATCGTTAGAAATATTGAACCTCTCTCAGAGCTTGTAGTGCATAAAAAAACTGGATTAATTTGGGATGGATCGTCCCATCATTTAACAAAACTTCTTTCATCCTTGATTAAAGATAATGAACTAAGAAATACACTTGGAGCTAATTTAAAAGAAACTGTAATGAAAGAATATACAAATAAAAATTATCAATCAAAATTAAAGAGTATTATTTCGGGTAACTTATGAGAATATGTATCTTTTCTCTTTCTCCTAAAATTGGAGGCGGTGTAATTATAAAAACATTACATCTTATAAATTATCTCAAAAAAAATAATTGTGAAGTAACCTGGGCATACCCGAAAATGAGAGGCAAAATGCCACCTTATGTCGAATCAGTTATTAAGAAAAATAATATTAAAACCATAGAGATAGTAAGTATCCCTTACCTAAGATCACTAGACTCAGTTGATTTTTTTAAACAAATTAAAGGAAATTATGATATCTGCCAAGTTATAAGTGGGTATTGTCTTGATGGAATGGTTTTTTCAAGAAAAAAAGATAATTTCTTTATTTGGACGGCAACAACTCTAAAATCAGAAAAATATAATATTCACCTTTCAAAAGTTAAATCTATAAGAAGCTTTATATCTTTCCTAAATTTTAAAATTGGTATATTTTTTGAAAGATTCGCTGCAAATAGGGCTCATAAAGTTTTTGCGGCATCGCTCACAACCCAAAAAAACTTAATTAGCGATCTTAGATTAAATAAAGCAAACATTGAGGTCATGAATCCAATTATTGACGTTGAGAAATATTCTTATAAACCAATAGCTTCAAGAGATAACGAAACCTATGTGTTGTTTATGGGTATATTCAGTAAAAGAAAAAATATTGATTTATTGTTGAGATCATTTGTAATGGTAAAAAAGAAAAAGAGTGATATAAAATTAAAACTTGTTGGGAAACTGAATGGATTCGGTGAGTTTTATGAGGATTTAATAAAATCTTTAGGTTTAGAAAATAGTGTTGAAATCATTGGTGAAGTTGAAAATAATGTGAAATATTTTCAGAATGCCCTATGCACAGTTTCTACTTCTCACGAAGAGGGTTTTGGGATGGTTCTTGCAGAATCCTTGTCGTGTGGGACGCCAGTGGTAGCGACAAAGTCTGGGGGGGTTGCTGATATAGTAAAGCATGGCAAGAATGGATTCTTGGTCGATTATGATGAGAATCAAATATCTTCATCAATTCTACAGATATGCAGAGAAAAATCTTTACGAGAGAGTTTTTCTATTTGTGGAAGGAGACATGTTGAGGAGTCTTTTTCAATTGATGTTATTGGAACAAAGATACTGACAGAGTACAAAAAATATTTAGGAAAAAATGCCATTAAGGATATTTAATTTATATTTCATCTTTTTTTCAATTGCTATAAGTGCTGCAGTATTTCCATCTTCTTTAGGAAATTACCCAGGATTCATAATTCCTCTTGGCATAGGAATATTTGTTTTAGATGAACTAATTCTTCTATTTTCTCTCGCCCTAATGTTTTTTTACTTTCTGATAAATCAAAAGATTTCAAATCAAATTAATGGGTATGGAGGATATTTAGCAGCTTTATTAGTTTTCTTCATAGCAGTCTTCCTAGTAAGCATTTTTCGTGAAAATAATTCTTTAGAAATAGTTAGTAGAGATAGATGGATAATCTTAAATTCTTTTGCGGCATTGATGCCCTTCATCTATAGGCCGACAATAGGAGAGTTAGAAAATTTATATAATCGGTTTGCCACTTTTCTTATTTTTTTAACATCTTTAAAATTTATAAATATTATTTTGGATGGATCTGAGCAACTCAGTCAATTTGGTCCAAGTTTTACTTTTCTTTTGAATGCATGCTTGGCTATATATATTTGGTCTGGAAAAGGCGTGCTTAAAAAAACTATTCTTTCAGTACTCGTCTTTCTAATAAGTATTTCTGGTGAGCAGATATCAGGGATTCTTATGGCAATTGCCTGTATTTTTATTCCAACCTATTTTCTAATATTTAAAATTAGTTTTTTTTCAATATTTTTTTTATTTTTACTTTCAATTGCTGGTTCCTTAGTTGTTATAAATATTGATATTTTAGAGATTGCAAGTTCATTAAGTTTAAATCCAAGAAATTTTGAAATAGCGCAAAAATTATTAAGTTATATTGCTCTGTGGACAAAACCTTTTGAGGGGATAACTTTTTTTGAAGTCCTCTTTGGTAGGGGAGCTGGATTTTCAACTACAGTTTTTACCTATAATGAAGTTTTTGATGAATTTGGTGTAGCAAATCATTCCCTAGCGCATAATTTATTCATTACAATAATCATAAAATTTGGGTTGCTCGGTTTCTCCTTTTTTTGCTTGTTACTTTTTTTGATTTATAAGCCTTTCTCAGAAAAATTTGTATTTAAGCATTCAACAATCTTGAAAATACTTTTAATCTTAATTTTAATAAATTTCTTCACAACTCCAGGAATTTGGAAGATTAGAAAAGGTTTTTTTATGTGGTTTATAATAGGTTTAATATATTTTTATAGAAGGCAAAGAGCTTCTTCGATAGGTAAAAATGCATGAGAAAGAAAAAAAAATGCAATCAATTTTAATTCTTTCAGCTTTTGAGGGCTCAATATTAAGTTTCAAGGGACCACTCATAGAGGACTTGATAAAAAAAAAATATATAGTGCATGTTCTTGCTCCTAATTTTTCAAAAAAAACTTCTAATAAATTAATAAATATGGGTGCAAAACCCTATGAAATTTCTCTATCCAGAAATGGCTTAAATCCATTTGAGGATTTATTAAATTTAATAAAGCTTATTATTATTATGCAAAAAATTAAACCAGATATTTTTTTAGGTTATTACATCAAGCCAGTAATATGGGGATCATTAGCAGCTTTTATTGCCAGAGTACCCAAGAGGGTAGCAATGATTGAAGGTTTAGGCGTTATTTTCACAAAAAAAAGGAAAGCAGAAACCTATAGAACTAAAATAGTTAGAAAATTAATTTCCTTCTTATATAAACTTTCTTTAAGCGTGTCACAGTTTGTTTTATTTCTTAACGATGATGACAAAAGAGAGTTCGAAGATAAAAAAATTATTAAAAAAAATAAAGCTAATGTTATTGGTGGAATTGGTATTAGGTTAAATGAATGGCCATTCTCTTTACCAAGTAATAAAAATATAAATTTCTTATTTGTGGGAAGAATTGTGTCGGAAAAAGGCATTGGTGAGTTTATTGAAGCAGCAACAATTATTAAGAATAAGTATCCAAGCACATACTTTACTGCTCTTGGAGAAATAGAGGAAAGAGAACGCAAGTTTAATAAAACTTATTTAAATGAAATTGAAAATCAAGGGATTGTTTCATTTCCTGGGCATGTAGAGGTCATTAAATATTACAAAGATTGCTCTGTTTTTGTTCTTCCTTCATATCGGGAAGGTGTCCCAAGAAGTACTCAGGAAGCAATGTCAATTGGAAGACCAATAATTACTACTGATGCTCCAGGATGTAAAGATACTGTTTTAGATGAGGTAAACGGCTTTTTAGTAGAAGTGGGAAATACTGAAGAATTAGTAAAAGCGATGGAAAAGTTTATATTAAATCCAGATTTAATCTTATCGATGGGTCAACAAAGCAGAACTTTAGCAGAGGAAAAGTATGAGGTTAGAGCTGTTAATAAAAAGATATTTAAATATATAAATATCTGAGACAAAAAAATTTATCTACAAAATGCGAACTAAAAACAATCTAAGTGTAGTAATCCCAGCCCTAATTAAAGATAAGCATGATGAACAGCTGCTAAAAAAAACACTTAAGAAGGTTTCTTTGGTTTCAGATGACTTAATAGTTATATCTCAAGGAAATAAACCAAATATTAAGAATAATAATTTAAAGATTTTTCATTCAAATATCCGAATGGGTAAATGGAAGGCACTCTCATTAGTCAAAGGTCCTCTATTAAAAGATAATGTCTTCATCCATGATGCGGATGACCCTTTTGATGGCTTCTCATATTTAGAAAGAAGTATTTTTAAAAGTAATTCACTTATAACAAGAAATAAGATTTCATTATTTGCTAGTGATCAAATAAGTGAAAACTCTAGAATGTTCGTAGAGCTATTTATAAATAAATATATTTATAAAAATGAGAATGATTTTCCAGATATTCAAAGTGGAAGTTTTATTTTAAATAAAGAGATTTTTAAAACATTTGAATTTGAAAAATTTGATGATTACGGAGGCGAGCTAAAAATTTTTACTCATTTACAAAAAAATAAAGTTCCATTGAATTTTATTAACATGATGATTCAGGATGGAGGAGCTAGAAAAAAATCTAATTACTCAATTGATTTCATATTAAAGCAAGTAATTACAGAGCCAATTTCAGAAACTAATGTATATGAAATTATAGATATGTGTTTCAATGGTTACAAAAAACACATAAAATCAAAGGTAAAATTTAAGAGAGAAATCATATTTTTTCTAAAAAGAAATAAGCTTATTGCTTAGCATAATCACAAAAAGATAATAATTATGGAAAGTAAAGAAAAGATTTTAATAACCGGAGTAGCTGGATTATTGGGTTCTAGACTAGCTGATTGGATAATTGAAAATACGGACTTTGGAGTTATTGGCATAGATGATTTAAGTGGAGGCTATAGCGAAAATATAAACAGAGAAGTAACTTTTTATGAATTTGATTTAGTCGATTTAAATGCTCTTGAAGGAGTTTTCAAGAGGGAAAATATTAAAATTGTTTATCACTTTGCAGCTTATGCGGCTGAGGGCCTTAGCCCATTTATCAGAAAATATAATTATGAGAATAATCTTATTGCTTCAACTAACTTGATTACCTGCAGTATTCAACACGATATTAAAAGATTTGTTTTTGCTAGCTCAATGTCAGTTTATGGAAATAAATATGAACCACCATTTAGTGAGGATTTAAGACAAGCTCCAATAGATCCTTATGCTATTGCAAAATATGCTGTTGAAATGGATTTAGAAATTGCACATGCCCAGCATGGCCTTAATTACACTATAGTCAGGCCCCATAATTTTTATGGAAGAAATCAAAATATATGGGACAAGTATAGGAATGTTCTTGGCATTTGGATGTATCAGATATTAAACGATTTAAGACCGACAATCTTTGGTGATGGGGAACAAGTAAGGGCTTTCAGCTACGTTGATGATTCAGTAGCTCCTTTTTGGAATGCATCTCAAAATGATGATTGTGTGGGCGAGATAATAAATTTGGGTGGTATTAAGGAGTATTCAATAAATGAAGCATGTGAGACACTTATTAAAGTAACTGGGACTTCATTAAAGCCTATCCATTTAGAAGCTCGTCATGAAACAAAGTATGCTTGGTCCACATGGGAAAAATCTGTTGAGCTTTTAGACTTCAAGCATGAAATTGATTTAGAGGAAGGAATTGGTCTTATGTGGGCTTGGGCTCGGCAGCAACCAAATAGAAAAAGATTTGAATGGCCAAAATATGAGCTTGAAAAAGGTATTTATGAGTATTGGAAGAATTAAAACATCCAAAAGTTGTACATAAATTATTTTATGAGGTAAAGCAATAATGATATATAAAATAATGTCTGCTTCTAGAAAGTTTGATTCTATAACTGGTATGAATACATACAAAATTGGAAGAATAATCTATTTAAAGTTGATAGATTTACTAAATGTATTTTACAGATTTATTGATAGATTTAGATTAATTTTTTTGAGAAGCGATCAGCCGATTAGACTTCATTTGGGTTGCGGAGAGGTATTCAAAGAGGGCTATTTAAATATAGATTGGCGAAAAACTATTGCAACCGACTATGTATGCGATATCACCTCAGTTCCTCTTAAAAAGAATTCTGTTTCCTTAATAGAGAGTTATCATGTTATTGAGCATCTCTCAAAAAATGAAGCTATTCATACGTTAAAAAAGTGGTTAGATCTTTTAGAGGTGGGAGGAAAGGTTATTATTGAATGTCCAAATTTTGATGAGGCTGTTAAAGAATATCTAGATGGTAATACTGATAGAATTTATAATATTTTTGGCCACAGAAGATTTCCAGGAGATGCTCATCAATTTGGTTATAACTTTGAAAGACTCAATGAAACATTAATTTCAATTGGATATTCTGATGTAACACAATCTGAACCTACAGATTATCATATACATGAGGAGCCATGCTTAAGAGTTGAAGCATTTAAGAATTAAGCTAATATTAAATACTTCTAAAGCATTGTTCATAAAATTTTAAAAGTGCTACAGACATGAATATACAAGCCAATAACAAAAGAGTTATTGCTGGCATCAGTTGGTCATCTTTATCAAGCATTGTAAATTACATTCTGCTTTTCACAAGAACGTTAATTTTAGTTAGGATTTTGGCTCCAGAAGACTTTGGCATTATGGCGCTTTCGCTTTTGTTAGTCACAACAATAAAGCAATTCTCAAATATGGGTCTTGAACAAGCATTAGTTCAAAAAGACAATGTTACCGAATCTACGATTAACACTATATGGGTAGCTTCAATACTAAGAGGAATAATTTTCTTTATATTGATAATCTTGATAAGTCCATTATATGCAGACTTTTTTGATGAACAAAAACTAACCCAAATTCTTCTAATAATTTCATTTGCAACTATTGTAAACGGTTTTAAAAATAGTTATTCATCTCTGCTTCAAAAAGAACTTAGATTTGAAAAGATTTTTAAACTAGTAGTATTTTCGGGAATCATTGAATTCATTTCCACTATCTCACTAGCATTAATTTTTGAAAATGTTATGGCCTTGGCAATTGGGTACTTAATAGGATCAATTTCTTTAGTAATCCTTTCATTTACTTTAATTAAAAGAAAACCAAGATTAATTTTTACTCTGAGTGAATTCGTAGAACTATTTGGGTTTGGAAAGTGGGTTCTAACAGGAGGAATTATAATTTTCCTTATATTAAATATAGATACTTTTACAATAGGAAAACTTCTTGGGGTTGCTTCATTGGGCCTTTATCAAATAGTTTATAGGTTTGCTAATTTTGCTGCTACAGATATTACTTTAACTTTTTCACAGTCTCTTTATCCTTCTTTTGCATTAGTAAAAGAAGATTTATATGAATTGAGAAAATATTTTTTACATACAATACTTGTTATTATGCTTATCATATTTCCCTTCATGGTTTTACTTTTCTTGTATGCAGATAATTTTATCAATTATTTTATTGGTGCTAAGTGGATGCCTGCACTTCAAGCTTTCAAGATTTTAGTGATTTTCGGTATGCTTAGATCTTTAGCTAGCATTTGTGGATTTATATTTTGGACAGTTGGAAAGCCATATATCCAAACATATATTTCACTTTTTCAGTTTGTACTTATTGCAGCACTTATTTATCCACTAACGATAAAATATGGTATTTCTGGTACAGCAGCATCAATCACTGTTCCTCTATTACTATCTTCATTATTTAGTTTTTACTTTGTCAAAAAAGAACTCAAATTAGAAATATTAAATATCCTTTCTTATATTTTTCCACTAATTCTATCAACAATTTGTTTAATTCTATTGGTGCTTCTTTCTCAAATCTATTTTGGATATATCGCCTCAATATATTCACTTATTCTTAGCTTCATATTACTCTTCTTTTTGTATTTTGCTTCTGCTCTAATGTTTGATTATTTTGGAAAAAAAAGAATTATTAAATTAATTTTATATGTTAAAAATTATTTACAAACATAAAAAAAGTCTTTGGTTTTATTTAACTTTTTTATAACT
>MDTA01150260.1_pt1 | contig 11204 bp, 13 predicted proteins | sample 811151 | NCBI WGS metagenome assembly MDTA01 (sample SAMN05326648, study PRJNA326480) | marine metagenome | isolation source: seawater | place: Indian Ocean: South | collected 2010 | reverse complement strand
GCCGGTCACGACCACGCCTTCGCGGAACGGAGGGGGTTCGCCGGCAAGCGCCATCGCCGCAACACAAGCGACGGGATCAGAAGACGATGCAACAGGCTTTTCCGGCGAATCAGATTCTGACAGCGACGAAGATCCGCCACCGGGCCCACCTTTAGAAGGTGCTCAGCGGAAATTTCCGAGGTCATTTGCGACAGGCGGCGTTAAAAAGCCGCACCGGTACAGACCGTCCTTGGAGAACCGAACCCGAGACGAACTAGCAGAGAGGCAGGAAACGGCTCTGGCGGAAATTAGATTTACTTTACCACCACGGGCCAAAGGATTTAACAACAAAGAAGCCGTGGCCTTTGCGTGCGAATTCTTCCACGTGCCACCTAAAGAAAATTTTAAAGCTCAAGCGGTAGATATCAGCAGAATTAGTGAGGAATTTGAAGAAGATCTTCGTAATATTCGCGGCCATTGTAAATTAAGCAACTTTGAAGACTTAATAACGGGTAAATACCATTATGATTCCTTGCAGAAAAACTTAATAGAAGCAATGGGGTTAATGGGATTCGAATACGACATGGCCAAGTCACCGCAGCATCAAGCGAGAATCATGTGCAGCATCCTTGATGAAGAAAAAAGCAAACGGTTGGCAAATCCAGAAAATGCTCGAATGATTGATGCAATTCGTTACGGCCTTAAGTATGACAAATTTATCACCGACGACCAGGTTGTGGCGAAAGCAAGCCACACACTGAATATTCACGGCGTCGACAAAATTGAACAAATGTATCAGTTTGTGAAGACCCCGGGTTTTAACATGCGAAAACCCGTCGACACGACCACCCAAGGTCGCATATCAGATGACCTTGCCAAACTACATCGCAAAAAGGAGAACGAGTATCAAACGGGATTAGAAAAAATCTATAAAAAACTGCCTACAAACTATGAGCAAGGACCCGACGGGTTAGTTGAAGAGTCGCGCAGAGCTTTTATACAAAAACTGGAGGAAGATCTGTTTGAGAAATACGGATTTTAATGGTTGAAGGGCTCGGGCCTTAGAATCTGTGGCATGCCAGCAGGGCCGCGGAGGCAACTGTTGCGATTGACGCAATAAAGAGTCCTGCTGCATGGTCGGCGCGCGCCACGCAGAAGTGGTGGTATAGAGCGATGAGAACCACGTTGCAGTTGATGAGCGCCTGCATGAGGGGCCCTCCGGATACGGCGACGTAGATGGCCCCTTGGTACCCCAGCAGCAGCGCCCCGAAGCCGACTGTCTCCAGTCCTGGCGGTGCTTGCGGCGGGATTGCGGCGCAGCTCAAAAGCCCGAGGGCGCCTGCCGCGATCAGGGCGTACCGCAGGTCGTCGTAGGTGCTTCCCGAGAGCAGCACGGCCCACGCTGCGGTGCCCACTGCCGCCGCTGCCGCTGCTGCTGCCGCCATGCCGCCAGCGCGCTCAGAGATGCTGGCCGCACGACCAGCTGACAAGGGCGCCCGGCACGATGCGCGTCCAGGTGTTTACGGGTCGTCTTGCCGTCAGGCTCGGAAAGAAATCCAGGGCCTGCGTTTCGGGGTGCAGCCGGACGTAGTAATCGGCGTGCCGTCCGCCCGACGCCTTGAGGCTGAAGTTGCCAAAGTACCACCGGAAGTGGGATTTGGTCTCCGGCGGGCCCGCGACGCGGCTCAAAAGCACAATCCACTGGCGTCCTGCAAACCACGGGATGTTACTGGACGGCACCTTGTCGTCTTTCAGCTCTTCTTCGGTGTATATGCCGACAATGCAAGCCGACGAGGTGTCTGACGCAAGGCCGTACACGCGGCGGTGCACGGGTCCGTCGGGGCCCGTGTGGTTTGGGTCTACATAGACCGCGACGCTTCCCGGCGTGCAGGTGTCCCGCACGGTGGGCCACATTGATTCTCGGGGCGAAGACGCGTGGCAGTATGGAAGCCCGCGGGCTTATAGAGTCCGATCTTGTGTTTCTTGCGGAGCTGCCGGCGCTGCTTGGCTCCGAGGCGGTTGCGGACAAGGTGGTTGCCGCCGCACTGCTGGCGAGCGAATCCGACGAGCCGTTCCGGCGGCAAGTGTTCTTTGGCGCGCTTGGGTGGGGCGTCGCCAACCACCCGCAGGCGTTGTGGGCGTTTGACAAGATCACGCTGCAAGAGGCCGAGGACCGAGCCCAGGCGTTGTCGGAGCACCTGATGGCCGCGCCGCTTTTTACTTCTGAATAACAAAGACGGACCTAATTGAGTTGCAGGGGCGGCGCCCGGCACGTGTGGCTGTGAAGGCCTGCGTAGGACGTGAAGCTTTGGGTGCACAGTTCGCAGACGTAGAGATCCGCATCGAGCCCGGACCAGGTGCCGTGAAACGCCCTCATGGCCCGCTTGCTCGTGTCGGCGGGGAGCATCGGCACCTCGCCGTCTTCGAAGACGACGCCGCTGACCCTGTTGTCGGCGCTGGCCAGCTTGAGCTTGTGATCCTGCAGCTCGGACAGCAGCATCTTCTTCTCCGTCACGAGCTTCTGCGTCCGAATCTGCTCCTTCTGCGTCCGCACGGCCATCCAGGTCCCCAGGCACGCCGAGAACTGCCCGTACACGTTGAACGCGGCCTGGAGTTCTTTCGTGCAGACGTCGCGGTGCTTTGACGCGTACTCGATCGTCAGGGAATTCGCCATGGCGGCAAAGTCTTTCCGGCGGTAGCACCGCGGCAGGTCGGCCTGGAAGCGCGTCGTCGCCCAGTTCTGGAACGCCTGGTACGCCTTGCCGCTGCGGCCAAGCTCGGCTTCCGTCATGTCGGAAACGGCCTTCAGCACGCTCCGCGGATACAGCGGGGTCGGCGGCGGCGGCGGCGCAACGGAGGCCGCCTCAGAGAGACGGGCGTGCAGTGCCTTGATCTTGTCGGCGGCCGTCACCAGGAGCCCCTCGTGTTCCTTCACCTTGCGCGTGAGCTCGGCGTTGGCTGCAAGCACGCTCTGCTCCCGCGTTTGGTGGGCAGCCACGATCGCCGTCTGGCACGTCGCCGAGAGCCGTTGCGCCGCGATCGTCTGCTTGCAGTCGTCCACTTCCCGCGACAGCGCTGTGATCTTGGTGCCCTTTGTGACGCCGTCGTCGCGGAGCCGCTTCAGGGTTTCGTTGAGCTCCTTGATCGTGTGCGTCATCGCGGCCGCGTGCTCCCGGGCCGCGTCGTGCCCTGCGGAGCGGCGCGCCGGCGTAAGGTCGCGGAAGAGAAAAGGGAAGGCGGCGCGCACGCGGGCGCACTTACGGGATTGGAGAGTTGCGTGGGCCGCGCGAAGCTCGTGGAGATCCCGGGCGGCGGCCTCAGCGGCGTCCTCGGCGGCTTTGAGCGCGTCGGCGTCGAGGCTCGCCTTCGCCGCGGCGTCCCGTTTCGCCTCATAGGCCTTGTGCCGCTTTGCACGACTGTCCATGATGTCTATCTTTTCTTGAGTGCTTGACTTTGTTAAGTTGCCAAGAGAGAACTTTTAATGATTTCAGTACCAAACACTGATTTTAGGTATAACATCTATATAATTATTCGGTAATGAAGCGGTGCAGCGTGGCAAGCACAGTAGCGTTTGTTTTTCTTGTCCAATCGCGCTGGGCGGGCGGCTTCAGCTTGTAAAAGTTCAGGGGCCGTCTTGCCAGGCCAGCACTAAAGGCGCACGGGGCCTGAGCAGCACACGCCCGGCACAGGAAGTACGTCTCAAAGTGCTTCGGCCGCCCGTCCTGGCGCACGCAGCCCTCCGTAAGGCACAGCGGCGGCACTTCGCTCTCGTACTTGGCCACGTCTCGGGGAAGCTGATACCGCGCCGTCATGGTTGCGCACCGCACCGTTGTGATTCCCGCTCCCGGCCGTTGCCCTAAGTAAGCTGCGAGCGCGCGCGTTGGTACACAACCCATGTCGTGCCACGAGGCTTATTGCGCCTTCACTGCGTCCGCGTGGGAGGCATGCTGCATCGGGTGCGAGAAGCCAGGGCCTGGAAGTCCCGACAGAATTCCTGGTCAGGCGTCGTGCGAAGACTGCGCGTTGTGCTGCGCCCCCTGCACTCTGCTTGGTGATCTTGCCGCCTTTCCGTGCCGGCTCTTTGGTGCGGCAAATGATTTCTTTAAAGGTCGTCCGGGAGCTTGCGGCCTTGAGGGCAACAACGCGGTCGTGTAGGCCGAACTGTAAGTGGGAGCGCAGCATGCAGTTCGTACATAAATAAATGAACTACGCGCCTTTCCGCATGCGACTTGCCCTCGTAGCTCAGCGGAAGAGCGTCTGGCTTTTAACTGGATGGTCGCGGGTTCGATCCCCGTCGGGGGTGTTTTTTTGTGCCCATGCACAGTTTGGTGGCCTTTTTAGCAAAACTAATGATTATTAGAAAAACTAATGATTAATTTGTAATTGTATTTCCGAAGGCGGCGCGCGCTGCAACAGACGGGCAATGGCGGACAGCGGAGGCGCGACGAGGACGCTGAGGATGGACGCTCTTGCGGTGCTGGAAGATCCCGTGCCGCCGAGATTGCCTAGTTCTTTGCCGGCGGCGGCAGTCGACCTCATCTTTGACTATCCCGGGTCTCCACAGCGCGCGGATGTGCTGGAAACTGTCGCGCTTGGGCGCACGAACGTGCTGCGCGCTTTCGATAAGATTCTTGCCGTGCGGCCGCCGGTGTCCGCGGAGACCCGGGTTCAGATCAACGCGGCGCGCGTTGCGATGGCGGGCTTCACCACCGTTCCTGCGTCGACCTGCAACGGCCCTAGCCCCGTGCGACGCTTCGATGCCGCCCTTGACAAGTGGATCTTGGAGAAGTTGATTGCAACCCAGAAGTTGCGGGTGGCCGGTGCGACCGTGACGCTTGTCGTGATCTGCGAGGACGGCGGCGACGCGCTCATGTTCCGGGCGACAACCTACGCCTCGCTCAATGTGCCGCTCCGGGTTTTCCTTGCTCTTTGCGGCGGCGGAAAGTGAAAACTAAAAGGACAATAAAAGAGCATTAAAGTTCTCTTCTGTGTACTTTTTGGCGCGCGCTAAACGGCTGCCGCGGAAGATGGAGGAGAAGGGGGGGTGGATTGTCACCAAGACTGAGGGCGGCGGGGAGACTGGGGTTTGTCGGTTCACGCGGCCGGTGGAGCCTCAGTTCATCGCGACGGCCCTTGCGTTGACGGGCATCAAGGAGATGCTGGGCGACCGCCTTGAGAAGTTTACTTGTCCTGAGTACGGAAAGTGGGAAGGCGCGACGGGGGTCGGGGATCGCCGGGTAGTGATGGGGCGGCTGTGCGCGTGGCTGGTGCAAAGTGCGCTTCGAGGCTTTGCGGCGGCTCGCCCGGCGCACTCGGCGCTTCACGGCCAGGCTGAGCGGTTCACGGTTGCTGAAATCGACGCTGCGATGGACTACGGTGCGGGGATGATTGCGGCGCACTTCCACAATTTCACGGGCGCTGTTCATCACTGCGATCCGTTAGTTGAACTGTGGCTCACCGAATCGAAGTTCCGGCGCGCGTGGGAGCTGTCCCTTGCCCCTGTCCGGGACATCAAGGCGGCGTGCGCCCGGCTTGGGCACGACCCCGCGCTGCTTGAAGCCTCGATGTGTAACTAAAAAAAGCAAGTGCGAGCTAGCCGGACAGGAGGGGTGCTGTGCACCGCAGGAGCAGCATGAGGTTGTCGCCGTCTTTGAGTCCGTACGAATCTACGGTCCGGTCAAGGTCGTGCATAAACCTGCCGCTCCGCACGAACCACAGCCGGCTTTCGTGAGCGGGCAAGGCGGCGCGGTCCGTTTCGGCCATGGCGTGGTAAAGTGACCGGACCCTGAGCGACGACGGGATGCTAAGTTCCTGCGCCGCAACCTTGGTGACGCCTCCGCCGTCGTTGGACCATGCCAGCCACTCAACGGACACCCGGATCCGGTACGTTTCCGAAGTTGATGTCATGGTATTCGGGTGTGCAGCAAGATGTACCTGGCGTGCTGCTTTGATACGCCGCCGCCTGCTGCCTTTAACCGGCGCTGTGGTTCCACTAGCGCCACGCAGAGAGCAAATACCACACAGGCCACTACGGCTGTGCTAAACGTGCGGGCCTCCCCCCAGGCTTCTAACTTGGACTTGTTGTCGTCGTAAAGAGGGGCCGTCTCAACGCTGGTCCAGTACAGACCGGCCACCACGACGAGCAGGAGCCACCCGAGGACACGGTGCAGCGTTGAGAGGGCCGCCGATCGTCCCTTGGCCACATTGTAGTGCAGTGCACAGACGCCAAGAGCCACCTGAATGACAAGCAACAACCCGGCGGCTTTGCCGAGCCTTGCGTGCATCCGGGATTTCGACGAGTCGATCTGCTGCATCATTCGATCTTTTTTGTGCTGGCCCAAGGCCGAATACGCCGTCGTTAGAAGCACTGCAACAGCTATGGGCGCTAGGACGTAATGAACCCACGCAGCTGCCTTGCGCACGTCTCCGAACATGTGAAAGACAACTGCGGTGAGCAGCAGCCACGAGCCCCATCGAAAGCCCGTGATGAGCTTAGGGCTCTTTCGTTTCGCGGGCACAACACGAGCTTCCTCTTTTGCTTCGTTTTTCTTTGCGTTTGCGACGTGAGTGGCAGCGGCTGATCCAGCGAGGCGCCCTGAGTGCAGCGCCCACCCCAACGTTGCTCCGGGTCCAAAATAAGTGTTGCCGAGACCGTAGGCGCCCGATGTTCCAACCGCGTACAGCCCCGGCATGTCAATCGACTCCATGGTTTGCGGATTGGTCACAAAGCCGTCTTTGCCGTCAATCATGCCGGGCGCAAGGCGGTGAAACGCGTCAGCGCCGGAGCCAAGGTCGACGTTGTCGCCGCACAGATACTTATCGTATGCAATTGCGCCGCCCTCAGCCGACAAGTAAATGTCCATGAGATCTTTCCAAAACTTAAAGGATGCCGATTCGGCTTCGCAGTGGCTCACATTCACCACTTCCGATTCTCGCGGGACATCATCGGGCCATGACAAAGTGCGGTTATTATAATCTCCGCATTCTTCGTAGGCTGGTACGCCCTGTGGAGCGCACCCGAAACTAAACCATTTTTCCTGCCATTCGTTAGGCCACGATCCGTTGGCGTTGGCGTCCTGTTGAAATTCAAGGCCCCATTTTAGATTGCGATGCGTGTTCATGGTGAGCCCCAGCTGCTCCGCCACGTGCATGTGGATTCCGGTGTTGTCGTCGCCGGCCAAAATCCGATTTGAATCAAACCCGTTGTAGCGCCCGGAGCCCCCGTTAGCAAAGATAACTGCTCTGAACGTTTCGTTAACTTCTTTGCCAAGCGCCGTGTGCGTCACGCGAAATCCGGTCCTGGTTGGCTCGACGTTAGTGACGTTGTAGCCGTCTTGAAGAGCAACGCCCAAGGTGTCTTGCATGTGCTGCAGTGTTCTCGAGCCGCACGGCAGATCACCCCCCGGACCACAGAGCCGGTGCTGAAACGAATTGCCCTGTTTTGCCCCTCCGTGATACGGCGTGTAATCAGGAGCCGGGGCGCCTGTGTAGGGGTTGGAGTACGGTTGGAGCTGCAATTTATCGTACCAATACGTCTTTGAAGCTGGCCCCAAGTCAAGGTAGGCACGAAGATGCGTTTCGGTGGTTACGTCTGATCCCGACGCCTCCATTAATTCGTCGTAGGTGTGATTCAGAGGAAACCACACCACCCCTGTGGACCGTGACGAAGTCGAGCCCGCTGACGGCGAATAAATGATGTGCGTTGCAGCGCCCTTGCCGTAATCCTGGACCGATGCTGCGGCGGCGTGCCCCCCTAATCCAGCGCCAACCACAAGAACATCAGCTTGCCTAATTTCCGCCTCCATCTCATTGCGACCCGAGCTAGACGCGTACGAGTAGTGCTTCCCGTTGTTGTGCGCGCACAGGAGCTCCACGGTGGTGTGGCCGGCCATCAAGGTAATGAGCCGGGATCCAAACCCTTCCCGAAGCCGAGTGGTGCTGTCGCAATTGCCGTGGGGTTCTCCGCCAGGAAACGTTCCTCCGCGCACCAACACCCCGTCGCCGGAGCGTGGGCAGGTGCCTGTCCATTCCCCTGCCGACGATCCTCTTGGCACCAGCATCGAGTGTTGCTCAACGCCGGATTGGCCCATCAAGCGCGATTCGAGGCTGGAAGGAAAGCATCGGGGATAAATAGACGGCCACCCCGCAGACCCTCGCACGGTGCACAAGAGCACAACCGCAAGAACGGCACATGCCGCACAACTTTGCCGCGAAAAGATCATTTTGCCTAACTGAACTGCCGACGATTGTGCATATATTCTTTGGGTAACAAAGGCGTGCGACGCCGGCGCGTCCAAGTATTTCTGAAGCAAGTTGCAATGCTCAGGCAAAGAATGGCTTCCGTTGGGAGCGCGGGCTCCGGCGTTGCCAACCTGACCATTAAAGTGCCCAACTACGCCATGGCAATGATGATTGGATCAGGCGGCCGGGCCTTTTCGGCACTGAAAGGCACCCCGGAGATTGCGGTGTGCATTCTTGATCAAGTCGAGAAGGCTGACGACGGACTCCTTCGCCTCGAGGGCAGCATTCGTGGCGTCGTGGCGGCGGCTGAACGCGTTGCCGACATCATCAACACATCGTTTGAATGCAACGTTCGCCGGGCTTCCGCGTCGTCTTTCGGCGTTCCAAAGGACCGCGGGGCTCTGCACCGGGATTATCCGCCAACGCATTCTGGCCGGCCCCGGGCACCTTACGAACGGCCGGCGCGCGGAGGGTACAGCGGCGGCCGAACGCACCACCGAAGCCAATCGGAAACGCGGTACGAAGCGCGCCACAAGGGCGGCGAGACTAAACGGCACCGAAGCGAATCGCCTCCGCAACCGCCACAGCACCGCGGCGACCCCGAGGCCGAAGATTCTGACGGTTAAAACGACTTAACGCTTAACTAAAGAACAAGCAAATGGGGCTTAAGCCCCTCAGCGCATCCCACAGCCGCATAGCTTCCGCGCACGTAGGCCCGTGCGCCGTGATGCACTGATTAAGGCGAGCCACAGCGTCTCCCGGAACGGTTTCGCCCCGCTGCATGGCCTCAAAGACGGCTTCCGGCACGGTGGTTGTCATTTTAGTTTTGTACCGCGGCGCGTCGTCGTCGTCGTCCTCAAGCTTCACTTCGGCCACCTTAATAATGGTCGTTGTCCGCTCGGCCTCCGGAACCGATTCCGCGTCCACGTAAAAGCGCGCGCACTGCCTTGGCCCTTTAGTTTCGTACCGCAGCGTAACGTTCTTATTGGTGCAGAGGCCCATGGTTGCCGTCGCCGGAATTGGTTCAGCGAGACGGTACCACGAGTTGTATGTTTGGTGCACCTCATCGTACCGCCGCATGATGACGCATTCAGCCCCCGGGCCGCCGCTTTCAGGAGTCAAAACCTCCTTCAAATTGACGTGAATGTGGTCGACGCGCCTCTGCTTTCGGGGAGCGCGCGTGATGTGCCGCGCGTCTTCGGTCTCCAGCGCTCGCGCAAGGTTTGGCGGGCCCCACGTAAACCGGAAGTACCGGTTGGTCCACGGAGGCGTTTTAGGCTGACTGGCTCCCGCTGCGCCCCGCGCTTTGAAGGCTTTGGTTTTGGCTTTGGCTGTCCGGGACCGTCCCCGCGCCATCGGGCTTGAAGCCACTGAAGAATATGAAATAGGAATCACTGGCGTTGCAATCAGAAGCGGGAGTCTAATTCCAGGATATATGTGAAGCCCGTTCCAGGCTGCTGCGGGAATGACGCGGCTCCAATACGTTCTTGTTGCCGCGGGCGCCATTAAACCGCGAACCGACGGCCGCACCTCCCATGGCGAATGGCAGGCCGTTGTTGAACCGGGCCAACTGGTGTTTGTCAAGGCGTCCACCAAGGCGTACTGGCGGGGCGCCCCGGTTCCGGAAGTGGTGCCCGGCGCCCCCAAGGACGCCACGCTGCTCGGGGTGCTGGCCCGCATGCCGGTCACGGCCGGCAGCAACTTTGGAGTGCCGTTGGCCGTGCTCACCGTAGTTGTGCAGGGCCCCTGCGAGCTTCGCCCTGAAGTCTCGGCGTTAGCAAAGTCCTGGAAGATCGGCTGGAACGATTGCGGCGGCCGGCGCATCCTATATTCCGGACAACACTCCCCAACGCCCTACCGCATCATTCTACAATAAACCCAAACACGCTATCATTCTCCGTGCATGTACATCATGTCAAACTCGTGAGCGGCCTCGCAGAAACGGCGCCAGTGCGCGCAGAGTGCGCTGAGCATTGAGGAGCAGGACATCCTTGCGCCGCTTTTGCATTACTTAAATAAGACGTCTAAAGCGGCGGCAGGAGATGTGTAACGGGCCAGTCATCGTTGCCGCCCGGGTCGCGGCCGCGCGTGATGATGGCGGAGACGACAACGATTCCTGAGTGAGGCTGGATGCGCCACCGTCTCTCAAACTTGCCGCATCTTGACACCCCCGGGGCAACCGTGTAGGCGTAGACGGTGTCGAAGCGGGCCCACGGCACCGTGATTCGAAGGGCAATGCGCAAATCATTAAGAACCTGGTTGGGGACGCCGCGCACGTCTGCCTCCAGCGTGATTCGGCCGCGGTTTTGGCCTCGGGGCCCGCGCGTCATTGAGTACCGGAGGGAGACATTGGCGGCCACGGCGGGCGCGGCGCCGTCGAGCTCAAACGTGGTTGTGCACCGGAAGCTGTTGACATGATTGCCGCGAAGATCCCAGTTGTCCCAGACCATGGTGCAGCCTCCGACCTTTGAGGGGTCGTGCGCAACATCCCACGGCTCTGCGTGCAGCAGCACCGCCTCCCGGGTTCCGGCAGGGGACACCGCGCGAAGATTCGGCCTCGGCCACACCTGAAAATGCCCCGCGCGCCCCGGCGCCACTTCCAACTGTGCTGGCATGACTTTTGACTTTCTACAAGTGAGCTTGTGTATAAGCCATACATTCAAATTAAAGATTAGAATTAGATATGCCGCCGAAACGACCACCACCAGCGTTAGGCCGGCTGGGTTCTCGACGACATCCGATCGCTATGTTAGACTCTGATGACTCTGATGACGAACCTGAGGGAGCTGCGGCGGCGGCAGCACCTGCGCCGGCGGCAGCACCTGCGGCGGCGGCGGCGGCGGCGGCGGCGGCGGCAAGCGACGAGGGTTCTTTAGAAAATCCGATCACTCTTGGGAGTGACCCTGACTCTGATGACCCTGAGGAAGCTGCGGCGGCGGCACCTGAGGGAGCTGCGGCGGCATTATTAGAAGGTAGAATACCCG
>MDTA01128727.1_pt1 | contig 11204 bp, 11 predicted proteins | sample 811151 | NCBI WGS metagenome assembly MDTA01 (sample SAMN05326648, study PRJNA326480) | marine metagenome | isolation source: seawater | place: Indian Ocean: South | collected 2010 | reverse complement strand
TCCTTACATATCCCATTGGAATGAATTGCAAGCAGATGTTAGTAACAATTTTGAAAATCTAAATGATTCTTTAGATGCCCTAATCATTTCAACAGGACATAGTTTTTATAAAAATAATAAGAATCTCATAGATACAATTATGAAAATAAAACCTATTTTAATTTTTGATACCATTGGAGTCTTAACCAATAAAGAAATCAATAAATTGACAGAGAAGCATGTAGTTAAAGTAATAGGCCGAGGTGATATATAGGAGATTAATTTATGGCAAAGATTCTAATTCTTGGAGGCGCTGGTTTTATTGGTTTTAATATTGCTAAATCTCTTCAAAAAGATTCTCAAAATAAAATTACTATCGCGGATAATCTCTCCCGCGGAAAGATGGATGATTCATTATCAAGCCTTCTCCTTAATGAGAATGTTGATTTTGTAGAAGGGGACTTCACCATCGCTTCAGAGTTTAAAAAATTGGATACGGATTATGATTATCTATATATGCTCGCTGCTGTTGTTGGGGTAAATAATACTCTGAAGAAACCAAGTGAAATAATTAGAATTAATACTAAATTAACTATGAACACGCTCGATTGGCTAAGCGCTAAGCCAGTTAAAAAAGTTATTTTTACATCAACCAGCGAGAATTATTCAGGAACTATTGATGAGTTTGGTTATAAAGTACCAACTCCCGAAGATGTTCCTCTATCAATAAAAGATATCTCTCACCCTAGATTTACATATGCAGTTACAAAAATATTAGGCGAATCAGGGTTTTTAAATTATGCAAAATCTTATGATTTTGAATGCACAGTAGTTAGATACCATAATGTCATTGGACCTAGAATGGGATTTAAGCATGTAATCCCGCATTTAGCAGAAAGATTTTTATTAAAAAAAGAAGATCCTTTTCAAATGTATGGACATACTCAAACTAGATCATTTTGTTATATAGATGATGCAGTAGAGGGAACTATAAATGCTGCAAAATATAAAGAAAGTGATGGAGAGATATATCATTTAGGATCTTCAAATGAGATAACAATTGAGGATCTTATTAAAGAGGCTGGTAGTTTTTTTGGTTTCAAAGGCAATTATGAAGAAGCTCCAACTTTTCCAGGTTCAACCAATAGGAGATGTCCAGATATCTCAAAGGCAAATGCGCATTTTGGATTTATTGTTAAAACAGATTGGAAAGAAGCTCTTCATAAAACCTTAGATTGGTATAAAGAATTTTTTAATGATGGAAAAGATATATTTGAATCATCTTTTGAAAAACCAGATGTATAATTTTTTTAAGAGATCACTAGATATTTTTATTTCTATAATCACAATAGTTATTTTGTTACCTATATTTTTACCAATTATGCTAGTTTTAAAATTAACTGGTGAAGGCGAAATATTTTATTTGCAAGATAGGGTTGGCGTTAATAATAAAACTATAAGAATTATAAAATTTGCTACAATGTTAAAAAATAGTGAGAATGTTGGCACAGGAATTTATACAGCAAAGAACGATCCAAGAATATTGCCATTCGGTAATTTTTTAAGAAAATCTAAAATTAACGAATTACCACAAATTTTTAATATTTTGCTTGGTGATATTAGTATCGTTGGACCAAGGCCACTTATTCGCAGAACTTTTGAATTGTATAAAATAGAACACCAAAATATTATTCATTCTATGAAACCTGGCCTCACCGGAATTGGTTCAATTATTTTTAGGAATGAAGAGGAGATATTAAATAATACCGATATGAATCTAGAAGAATTTTACGAAATGAACATAACACCATATAAGGCAAAGCTTGAAATGTGGTATAAAAAAAATCGATCATTTCTCTGTGACTTGAAGATTATTTTTTTGACAGCATGGGTAATAGTTTATAAAAATTCAAAATTACCCTGGCTTTTCTTTAAAAGCTTGCCAAGAAATAACAAAATCTCATGATAGATATATCTAATATTTCTACAAAATCTCCATATAAAAAGTTCAAAGAAACTTATAACGAGGCGCTTGCTGCAAATCAGCCCAATATTGAAGCAATATGCATAAGTTCATTTGATAAAGAAAAGCAGGAATCAGATTCACGATATGTTAACTTAAAATATGTCATCAATGATGAGTGGATATTTTTCTCTAATTACTTAAGTCCAAAAGCAAATCAATTTCAAAATTGTGAAAAAATATCTGCAGTATTTTTTTGGAGTGAAATAAATACACAAATTAGATTAAAAGCAAAAATTTATAAGACTTCATCAAAATTTTCGGATAACTATTTCAAAAAAAGAGACACTGAAAAAAACATACTAGCCATAATATCCAATCAGTCTCAAAAGATAGATAGCTACCAAGACTTTTTAGATAAATACGATGTGAATTCGGAAAAAATCTGTTTTGATGCAAAAACAAGGCCAAATTACTGGGGTGGATATTCTTTTAAACCATATTATTTTGAATTTTGGTATGGACATGATAAAAGAATTAATAAAAGAGAAGCATTTATATATGAAAAAAATAAATGGAATAATTTTTGTCTCGAACCATAGTAGAAATATATTTACTGGACATATCAATTGGTTTAAAATGCTCAAAATATGAATAAAAAACATCTACCTAAACATAAAACTACTTTATAGTTTCTCCTTTGTTTAATAATAAATACCTTATCTATCTTCAATAATCCTTAAAGGAAATTATCATAGCTATCAAAAAAAACAAAATCCCAATTAATAACAAAGTTACTGCTCCTGAAGTAATGCTTATTGATCAAAACGGCACCAAACAAGGGATTATTGAAATTGAGAAGGCCTTAAAAATGGCTAATGATGCATCTTTAGACTTGGTTCAAGTTTCGCCATCCGATTCTAATCCTGTAGTTTGTAAATTATTAGACTATGGAAAGTATCTATTTGATAAAAAAAAGAGCATTTCATCTTCAAAGGTAAAAACTAAAAGAAGCTCTCTAAAAGAAATAAAATTCAGACCATCCACTGATATTGGAGACTTTAATATTAAATTAAAAAAGATTAAAAGCTTTATTCTTGATGGAGATAAGACTAAAATAAGCGTCCGATTCAGAGGTAGAGAAATACTTAATAGTGATATGGGTCTTGATTTGTTAAGTAGAGTGAAAGATGAACTTAAGGATATTGCTCAGGTTGATCAAGAGGCTTCACTTGAGGGACGACAATTATTAATGGTGCTATCTCCACTGAAAAAGAAATAATAATTTATAATATACATATGGGATATAAGATAAAAACACACTCGGGAGCAGCAAAACGATTTAAAAAATCGGGTTCTTCTATTAAAAGCAGAGGAGCTAATAGAAATCATATCCTGACAAAACAGTCAACAAAGAGAAAAAGACATAATAGAGGCTTAAATAAGCTGAGCGGTACAGTTTTAAAAATGGCTTCTAAATTAATTAATAGGTAATACAAATGCCAAGAGTATCAAAATCAGTTATTGCAAAAAAGAAACACAAAAAAGTACTTGCATCCACAAAAGGTCATTATGGAGCAAGAAGTAGACTATACAAAACTGCAAAACAATCAAATATAAAATCTCTTCAGTATGCCTTTAGAGATAGAAAAAATCGCAAAAGGAATTTTAGATCTTTATGGATAGCAAGGATTAATGCTGCATTAATAGATTCTGATATTACCTATTCAAAATTTATCAACAATCTATCAAATAGCAATATTCTTCTAAATAGAAAAATTTTATCTGATTTAGCAATTTCTGATAACTCAACTTTTAAAAAGGTTGTTGAAAAATCTAGAAATTAATAACATTCAATAATGTCTTCAAATAACGACATTAAACCTCCTCAGATAAAATCAGATTTTGGAGCTAATCACCCTATAAATAATATTAAAAATATTATTATGGATTCATTAGCTTCTTACGGGTTTCATATTGTAGAAGGACCTGAGGTCGAATCAGAAGAATACAATTTTGATATGCTTAATATCAAAAAAAATCATCCAGCAAGACAAATGCATGATACTTTTTATGTGGATGCAAAATCATATGTTCTAAGAACTCATACATCTCCGGTTCAAATAAGAAGCATGTTAAAAAATAAACCTCCTATAGCATTTATTTCAGGAGGAAAAGTTTACAGAAAAGATGATGACGCTACACATCTTCCAATGTTTCATCAGATTGAAGGCATATATGTTGATAAAGGGGTAAATTTTGCTCAACTAAAAGATTTAATATATAAGATAATTTATGATTTGTTTGGGAAAGAAACAGAAATAAGATTCAGACCATCGTATTTTCCATTTACAGAACCTTCAGCTGAGGTAGATATACTATCAAAAGATGGTAAATGGTTAGAAGTTCTTGGTTGTGGAATAGTAAATCCCATTGTTCTAGAAAATTGTAATATTGATCCTACCGAATATAGTGGATTAGCTTTTGGTTTAGGTATCGAAAGGATAGCTATGCTTAAACATCTTGTTAATGATATTAGAGATTTTTATAAATCAAATCTAGACTTTTTGAGTCAATTCAAGTGAAGATATCTTACAAACATATTATTAAACATTTTTCTTCAAACCCATCAATTGAAGAAGTGTCAGAAAAGCTATTTCAATTGGGACATGAGAATGAAATAGAAAAAAATAGTATTTTAAATATTGAATTCACTCCAAATAAGGGGGATTGTCTTTCTGTAATGGGTATTGTTAGGGAGTTGAGTATTTTTTTTGAAATAAAAGAAAAAAAAGACATCTATAAAGAATCTATAAATTTATTTGATTTTAATTTTAAAAATATGTCGACTTTTGATTGTCCTAAAATAACATTTCTAAAAATTGAAATAGAAGACATTATCACTGAATATAAAAGCGATCTTAAGTCCTATTTTGAAGATCTTGATATTAAAAAAAATAATTTTTTCACTGATATATCTAATTATATTTCTTATGAAACCGGACAACCAACTCACTGTTATGATGCAAAGAAAATAAAGTCTGAGTTATGCTTAAAAAAAATAAAAAATGACAAAACCTTTAAAACATTAACTGGTAAAGAAATTACTTTGATTGATGAAAATTTAGTTTTTTCTATAAATGATGAAGTCGTCAATTTGGCAGGGGTAATGGGAGGAGAATCTACTTCATGCTCAAAATCTACAAAAGAGGTGATAATTGAATGTGCTTTTTTTAAACCTGATTCAATTGTTGGAAAATCAATTAAATATGACCTTCAATCAGATGCAGCATATAAATTTGAGAGAGGTGTAGATCCTTTATGCCATGAAGACATTCTTAGAAGATTAATATATATTGTTAAAGAGCACTCTAAGATAAAAAGTCTAAAAATATTTTCTGAATCATACGAAGATATAAAAGAACAAAGAATTAATTTTAATATAAAAGCAATTAATAAAATTATTGGGGTAGATATTAATGAAAAAGAATATAGCAGAATGCTTTTAAAACTTGGATTTGATATTAAAGATAATTACATCATTATTCCTTCATATAGATCTGATATATCATCTCAGAATGACTTAGCTGAAGAAGTTGCAAGAATAATCGGCTATGATCAAATTCCTTTGCAAAAATTATCTATTCCTTCAACCAAAAAACCAGTTCCATATAATAATAAAGAGCAGTGCATAAAAAATTTATTAATAGATAATGGTTTTTACGAAGTAATAAATAATCCTTTTACTTCTCTTTACAAAGAAAACTCTATGAAGGTTGATAATCCACTTGATTCAAGCAAACAATATTTGCGATTTAATCTTAAGAATTCTTTGATTGAGAATCTTTTATATAATGAGAAAAGGCAAAATGACTCAATTAAGCTTTTTGAATTATCAGATGTATATTTAAATAAAGGTGAAATAGAGAAAACTAGATTACTTGGGATAATAGCAAGTGGAAGGGTCAGTAAAAACTATAAAGATTTTTCAAGAAAGGTCGACAAGGAGTATTTCTTATCTTTTATAAACCAACTCGGTATAAAAGAGTCTAATAGTATTATGTCTATTTCAAGAGAAGATTTAGACTCTAAGTCAAAAAACAAGATTTTATATTTTGAAATAAATATTGATAATATTCCTGATACCATAAATGACTATGACCCAATTTCAAGTCCTCCCTCTGAATATAGAATATATGATCCAATTTCTGAATTCCCATCTTCTAAAAGGGACTTATCATTCTCAATAAGTAATTTAAGCATGTTGAACAATCTCAAAAAAACTATTGAAAATCATAAGCATGATGATTTAAAAGAGGTATTTATTTTCGATTTTTATGAAAATATTCAAAAAAAAGAAATTAAAATTGGGTTTCGATTTATTTTTCAATCTAAAACAAAAACTTTAAGAGAAAATGAAATCAATCTTATAATGAAAGATATAATTGATAAGTCCCTAGATATAGATTCGGTTACAATACCTGGGCTAAAAAAATGAATATTACAAAGAAAATAATATCAAAGAAAATCTCAGAAGAATTGGGTATTACTCATGAAAAAAGCCACTTATTACTTCAAAAATTCATTACATTAATTAAATTAAATTCTGAAAGCAAAATTATTAAAATTAGTGAGTTTGGCACTTTTGATATAAAATCATCACCTAAAAGGTATGGAAGAAATCCTAAAACAATGAAATCTTATTTAATTAACAAACAAAAAAAGTTAAATTTTAAATCTTCTAAAAAGGTTAGGGAACTTTTAAACTAATGAATAAATTCAATTTTGTAATTTTATTTATATCAGCCAACCTTGCTTTTGCTCAGGCAGTTCCTTCTAATATTAGCGCATTAGATAGTGAATACCTCGATAGTCTCCCTGAAAGCGTTAGAAAAGACATTGAATCTGAAATTGAAAGAAATCAGCAAGACCAAACTAACACGCTTAAAAAAAGGCCTTCAAGTGAATTATATAAATATGAAACAGTACAAGAATGGGAACAGTTTCAGAGAAAGAAAAATGAGGATGCATATAAATCAGAAAGATTTGGAATCAATTTGTTTAGATCTATGCAATCTTCGTTTATGCCAATAAACGAACCAAATTTTGGAAATAATTATATTTTAGATTATGGAGACATTATCGAAATTAATTTATATGGTAATACAGTCCTAAGTTATGAATTAGAGATAAAAAGAGATGGAACTATAAGTATTCCTGAACTGGGATCAACTTCAGTAGGCGGTTTAAACTATCAACAGGGCGTCGAAAAAATAATTAACAAAATTGAATCTTCTTATACAGGAACCCAGGTCGATATTAATTTGAAAGAGATCAGAGATATAAAGGTGCTTATGACTGGTAATGTAGAATTTCCGGGCATATATACATTAAGTGGAAATTCCAATGTTCTTCAAGCTTTAAATATTGCTGGAGGCATTAATGAAATAGGTACTCTTAGAGAAATTGAAATTAAAAGAAATGGTAAAACTGTTTCAGTAGTTGACTTATACGATGCTTTAATTTTTGGTGATATTTCTAAAATACAGCAACTTCAATCGGGTGACGCAATTTATGTCAAGCCTGCAGCGAAACTTGTAAGAGCTGGAAGTGGCTTTTTTAATGAAGCTTTGTTTGAGTTAAGAGATTCAGAAAATTTAAATGACTTGTTTAAATTTTCAGGAGGAGTTAATAGAAATATAGTAAATGCAGAATTTGCACTCATTAGAATTGATGGCTCTATACAAAATGATATCGATCTAGATAAGGATGACCTTTCTTCTATAGAGGTGAGACATTTAGATTCACTATATTTTGCAACTTCAAATATTGGAACGGTAAAAATTTATGGTGAGGTGTCAAGACCTGGTTCTTATACAATAATGCCAGGTGATGATATTTACGACATTGTAAATAGGGCAGGCGGATATACTGATCAATCATATCCTTTTGGAGCAGTTCTCAAAAGAAAAAAAGTTCAGGAATTAGAACAAGATTACCTTAAAAAATCTTATAGGAATGTAATCTCTTTTTTAGTCCAAAACCCTGATAAGCTTCAAGCAAATACTGGAATTGGAATGATTTTAGAGGAGTATAAGAATCTTGAAGCATCCGGTAGGGTAGTTTCTGAGTTTGATTTTCAAGTTCTAAAAGAAAATCCTGCAAAAAGAACTTTACTCAAGGATCATGATGAAATACATATCCCTGCAAGAAGTGATGTTGTTTATGTTTATGGAGATGTTGGTAATCCAAAGGCATTAAGTTTTAATGATATGCAGCCCGCTAATGATTATATTTCATTGGCTGGTGGCCTAAATAGAACGGCAGACAAGAGCCATATTTTGGTAATCAGCCCAAATGGAGAAGCTTCTATATTAAATATGAGTAAGTTCCCAAATATACTTAGGGAAGACATCGATATCTATCCTGGATCATTGATATACGTTCCTGCAAAGATTGGCAGCGTTCAAGGTGTTGAATTCTATTCGGTTATTGCACCTATTTTTAGTAGCCTTGCTTTATCCTTAGCCTCGCTTAATTCTATAAGTGATTAAATTTAATACCTTTACAGGGGTATCAATTTTTATACTAATATATTTATATTCTAATTTAGCTTTATCAAATACTTATAACTCTATCGGCCAAGTTGGATTGATAAATAATCCATCAGCTGAAATTAAAAACGAGCAGTCAATTTATTTCACATACAAAAAAAATGCTTATACAAAGCTCGGAACTCTAACTGTTACTCCATTTGACTGGCTAGAAGCAAGTTATTTTTATTATCGTCCTCACGACATAATTTGGGCAGGTAAAGTTGGATCAGACCTTGATAAAGGTTTTAATGTAAAGTTTTCATACAAACCAGATAACATATTCTTACCAAGAATTGCATTAGGTTTAGATGATTTTGCTGGCAATGGAAGATTCACCAAAGAGTATCTAGTAACAACATATAATTTCAATAGAGTAAAGTTAACTTCAGGAATAGGTTGGGGTAATTTTGTAGGAGATATACATAAGGTTAAAAATCCTCTTACAATTTTTTCTGATTCTTTTGAAAGCAGAACCAATCTTTCAAAGAAAGCTAGAAAAGGTGGCAATCCTGCTTATGACAAATGGTTTAGAGGCGATGCAGTAATTTTTGCAGGCATTGAGGCATCGCTTGATAAAAAAGATAGATTCACCCTTAAAATAGAATCAAACCCTTATGATTATTTTAAATTTGGAAGGGGAGTTTTTTCTGAAAAATCATTCAGATTAAGACAAACTAAATCTGATTATAATTATGGACTTAGCTATAAATATAAAGATTATGGCAATATAGATCTTTCCTACATTAAGGGAGATACAATTAATTTAAGTTTTTCCATAGGTTTCTCATCTAAAAAACAACTAAGAAAGAAAAAAAAATTTAACCCAGATATAAAAAACACAGATTTCCAACAAAATAAAAAGGATGAATTTTATAGAGATCTTTTAGAGAATTTAAACAATAATAAGCTTTATTTGCAGACAGCCAACTTGGATGAAAGCAAACTAAGTCTAACAATAGATTCTTTAGAATTTATAAACCCCATTCAGTATTCTTCAAGAGCAGCATTTATAGCTGAAAAAATTCTTAATAACAATAAAATAAATGTTGATAACATTGATGTTGGTCTGATAACTAGGGGAGTGCAAATAAATGAAATAAACTATAGGACTTCTGATATTCAAAATGAAAAAATCCACAAGATATCAGTTAAACAAAGAACTGAAATAAGAAATCCATCTCCAATAAGTTACAATAATCATGAATTCAGACCATTATTACAATTTCCAATAATTTACTCGTCAATAGAGCCAGATATTGAAACTCATATTGGGTCGCCTGAAAGATTTTTGTTCTATGGAGTTGGCATAAAATTGGTTAATGAGATTCAACTTAATAGGAATACAACAATTAATTCAACAATTGCTCAAAATTTGGTTAGTACTTTTGATGAAAAAAGATCAAATCCAGATAGCAGAATGGAGAAAGTAAGAACTGAAATTGTCGACTACCTGCAACAATCAGATGATATATACCTTAAAAAGCTTCATATAGATTACATCAACTCTTTCAGCAAAAATACATTTTATAGAATAAGTGCTGGATACATTGAAAAAATGTATGGAGGCTTTACTTCAGAGTTTCTTTATAAACCATTTGATTCAAATTTTGCTGCAAGCCTTGAATATAACAAGGTTAAAAAAAGAAGTTACGATGGAAGATTTGATTTCTTAGAATACAAGACATACACGAGCCATTTAAATACAGCTTACTATATTCCATCTCATAATATTCTAATCAAACTAAGCATTGGAAAGTATCTTGCTGGCGACAAGGGTTACACTCTTGATATATCAAGGAGAATGCCATCTGGTTGGCAATCAGGGTTTTATTTTTCAAGAACAGACGTTTCTGCTGAAGTTTTTGGAGAAGGAAGTTTTGATAAAGGCTTTTATATCAAAGTACCTTTTAATATATTCAGGAAAGACTATAGTAAGGACAATGTTAATTTTGGTTTAAAAACTTTGACAAGAGATGGTGCCCAAAAACTAGAAATAGATAATAGGCTTATAGATTCATTTTATGGAAGTAATAAGTATGAAATTAATGAAAATTGGTTCAATTATCTTGACTAGCTTATCAGTATCTTCGGGATGTAGCGCAGCCTGGTAGCGCACTACACTGGGGGTGTAGTGGTCGTCGGTTCAAATCCGGCCATCCCGACCAACAATAATGTGTTTTTTTTAACTATTTTAATTGATTTAATATACAATAAAATAATTAAATGCAGCAAATATCACAAAATATGTATATAATTTGCAATCTTAGTTTTATGAAGTATCATAAAGCTATGAAATAGTTAAGCCTTTCATAAGAGGAGTTTTTATGGCTAAATATATTAAATCTAAATTTAAAGTTTTATGGGGAACTGTATTTGCATTCTTTTACGGTTTTTTTGTCAACGATATAGCTGCACAAGAAGCTGACTCTGCATCTGAAGAGGCTGCGGAACAAGATGCTTCACAAGAATTAAGTCCTGGTGCTATAGCAGCTGCAGTTGCTGCAGCCGCTGCACTGATTAACTCTGGTGGTGATGGTCCTGCGCCTACTCCGGCACCGACACCAGCGCCTACTCCAGCGCCTACACCAGCGCCTACACCAGCGCCTACACCGGCACCGACACCAGCGCCTACACCAGCGCCTACACCGGCACCGACACCAGCGCCT
>MDTA01128288.1_pt1 | contig 11204 bp, 13 predicted proteins | sample 811151 | NCBI WGS metagenome assembly MDTA01 (sample SAMN05326648, study PRJNA326480) | marine metagenome | isolation source: seawater | place: Indian Ocean: South | collected 2010 | reverse complement strand
TAACTGCTAAAGAGAGAGATGCTATAAATAAAGTAGCTGGGGACAAGACAAACTGGAAAGTAGACTTGTCAGGCGGTATTCAAAGAGTAGCAATTAAGCATGGTTGTGCTCCATTTGGAAACGCTAAAGCTCGTGTAATTGTCTGGACTTTCCCAGATCCAATTCCACTACACAGGGAGCCATTATATACTTCACGTAGAGATCTAGTAGCAGATTATCCAACCTATTCGGATAGAAAAGCTTATAGATTACCTACGCTTTACAAGTCAATTCAGGATGTCGATCACTCTAAGAAGCATCCAATTATCCTAACATCAGGAAGGCTTGTAGAATATGAAGGTGGTGGTGATGAAACACGTTCTAACCCTTGGCTAGCTGAATTACAGCAAGATATGTTTGTTGAAATTAATCCTTTTGACGCAAACTCTCGAGGTATTAGAAATGGTGCCATGGTATGGGTAAATACACCGGAAGGCGCTCGCATTAAAGTAATGGCAATGATTACTGAAAGAGTAGCAAAAGGTGTTGCATTCTTACCATTCCATTTTGGTGGACACATGGAAGGAAAAGACCTTAGGGATAAATATCCTCAAGGTGCCGATCCATATGTATTAGGTGAGTCAGCAAATACAGCCATGACCTACGGTTATGACTCAGTAACTCAAATGCAAGAGAGTAAGTGTTCTCTCTGCGAAATTAAACTTGCTTAAAGGAGGCTTCAATGGCAAGAATGAAATTTTTATGTGACGCAGAGAGATGCATAGAATGTAATGCCTGTGTTACAGCATGTAAAAATGAACACGAAGTACCTTGGGGTGTGAACCGAAGACGTGTGGTAACAATCCAAGATGGAAAGCCTGGTGAAAGATCAATATCAGTTGCATGCATGCACTGTTCTGATGCACCATGTATGGCTGTGTGCCCAGTTGACTGTTTTTATCAAACAGACCAAGGTGTTGTGCTTCATTCAAAAGACCTTTGTATAGGTTGTGGGTATTGTTTTTATGCATGCCCATTTGGCGCACCACAATTTCCACAAGCAGGAAATTATGGTTCTAGAGGCAAGATGGATAAATGTACATTTTGTGCAGGAGGTCCGGAAGCTAATAGTTCAGCTGCTGAGTTCACAAAGTATGGAAGAAATAGACTGTCAGAAGGTAAATTGCCAGTCTGTGCAGAAATGTGCTCAACTAAAGCTCTCTTAGCTGGAGACGGAGACATGGTAGCAAATATTTTCCGTGAGAGAATAGTTGCTCGTGGCTTTGGATCTGGAGCTTGGGGCTGGGGAACAGCTTATCAAATGAAAGGCTAATAAATTATTAAAAAAAGGCGGGGCAGATGCTCCGCCTTTTTATTTATTGGGTTATAAAAATGTTTAAAACATATAAGTTTTTGTTCAGTGGGTTGGCTTTGTTTAGTTTACTTTTTTTATCTTCATGTAAAGAAGAAGAACAAAATAGAATTCTTAACTATAATAAAGGTGTTTACCTCGGTAAAGAGGACGAAAAACTAAAAGAAGATCTTGTTAATTCATTGAGCCAACATGTTAGCAAACAAAGTTACAATTAAGATTATAAAGGTTAAACAATGAAAAAAATATTTACTATACTTACTCTAATTCTGTTTTTTTCAATTGGGTTCCTAAATGTGGACTCTAATTCAAATTATGCAGCTGCACAGGAAAAAGGTATGGTCCCTGGAAATACTCTGGGATTAAAATCTGATGCAGATTTATGGAGATATGTAAGAACAGGAAAAGCCGGTTCAACTCAAATGAAAGATGAGCTTGCTGCTGTTATGATACAATCTGAAGGTGATAACTGGCGTGCATTAAGAAACGGACCGGTTTCAACTTATGGTGCTATTGGTTTGGCAGGTATTATTGGATTGTTGGTTGTTTTCTTTTTTGTAAGAGGAAGAATTAAGGTTGACTCAGGCATGTCTGGTAAAACAATTTTAAGATTTAACGCTATTGACAGATTTGCTCATTGGTTAATGGCTGGTTCATTTGTATTATTAGCACTTACTGGTCTGAATTTAATGTATGGAAAGTTTTTTCTTATGCCTTTATTTGGACCTGAGGTATTTAGTGCCATAACAATCGGTGGTAAATATATTCATAATTATTTAGCTTTTGGGTTTATGGCAGGGCTGGCATTATCCTTTATTCTGTGGGTCAGACATAATTTCCCTACAAAAGTTGACTGGGAATGGTTGAAGTTAGGTGGTGGAATATTTAAAGCAGGCGTTCACCCTCCAGCAAGAAAGTTTAACGCTGGTCAAAAAATTATTTTTTGGATTACTATGCTAGGTGGGCTGTCGGTAAGTATGTCAGGTATCGCGCTCATGTTTCCTTTCACTACTACAATGATGGCAGATACTTTTGCATTGTTCAATGTTTTTGGTTTTAGTCTTCCAACTGATTTGTCCCCAATGCAAGAACAACAATATAATCAAATTTGGCATGGTATAGTTTCATTAGCTCTAATGGTAATGATTATCGCACATATATACATTGGTTCCGTTGGAATGGAAGGCGCAATTGATGCTATGAATACAGGCGAAGTTGATAGAAATTGGGCTAAAGAACACCATGGTTTGTGGGTTAAAGAGGAAGATGAGAAATCAGGCAATATAAAACCTGCAGAATAAATTATATATAATTTTATAAAAAGACACTATTTTTGAATTTACAAATAGTGTCTTTTTTATTTTAATATTGTTATGAAATATAAGTCTATTTTAACAATTAGTTTTTATTTATTTTTTAATAGTATTTTTTTAAGCGCAGCAATAGCCATAGAAAAATTGAAAGCTCATGGCGGTCCGGTTAAAGGTTTAACTATATCAAATGATCAGAAGTTAATAGCAAGTGCAAGCTTCGATTATTCAGCAGTTTTATGGGGTTTAAATCCTACAAAAGATTTAGTAACTTTGATAGGACATGATGCAGCTGTTAATACTTTAAAGTTTTCACCAGATAATAGTATCTTAGCTACAGGCGGAGATGACAATCAATTATTATTATGGAATGTTAAAAAATCATTACTTTTAGAGGGAGAAATAGAACCAATAAAGCTTTTGGGGCATAAAGGCAAAATTGTAGATTTAGCATTTTCTAAAGATGGCAAAAAACTATTTTCAGCTAGTTGGGATGGGACTATTGGAGTATGGGATGTAAATGAAAAAAGAAATATAAAGTTCATGAAAGGTCATAAAGGTCCTGTATATTCAATTCAGCTGAATAAGGATGAGACTAAAATTTTTAGCTCAGGAGCAGATGGAAAAATTATAGAGTGGAATAGTAAAAAATTAGAATATGTAGTGCCAATAGTTGAAAATGGATGGGGAGTATCAGTATTCACAGTTGATGAAGAAAAAGATTTTATTACATTTGGTTCAACAGATGGAATTATCAAAGTACAATCTATAAAAGGTCAAAAGGAATTATTAAGAATAGCAGAGGATAGAATACCTATTTTGTCTTCTTTCTATTTACCAAAAAAAAATATGCTTAGCTATGGTAATGCTAAAGGTAGAATAATTCTATTGAATACACTAGATTGGTCATTAATTAGAGATTTTAGTGCAGTTAACGGTCCTGTATGGGATAACTTAATTTTAGAAAGTGACTCATCATTATTTGTAGCAGGGTTAGACGATTTTATAACAAGATGGCATATATTCGATTTTCCACCACAAATTTTAGAAAAACCAGGACCAGCAAGAAGATTTCATCCGAATAAAGAAATTAGCAACGGTGAAAGACAATTTGCCAGAAAATGTAGTGTCTGCCATACTCTAAGAGCAGATGGTAAAAAAAGAGCTGGGCCAAGTTTACATAAAGTGTTTGGAAGAGAAGCTGGAACTTTAGAGGGATACGTATATTCAGAAGCATTAATAAAATCAAAAATTGTATGGAATGAAAATTCCATAAGTAAATTATTTGAAGATGGTCCAGATAAAGTTACACCAGGTACAAAAATGCCAATTCAGAAAATGAAAAATAAAAAAGACAGATTAGACTTGGTTTTATTTTTAAAAGAAGCTACAAAGTAATAAGAAAAGGGAGGAACATATGAAAATAGCTATGACTGGAATTATTGTTTCAGCTGTAATAGGAGTTGTTTTTTATTTTGTTTTAACAAACTTAGGTATGGATACAGCATCTGTTTTATCAGGTTCAAGTGTAAGATTATAAATTTACTGTGGTGCTTTTTAGGTTTGCAATTTTATTTTTTTGCATTTTTAAATTTGGACTTGATTTATCTGCAGTTGCAAAACATGATAACAAAACTTGGGAAGTGTCTTACAAGTCTGTAGTAAGTGTACTTCCTACATGGCCTGGCTATGATAAACCTGGCTTTGGTGCACCCTCTGGGACGGCTCCAGAAGGTACAGGTTTTTATTTCACATTTAAAAAAAATCAAAATTTGTCAAAATATATAATGTCTGCATATCATGTAATAGATAAAGCTACTTCAGTAGAAATCGAGGATTTTTTGGGAAATAGAGAGATAGTAGATGTAATATTTTCAGATAAAAAAACTGATATTGCAATTTTAAAATCTAAAAAGGGAAGGATACCATTAAAGTTTTCAAAAAAAGAGATTAATATAGGAAATCATGTTTGCGTAATTGGAAATAGCTTTGGATTAGGTGTAAGCCTTACTTGTGGAGTAGTATCAGCATTAAATAGAAAAAATTTGGGTTTTAATCAAATAGAAGACTTTATACAAACAGATGCTGCTGTAAATCCAGGTGACTCAGGCGCACCATTATTAAATTCTTTTGGAATGGTGATAGGTATGGTTGATGCTATATACACTAAAGAAGCGGACATAGACGCAGGTGTGAATTTTGCAATAGATAAAAATTTAATTAGAAAAATTTTAAATAATATAAATATAAAATAATTTTTTATGGAAGTTACTCTTACAACAATAATTAAAGCAAGAGAATTATTAAATAATTCAATCAATTTTCCAAAAAAAAAAATTGAGAAAGTTAAAATTAATAACGCTATAGATAGGATTTCAGCAAAGAATATAAAAAGTAAATTTAATTTACCTCAAACAAAAAACTCAGCAGTTGATGGTTATGCTATATCATATTATGATATAAAAAATAATTTAACACAAAAATACCAGGTGGTAGGGATTGCAAAAGCTGGCCATCCCTTTTCAAAAAAAATAACAAAAAATCAAGCTATTGAAATATATACTGGCGCTATTATGCCAAAAGGACTTGATTGTGTAGTAATGCATGAAAATACTAAGAAAATTGGAAAAGATATTAAAATAATTAAACTTCCTGAAAAAGGATTAAACGTAAGACCCGCTGGTGAAAATGTAAGAATTAATGAAAAAATAATTGAAAAGGGTAAAAAGATTACAGCACCATACATAGGACAATTATCAGCAAGTGGTAACAGTGAAATAGAGGTATATAAAAAATTAAATGTTTCTATTTTCTCCACTGGAGATGAAGTCATTAACCCCACAAAAAATCTTAAAATGGGTCAGATTTATGATGCAAATCGACCTATGTTATTATCAATGTTAAATAATAAAAACATTAATTTAAATGATGAGGGCATTGTAAGAGATGATCTAGAAATTTTGACAAAAAAATATGAAAAAAGTATAGAAAGAAATGATTTAGTTATATCTTCTGGAGGTGCTTCAGATGGGATTGAGGATCATACTCAAAATGCATTAAAAAAAATTGGTGCAAAATTAATTTTTTGGCAATTAGCTATTAAACCAGGGAAGCCAATTGCCGTTGCAAAGTATAAAAAAACATTAATTTTTTGTTTACCAGGTAACCCTGTTGCTGCATATGTTTGTTGTAAATTATTAATCAAACCAGCTATTGAAAAAATTTCAGGAACTAATTTTCATGAACCATTCCATGTTTTCTTACCCTCAGGATTTGAGCATAAAAAAAGGTTAGGTAGGACAGAGTTTTTGCGTTGTAAGATTGTTACTAAAAATAAAACTTCAAAAATTTTTCTTCATGGAAGAAGAGGTGCGGGCGTAATTTCGTCCCTAACAGATGCTGACGGATTAGTTGAATTACCAAATGACATAAAAAATGTTAAAGAGGGTCAACTATTAAAGTTCTTACCTTTCTCAGACATTTCATTATAAAAATTAATTAGGTATTAGTTCATCAGACCATTCTACAATCACATTAAATGAAAGAGATAACCTTGGGGCATCTGACATGTTTGGATGTACCAAATGATGAATAAAGGCAGGCCAAATAAATAGGTCTCCAGATTGTGGTAAAACTCTATATTCTGGATCAACCTGTTTATCATTTTTTATTGAATTCATGTTTGCCTGTGGTCTTGGATCAAAAAAACTAATAGAGGCAGGATTTAGATCATTTCTAAAAATTTCTGCATCAGTTTGATCGGGAACATTCACGTAATAAGTTCCTGAAAGCCAAGAGTGAGGATGATTATGTAAATTATGATAATCACCTTTCATATTAACATTCCCCCATCCTTGAAGTTTCCAATTAAGTGTATAATTGATTCCACTATTTTTTGAATAATCATCAATGGCCTTATCAATACATTGTTGCAACCAAAAGATTACTGGATGATCCATATTAAAAATATTATCTTCATTATAATTTTCAGTCATATTTTGAACTTCGACATTCTTTGATAATATCAAATCAGCTAAGACAGGGTTTGCACTTTCATGACCAGGTAGAGATAATTGCATAAACACTGTTGGCCATAAATTTAAAAAAGTAGGTTTTATATTTACATTTTCTTTTGTCATATTTTTAAATTTGAAATTTATTTATTATAAAATCAGATATTTCATCTATGTTATTTAAGTCCAGTAAAGGTATATTAGCTTCTAAGCGTTTATTACTTGCTATGGCAAATATATTATCATCCTCTTTAAATAATAGAGGTTTATTTAATTCATGTCTATGAATCTCTATTTTTTGAATAGGTTCATTTTTATATCCCTCTACAATTATTAGATCACACTTTTTTAATGGAAATTTTGAAAATAAATCTATTATCTCAAATAAATTTTTTTCATTATTTTTTTTATTTTCATGAATTAACGCAAACCTTTTTTTTGAGGATATTATCATTGGCGCAGCTCCTGATTTTCTAATTTCATAAGAATCTTTGCCTGGTATATCTAATTCAAAATTATGATGAGCATGTTTAATACAACCAATATTCAAATCACTTTCAGTAAATTTATTTATAATTTGTTTACATAATGTTGTTTTACCTGATCCAGACCAACCAGCCAAACCACATATAGGAGGTAAATTTCCAAGAATTTGTTGAGAATTTAAAATATCCATTGGGGAATTCAAATTTAGAAAAGGGTCAAACGACTTTTTATCAAAAAAGTAATCTACATATTTAATATTAATTTTGGATGTAAAGAGATCAATTTTTCTAATATCATTTTTGAGACTATTTTCTAATTTATCTTTTAGTTTAGTTTTCCACAAACCAATAACTGGGTGTGTTTTTTTATTACTTTTAACTGAAATTACATCAAAATTATTACTTTCTTTAATAGCAAGTTCAATAATTTTTGGTATCAAGTCTTTGGGAATATATGGTGTGTCGCAAGGTAAGGTTAATACCCAATCTTCATTTATTTCACTTGCCCATGTTAATGCAGAAAAAATACCCGACAAAGGTCCCAAAAAACCTTGGAATTTGTCTTTTATAATTGGATAATTATATTCTAGGTACTTATCAAAATTTTTGTTGATATTTAAACCAATTGGTGAAGCAAATCCAGAAATTTTCTCTAACACATGAGATAAAAGAGGTCTATCTTCAACTTTAATTAGGGCTTTATCTTCTCCACCCATACGTTTTGCTTGACCACCAGCTAAAATTACAACAGGTAAGTTATTTATGACTTTCATATAATCAAAAACATCCTTTATTCTAAGATTTTTTGTTGTGCTGACTTTGTGTCATGTAAATTTAAGTTTTTGACATCCACATCAAATATTATTCTTTCTTTACCATGAGCAATTATCATTCTTTTCCCTTTTGCTCTTCCAACAAGTGTTAGATCAGCTTCTTTAGCAAGAGTTACCCCTGATTCGGTAAAGCCAGACCTTGAGACTAAAATAGGAATTCCCATGATAACAGTTTTAATAACCATTTCAGAAGTTAGTCTACCTGTTGTATAAAATATTTTATCATCGGGCATAATTTTATTTAACATCATCCAACCAGCAATTTTATCAACTGCATTGTGTCTTCCTACATCCTCAACATATGCAAGTGGGACATCTTCTTTACATAAAACACAACCATGTAATGCTCCGGCTTTTAAATATAAACTCGGACAAGTATTAATTTTCTTTGATAATTGATATAACCAAGATGTTTTCAACTTTGCATTTTTATTCAGATTTATTGCGTTAAAATCTTCCATAAGATCACCATAAATAGTGCCAACTGCACATCCACTTGTTCTAATTTTCTTTTTTAATTTTGTTTCAAATTTAGTGATTTTAGAAGTTCTAACGATTACTACCTTTAATTCATCATCATAATCAATTGATGAAATTTCATCATTTTTTTTAATCATATTTTGATTTAGTAAATAACCTAAAGCAAGTAGTTCTGGCATATCGCCCAAGGTCATTACAGTAACAATCTCTTCTTTATTTAAAAAAATAGTTAATGCAACCTCCTTAACTACTGGAAGTATTGTTTCATTTCCATTTTCATCATAGGAAGTAATTTTTTCAGTAAGATTATCATTTTTTAAATTTGGTTTTATTGCAAATTCTTTTAAAATATTCATACTTTTTAACCAATTATTGTTTTGATTGAGCCCAATTAATAAAATTTTTAGACTCTGAAGTTAAATGTTCACAAAGTTTTAAGTATTTTTCTAATAGCTCTAATCCAAACTCAGTGAGCTTTGTCCCTTTATTACCAGAATTTTTAATTAATACTGGTTTTTCAAAAGCTTCTTGAATTGTATTTAACAACATATTTGCTCTAGAAAAACTCATACCCATTAAATTTGCTGCCTTACTAATTGAACCCTGTTGATTTACAAGATTAAATAATTCCATTTTACCTGCACCAATCATATGACCAGAAATATATATTTTTACTCGAACACCATTTTCATCTTTGTTCATTAATCTAGGTTTCAAATAATTTTTCATAATTTTTTTATTAAATTTTGCCATTTTAAATTATATGATAAAAAGTAAAATGAGAGAATGAATTTTTTAAAAATATGTTATGAATGATTATATAACAACAGATGAGGTAGCTTCTTTTTTGAGGATAAAATCAAGAAAGGTATATGATTTAGTATCCAAAGATGAAATACCATACAAAAAAGTAATGGGTAAATTACTTTTTTCAAAAAAAGAATTAGATGATTGGTTAAATGCAAATAAAAAAGTTGAAAAAGCATTTAAACTCCCAAGCGTTATGCTTGGTAGTCATGACCCTTTATTAGAGGAGTCTTTAAAAAGATCAAATTGTGGAATTGCTATTTCATTTGATGGAAGCAAACAAGGACTTATAAGAATGAATAATTTTGAGGGAATAGCAGCTGGTTTGCATATTTTTGAAGAAGAAGAGGAATGGAATATTAACTCTGTAAAAAAGCAATTGATGAATAAAGATGTTGTACTTATGGAGTGGGCCAAAAGATCAAAAGGTCTAGTTTTTAAAAAAAACAAAACTGACATAACATCAATAAATGATTTAAAAAACTTAAATTTTGCAAATAGGCAAAAAGGGACTGGAACAGAAATTTATCTTGATTATCTATTTAAAAAAAATAATTTAACAAAGAATGATCTAAAATTTATTAAAACTTATTACACAGAAACTGACGCTGTAATGTCTGTTTATGAAGGTGAAACTGATGCAACATTTGGATTAAAATCTGAAGCAATGAAATTTGATTTAAATTTTGTAGAATTAGTCAAAGAAAGGTTTGATATTGTTCTAGACAAAAGTGCCTACTTTGAGGAAAATTTTCAGATTTTAATGAAATATTGTAATTCTGGAGAATTTAATTCACTAATGAAAAAATTTCCAGGCTATGATTTATCTGAATTTGGAAAATTTCACTATGTAAGTTAAATTATTAAACTTCAATTAAAGTTGATTTGAGTTTTCATACTTTTTAGGTCAGGATTTAGAGCTACTTTAAAAGCTTTCTCAGCTTCATCCATTTTAAAAGAATGTGTAATAAAGGGTTTTACATCAATAATTTTTTTTTGCATCAAATCTATTGCAAGTGGAAACTCTTGGTGAAATCTAAAAGATCCTATATATTTTAATTCTTTAGATGTAAATGTAACAAGAGGAAAATTCAGATTGCTTCCTAGACCAACCTGTATAATTGTACCATTTGTTTTCGTAGTTTCAATTGCGTCTTTTAATCCATTTTCGGTTCCAGAACACTCGAAAGTGATATCAAAATATCCTTTCTGTTCTTTATAGGCATTTAGAACATCTACATTTTTTTTTACGTTAATTAGTTCGTTTACGCCTATTTTTTTTGTAAAATACAATGAATTATCTTGAATATCAGTAACAACTATTTGTGAAGCCCCAGATCTTTTAACAATTAATGTGCATAATGTACCAATTGGACCAGAACCAATGATTAAAACTTTTTTCCCAAATATATTTTTTGCTTTAGAGGTTGCATGCAAACAAACAGATAAAGGTTCAGCCATAGCTGCTTCACTTGGCGAAATTCCCTCAGCTAAAACACATTGTTCAGGGCTTACTATCAATTTTTCTCTAAATGCACCTTGGATGTGAGGAAAAGGCATTGCTGAACCATAAAATCGCATATTTAAACACTGATTTTGTAGACCTTGAGAACAGTATTTACATTTATTACAAGGTCTTGATGGAGATATTGCAACTAAATCTCCTTCCTTAAATTTTTTAACGTTATTTCCTAACTTAGAAATATACCCAGATACTTCATGACCAAGTATCATAGGTTCCTTAAGCTTTATAGATCCAAAACCACCATCTTGATAATAATGTAAATCTGTACCACACACACCACCTACAGAAGTCGTAATCTCAATTTCATTTTCACCAAACGCTTCTAGAGGATAATTCTGAATCCTTAAATCATAAGCTGAGTGAATAATTATAGATTTCATCATTAAATTCATTCAATATC
>MDTA01095176.1_pt1 | contig 11206 bp, 9 predicted proteins | sample 811151 | NCBI WGS metagenome assembly MDTA01 (sample SAMN05326648, study PRJNA326480) | marine metagenome | isolation source: seawater | place: Indian Ocean: South | collected 2010 | reverse complement strand
TTGCATAAGCTAGCCACTTATTTTCACTTATTTCCTTATGAAGAGTAATTGATACTTTAGTATCACCAGCACTAGCTTCTAATAGAATGGGAATTACCTTAGAATTATTTACAATAACAAGATCTTTCTTTCCAATGTAATTAGGAAAATTTATAAACTTATCATCCTTTAGATTATCATTGCCCACAAGCATTCTAGATGCTTGACGAGGTGAGCATGGTTTATCCGCGATTAGCTTTTCAGGAAGATGGTAGTCAAATTGACTAAGGTCCATTATTGGATATCAGCTAATACCTTGACACTAATCATTACATCAGGATCATCGACAGTTCCTGATCCGGGTTCTCCTCTTTTTATATTGTCAACATATTCCATTCCACTTATGACCTGACCAAAAGCAGTATATTGACCATCTAAATGAGGAGCTTCAGCAAAGCAAATAAAAAACTGACTATTCGCAGAATCTGGATCAGCTGTTCTTGCCATAGAAACTGTACCTCTTAAATGAGATGTATTACTGAATTCATTTATTAAGTTAGGCTTACTTGATCCACCTGTTCCATTCATATTTTGACCATCTCCTGTTTGAGCCATGAAGCCTTCAATAACCCTATGAAAAGGAACTCCATCATAAAATCCTTCTCTTGTTAGTTCTTTAATTCTATTTGAGTGATTCGGAGCAATATCAGTCATTAATTCAATAATTACATTGCCATCTTTTAACTCTATTTGAATAGTATTTTCTGGATCATCTGCCATATAAACTCCTTCTGCATTAGATACTATAATATTAAAAAAGCAAAACGAAATTGCTAATATTAAAAACTTCTTTAAGTTCATTTAAATTTTTCTTTAAGCTTAGTAGATACAAAGTCATTAGTAAAATTTGATATATCACCACCTAATCTTGCAATATCTTTAATGAAGTTAGACGATATTGATTGCCGTTGTGCATCAGCCATTAAAAAAACAGTTTCAATTTTTGAATTTAATTGCCTGTTCATACCTAGCATTTGAAATTCGTACTCAAAATCTGAAACTGCCCTTAAGCCTCTAATAAGAATTTGTGCATTCAATGAATCTGCCAAATCCACAAGAAGATTATTAAAAGCAATTACCTCAATTCCTGAGTTTTTAGAAAATTCATTTTCAATCATTTCCTTGCGTTCATCCAAATCAAAAAGTGGATTTTTATGCGGACTATCTGCAACAGCAATGAACAATTTATCAACCAGCTTCGTAGCTCGATTAATAATATCAATATGCCCTTTGTGAATAGGGTCAAAGCTTCCTGGATATATTCCAATTCTTTGCATAACAGGACTATATATTGATTAACATTAATGCTCTAGTAATTTATTAGCTTTCTATCTCAACTCTTGATGCTGAAACAACTTTTTCATCCTTCGAGGTCTTAAAAATACTTACTCCCTGAGTACTTCTACCTGCTATTCTGACGTCTTTTACAGGACATCTAATTAGCTGCCCTTCTTTCGTAATAAGCATAATATCATCATCATTACCTACTGGAAAAGACGCCAACACATTACCATTTCTATCAGATGTATTTATGCACATTATTCCTGAGCCACCTCGATTAGAAATTCTAAACTGATATGAAGATGTTCTTTTTCCATAGCCATTCTCAGTTAAAGTAAGAATGAACTGTTCTCTAGCCTTCATTTCATCAAATCGATCTTGTGATAATTTTATATCTTCCGATTTATCTTCTTTTAAAATCTTATCTATTTCCTCTCTCTCTTTCTCAGTTTTTTTATTAGCTGTTACTAGCTTCAGATAAGCTTTTGCCTCTGCTGACGTGACATCTATATGAGATAAGATTGAGATTGAAATGATGTGATCATCTTTGGAAAGTTTTATACCTCTTACCCCCATTGAAGAACGACTTTTAGTAGTTCTTAACTTAGAGACAGGAGTTCTAATGCACTTACCCATATTTGTAGAAAGAAGTATATCATCTTCATCAGTACAGAGTTTTACACCAACGATACTGTTTCCATTCTTAAGTTTCATCGCAATCTTTCCATTTGCTTGGATCTTTTTAAAATCTTCCAAGCTATTTTTTCTAATGCTACCATCTGCAGTTGCAAAAATTAAAAATTGGTTTTCATTATCAATATTTGACTCTGGTAATACTAGTATACTTGAAAGATGGTCTTCTTGCTTTAGGGATAAAAGATTAACTATTGCCTTCCCCTTAGCCGTAGGTGAAGATTCTGGAATTTTCCATGTTTTAAGTTTGTAAACTATACCACTTGATGAAAAAAATAACATGTTATCATGAGTACTTGCAGTAAAGACTTGGGTTACAAAATCTTCTTCATTAGTCTTCATCCCCGCTCTACCTTTTCCACCTCTTTTCTGAGCACGATACATCTCAAGTGGAACTCTTTTTATATATCCAGAATTTGTAACACTAATAACCATATCACTTCTTTGGACAAGATCTTCCTGATCAATCTCAGAAACTTCACCTTCATTTATTTCTGTTTTACGAGGTGAAGAAAATTCTTTCTTTATATGCTCTAATTCACCTTTGATAACCTTCTCAAGCTTTTTTTTATTTCTTAAGATTTCTAAGAAATTATTTATATCTGTTGAGAGTTCTTTTAACTCACCTTCTATCTCACCTTGGCCTAAAGCAGTAAGCCTTTGCAATCTAAGTTCAAGGATTGCCTTAGCTTGATTTTCAGTAAGATAAATATTTTTTTCGTCCTTAATTTGTCTTGGATCATCAATTAAATCTAGTAGATCTTTTATTTCTGAACTTTTCCATTTGCTTTTAAGAAGTGCTATTTTTGCTTCATTGGGATCTTTAGATTTTTTTATAATATCAATTATTTTATCAACATTTGATACTGCTATGGCCAAACCTATTAATATATGAGCTCGATCTCTTGCTTTGCTAAGATCATTCCGTGTTCTATTAGTTATGATTTCCTCTCTGAACTTAATAAAAAGGCTTATAAAATCTTTAATGTTCATTAACTGCGGCTTGCCATCAGTTAAAGCTAAAGAATTAACTCCATATGAACTTTGCAAAGGGGTAAACTTATATAATTTATTTAAAACAACTTGTGAAATAACGCCCTTTTTAAGTTCGACAACGACCCTGACACCTTGCCGATCAGACTCATCTCTAAGATCGCTTATTCCTTCTATCCTTTTATCCCTTACAAGATCAGCAATCTTTTCCATTAATAGTGATTTGTTAACTTGATAAGGAATTTCAGTAAATATAATAGCTTCTCTATCAGATTTAAATTCTTCAATTGTAGATTTAGCTTGAACTATAATGGAACCTCTTCCTGATGCTTGTGAATTTTTTATTCCTTGCGTTCCAATGATAGTGCAGCCTGTCGGGAAATCCGGACCTTTAATTAATTCATAGATTTTTTCAAATGAAATATCTCGATCATCTATATATGCCGTACACGCATCAATAACTTCTCCTAAATTATGAGGTAAAATATTTGTAGCCATACCAACCGCGATTCCACCTGCGCCATTAACTAGCAAATTTGGATACATAGCTGGAAGAACAGTAGGTTCATTTTCGCTTTCATCATAATTTGGTCTAAAATCAACAGTGTTTTTTTCAATATCGGTTAAAAGATATTCAGAAATTTTATCCATACGAACTTCTGTGTATCTCATTGCAGCCGCTCTATCACCATCCATAGATCCAAAGTTACCTTGACCGTCAAGAAGAGGGATGCGCATTGAAAAATCCTGAGCTAACCTTACAAGCGCATCATATACAGCTTGGTCTCCATGAGGGTGGTACTTACCAATTACATCTCCGACCACTCTGGCGCTTTTTCTATGCTGTTTATTCCATTGATAACCTGCTTCATGCATAGCATATAAAATTCTTCTATGAACAGGCTTTAACCCATCTCTAACATCTGGCAATGCTCTGCTTACAATCACACTCATGGCGTAATCGAGATAAGAATTTTGCATTTCAGTATCGATTAAAATTGGAACGATTGATTGTTTTTTATCTGTATTCTCTTTTGGAGTTTGGTTATCTGAATCAGTCAAAAGTAAAACCTAAAAATTGATCAAAAATGGCTGAAAACAGCTTATTTTTGAACCTATAAATGATTAAAAATATAATTGATTATAGCAGAAAAATAACGATTTTTCGACGCAAAAAAGCGTATTTTAAAATGGAATTTCGTCGTCTATATCAAGATCATCAGGAGCCGATGATTGCTGCATATCTTGGTTCATTTCTGGCTCAGAAGACAGACTCGAATCTCCTGCTCCTCGGCTATCTAACATCGTCAAATTGCCATTGTAATTTCCAAGGACAACCTCAGTTGTATACTTTTCAACTCCATTAGCATCGTTGTATTTTCTAGTCTGTAATTGCCCTTCTACAAAAATCTTAGATCCTTTCTTAAGGTAACTCTCAACAACACCCGCTAAACCATCGTTAAATATGACTATTCTATGCCAACTTGTCTTCTCCTTTTTCTCACCTGTGGACTTGTCTTTCCAAGATTCTGATGTTGCTAAGCTAAGTTGCGCTAATCTTTTTCCGTCTTGAGTTTGCCTAATCACAGGATCAGCTCCTAGATTACCAATAAGCATAACTTTGTTGAGACTTCCTGCCATAATTAATTAATTTAACTAGATATCAAGAATGTGTATATAAAAAAAGCAAGAAGCTCTAATTTATACACAGTTATTCTTGATCAAAAATATATAGGATCTATTTATAGTTAGACAATGAGTAAAACCATATCAATTCAAGGTGCCAGAGAGCATAATCTAAAGAACATAAGTCTCCATATTCCACGAGAAAAATTAACTATTATTACTGGATTATCTGGTTCGGGAAAATCATCTCTCGCCTTTGATACAATTTATGCAGAAGGTCAGAGGAGGTATGTAGAAAGCTTATCAGCTTATGCAAGACAGTTTCTGCAAATGATGCAAAAACCAAATGTTGATCTCATTGAGGGATTGAGTCCTGCAATTTCTATAGAACAAAAAACAACTTCTAAAAATCCTAGGTCGACTGTTGGAACAGTAACGGAAGTTTATGATTACTTAAGATTACTATTTGCTAGAATAGGTATTCCTTATTCACCTACAACCGGATTACCTATTAAAAGCCAAACAATAACTCAAATTGTTGACCGAATTAAAGAACGAGATGAAGGATCAAGATTTTTAATACTTGCTCCTATTATTCGAGGCAGAAAAGGAGAGTATAAAAAAGAATTAGCAGAGCTTCAAAAAAAAGGTTTCCAAAGAATTAAGATAGATGGTGAGCAGTATGATTTTGATTCATTGCCTAATATCGATAAAAAGAAAAAGCATGATATTGAAGTCATTGTCGATAGGATTTCTCTAACAAAAGATATTGGTAATAGATTAGCAGATAGCGTCGAAACAGCTCTTAACCTCGCAGATGGCTTAGTAATAATTGAAGATCATAATCAAAATGGTTCTAAAGCAAAGCAAGAATTATTTTCATCTAAATTTGCATGTCCTGTCTCAGGCTTTACTATCGATGAAATAGAGCCAAGATTATTTTCTTTTAACAATCCATATGGCGCTTGCCCAGAATGTGATGGCATTGGGACTGACTTATCTATTGACCCAGCATTAGTGGTTCCAAACAAAAATTTATCAATTAATGAAGATGGAATTGCTCCTTGGCCTGTATCAAAATATAATTATTTTAAAGAAATCTTATCTACAGTAGCTAAAAAATATAAATTTTCTCTAGATACGCCATGGAAATCTCTCCCTAAAAAAATACAAAACATTATTCTTTATGGCTCAGGAGAAGAAAAACTTAGGTTTATTTATGATGGAGGATGGGAGTCAAAAAGGTCTTTTGAAGGTGTAATTAACAATCTTGAAAGACGTTACTTAGAAACTGAGAGTGACTGGATGAGGGGACGAATTGAGAGATACCAAGGTGAAGTAAAGTGCACAAAGTGTAAAGGATATAGACTTAAACCCGAAGCAGATGCAGTTAAGATTGATAAACTACATATTGGTGAAGTTTGTGATAAATCTATCAAAGAACTTGTTATATGGTTTAAAAATCTTGAAAAGAAACTAACAAAAAAAGATTTGGAAATAGCCCATCGTATTTTAAAAGAATTAAATGAACGTATTAACTTTCTTAATAATGTTGGCTTAGAATATTTAACGCTATCAAGAAGTTCTGGAAGTCTATCTGGTGGTGAATCTCAAAGAATAAGACTTGCTTCTCAAATAGGTTCAGGCTTAACAGGAGTATTGTATGTTTTAGATGAACCATCAATTGGCCTTCATCAAAGGGACAATGAAAGACTACTAAGTACTTTAAAACGCTTACGCGACTTAGGTAACACAGTAATTGTTGTAGAGCATGATGAAGAGGCTATTACAACCGCAGATCATATCGTTGACCTTGGCCCAGCAGCAGGAAATGAAGGTGGGAAAGTAATTGCTGAAGGACCAGTAAAAAAAATTAAACAAAATAAAAAAAGTATCACTGGTCAATATCTGTCAGGAAAACTAAAAATTGAAATTCCAAACAAGAGAAGGGAGGCACTTAATGACTCATATCTTAAAATAGTTGGTGCGAGTGGAAATAATTTGAAGAGTGTTAATTGTGAGATACCGATGGGAACTTTAACTTGTATTACTGGTGTTTCTGGAAGTGGAAAATCTACTCTAACTATCAATACTCTTTATAAAGCCGTAGCAAGAGATTTAAATGGTTCAAGAAATACACCGTCGAAATATAAAGAAATTAAAGGGCTTAAAAATCTTGATAAAGTTATTGATATAGATCAATCACCAATAGGAAGAACTCCCCGATCAAATCCAGCCACTTATACTGGGGCTTTTACCTTTATTAGAGATTGGTTTACTGGGTTACCAGAGTCAAAAGCAAGAGGTTACAAACCTGGCAGATTCTCCTTTAATGTAAGAGGTGGAAGATGTGAGGCATGTGAGGGTGATGGTGTTATAAAGATAGAGATGCATTTTTTGCCTGATGTCTACGTGACTTGTGATGACTGTTCAGGAAAAAGATACAATAGAGAAACTCTAGAAATAAAATATAAAGATAAAAGCATTGCAGATATCCTGGACATGACTGTTGATGAAGGATGTGATTTTTTTGATGCTATTCCTATGATCAAGACTAAACTTAAAACTCTCCAAAGTGTTGGTCTCGGGTATATCAAAATAGGTCAACAGGCTACAACATTATCTGGTGGAGAAGCACAAAGAATTAAACTATCTAAAGAACTTTCAAAAAGATCTACAGGAAAAACACTTTATATATTAGATGAACCGACTACTGGACTTCATGTTCATGATATAAAAAAATTATTAGAGGTTTTACAGATTCTGGTAAGTCAAGGAAATACAGTGGTAGTTATTGAGCATAATCTTGATGTAATTAAGACGGCTGATTGGATAATAGATCTTGGACCTGAAGGTGGAGATGGTGGAGGAGAAATTATTGGCTCTGGAACCCCAGAATCGATAGCTAAGATTAAAAAAAGCTATACAGGTAAATATCTGAAGCAAATTCTTAAAATTAATTAAAAAACATATTTTACAAGGGATTATATTTGTTATTATAAGCACTGAAGAGGAGATTCAATTATGGCTAATATTCTACAATCATTAAATAAAACAATTACTGCAGGTGTTGTTCTTACAATTGTGCTTTTGGGCATAATGGTATCAGCATACAATTTATCATTCGATATTGATTTTTGGAGAACAATATCAAGGTACTTGCATGTAATTTCTGGCGTGATGTGGATTGGTCTTCTGTACTATTTTAATTTTGTTCAGATACCAAATATGCCTAATATACCTGATGAGCAGAAACCTGCTATAGGCAAGGTGATTGCACCGGCAGCATTATTTTGGTTTAGATGGGCGGCAATGGCAACTTTAATTACTGGACTTCTAACCCTTGGATTGTATTACGGTCATGAAAGGTCTATTAGTGCTTTAACGCTTACTCTAACTTCTGAATATTCTGATCCTCAGGCGCTTACGATTGGAATTGGAATGTGGCTGGCTATTATTATGGCTTATAATGTTTGGATGGTTATATGGCCAAACCAAAAAAGAGCATTAGGAATAGTTGAAACTGACGCAGAAACGAAGGCAAAGTCAGCGAGAACAGCTATGTTATTCTCAAGAACTAATACCATGCTTTCTGTTCCAATGCTTTTAGCGATGGTAGCAGCTCAAAATCTGTCTTAGAATATTATTTTGTTGAGTCAACGGCTGAGGTTGTATTCCAATCTCTTTTGACATCTACATATTTCAAGAAAGGAGCAGCTACAAATATTGACGAATAAGTTCCAACTACTACTCCCCAAATCATAGCGAAGGTAAATCCTTTAATTACTGAGCCACCAAACACATACAAAGAAACTAAAGCCAACAACGTAGTCACAGAAGTAATCACAGTTCTTGAAAGAGTTTCATTAATAGATAAGTCAAGAAGTTGCTCAATAGGTTTTGATCTATGTTTTCTTAGATTTTCTCTAACTCGATCATAAACAACAACTGTATCATTCATTGAATAACCAACGATTGTAAGAATTGCCGCAATAATTGGTAAGTTGAATTCTAATTGAGTAAAACAGAATACCCCTATTGTTAATATTACATCATGTACCAGAGCTATAACTGCACCTAGTGAAAACTGCCACTCAAATCTAAACCAGATATAAATAAGCATTGCCATAACGGCTACAATAATTGCTATGACACCTGATTGAATAAGCTCTCCACTTACTTTTGGTCCAACAACTTCTGTTCTTCGATAACTTATTGATGTTGTTATGTTATTATCTAGACTTGCTTTAACAATCTCAACAACATTTTGCTGAACGCTATCCCCACCTTCTTGCTGTTCAACTCTAATCAAGATATTTTTCGTAGAGCCAAATTCTTGAACTTGGACATCACCAATTGATAAAGAATTTAAATTTGATCTTATTTCTCCAAGGTCAACTTTTTCTGCTGTCTCAATTTCAATTAGTGTTCCACCCTTAAAATCAATACCAAAGTTCAAACCACTATAGAAAAAAGCTGCAAAAGAAAGGATAATTAAAATAGTTGAAAATATAAATCCTCCTACTCTTGCAGACATAAAAGGTATTTTTGTATTAGATAAATCAAACTTCATTTGAAAGACCTACATTTGATGGTTTTAATTTTCTTGCGTATATAGATATTAAGAATCTTGTAAAAGTAAATGCTGTAAATACTGACGTAAATATTCCTATTGCTAAAGTTATAGAAAAACCTCTTACTGGACCTGAAGCCATAAAAAATAAAATCAGTGCAGCAATTAAAGTTGTTATATTTGCATCTAAAATAGTTGATAGAGCTCTTTTGTATCCATTCTCAACTGCATTAATCATTGAGCTTCCATTCCTAATCTCTTCTTTAACTCTTTCAAAAATTAATACGTTTGCATCTACTGCCATACCGATTGTAAGAATAATACCAGCAATACCCGGAAGTGTTAAAGTTGCTTGCAATAAGGATAGGACTCCAAGCACCATAATCAGATTGATTATAAGTGCAATATCAGCAAAAAGACCAAAGAAGCGATATATAAAAATCATAAATATGATAATTGCTACAAATCCAATGATTGCTGCATACTTCCCTGCGGCTATTGAATCCGCGCCTAAATCAGGTCCTACTGACCTTTCTTCTAAAATAATAAGAGGTGCTGGTAAAGCTCCTGCTCTTAACAATATAGCTAGATCATTTGCCTGCTCAGCATCAAAGCCACCAGAAATTTGTCCTGACCCCCCTAAAATAGGCTCTCGAATTACTGGGGCACTTATTACTTTATCGTCAAGAACAATAGCAAATGGTTTACCTACATTATCTTGCGTTGCCTTTCCAAATTTTTTTGCTCCAATTCGATCAAATCGGAAAGATACAATTGGCTCATTTGTTTGAGGGTCAAAACCTGGCTGAGCATCTACTAGATTTTCACCTCCAACCATAATCCTTTTTTTGATGATGTATTTATAACCTTCAATCTCGTCAGATTCTAAAATCTCAGATCCAATTGGAATTTTTTTTGGATTATCTGGATCATATACAGTTGTTTGATCAACTAATTGAAATGTAAGTTTTGCAGTTTGACCAAGTAAAGATTTAATTCTTTCAGGATCATCAAGGCCAGGTAATTGAATTATTATTCTTGAAGTCCCTTGTCTTTGTATCGATGGTTCTTTTGTACCTAATTCATCGATTCTTCTTCTTACAATTTCAAGAGATTGATTTACAGCATTTGAAACAGATAGTTTAATAAACTCATCCGTAAAATTAATGCTTATTGAGCCATTATCATCCTTAACAATTAAGTTTGATGTGCTGCTCATTTGTAAAATATTTTGAGTATTTGAAATTGATAGATCTTCTATTTCCTTAATTATAAAATCTGAAAGGTCTGTGGTCGAAAAAATGATGCTATCATCTAAAACTCGTAAGTTTGCAGTATCTATGTTATTCTTTTTTAATAATTTTCTTAAATCAAAGCTTAAAGTCTCAGTTCTTTCTTTAATAATTTCTTTAGTATCAACTTCAAGAAGTAGATGCGAGCCTCCTTGTAGATCTAATCCTAAGTTGACTTTTTGATTTGGTATAAAAGCAGGAAAGTTATTCAGCTGATTTTGATTAAAAATATTAGGCAATGCAAAAAATGAAGCAAAAAAGATTGCTAAAAATATTAATAAAACTTTCGTTTTAGAGAAATAAAGCATTGCTATTTAAATTAAGACTGTTCTTTAACAACTTCTGCAATTGTTGATTTAACCATAACAACATTAACACCATTAGATATTTCAACTTCAACATCATTATCATTAATTACTCTGACTACTTTACCTCTCATTCCACCAGAGCTTAAAATCTTATCTCCACGTTGAATTGCAGCTACCATCTCTTTATGTTGCTTTGCTCTCTTTTGTTGAGGACGAATTAGCAAAAAATAAAATATTGCAAATATCAAAAACAGTGGCATCAACTGAATAAACATTTCACCCATGAAAATAACTCCTTATTAATTTAATGCGGCAATATACACATTTAGAAGCTATTTTTGAACTAAATAATCAATATTTATTGTTGTTTTATGCCTTTTTTTAGGTGCTGCAGCGAGGCA
>MDTA01166404.1_pt1 | contig 11208 bp, 7 predicted proteins | sample 811151 | NCBI WGS metagenome assembly MDTA01 (sample SAMN05326648, study PRJNA326480) | marine metagenome | isolation source: seawater | place: Indian Ocean: South | collected 2010 | reverse complement strand
TATAATATCATTTATGATAGTCTATGATATATCATAGTTCATGTGATTGATGACGCAACATTATATTATTTGATGTATTGAGAATCAAGGAGTTAACCACGAATCCCGACATAATATTATGGAATTCCACATATGTTAACGTCACGCGGGTAACTCACGATTTTGCGCTCATCATCATAAGGGTTAGACTAGCTAGTAGAGATAGATAGTCTAGTACGAGGTACGAAGGTAACACTTAGAATACTTTACACTCTAGTCTATCTAGACTATTTACTTTCCCGCTTTACTACTGCTTTATTTATATATATGCGCTTGCTCGCTTCGAAACTCACGAAGGTGGGTCGGGAAGGGAAGGGCGCGAGGCGCGGACTGACCTGTCAACCACGACATACACCGCCGTTTGCGCGATTCGTTCACCACTCATTTGTGGGTGCAAAAGACATGACCGGCAGATCAGGCGCATCATCTCTAAGGGTCGGAACCGTATTCTGCGAGACTTTGAAAGACGAACATTTCGTTGTTCTACGGCGTGCGTTCAACCTGCAGGACACATTTTTAGAGAGCAACTTCCACTTCAACCAGCTGGGGAACGGAGGTGGAAAGGGGGGCGATCTGATTGCCCGCACAGTTGATGGCAGGTTTTTCGTAAAACAACTCAACGTCGGCGACGCAAAAACACTTCTCCAAGACAACTTTTTATCGTCGTATGTGGCACGAGTTAAGGATGTAAGGTCCAATGTTGTTCTGTCTCATTTCTACGAAGGTATCTTTTACCTTTCATCCCCACCAGGGCGCAACCCTGATCTGCAAAATTGTCGCTGCTTTCACACATGAATCGCTCGGACGCTTTATTGTTGTGGCCAACTGCTTACCGGCGAATATTAAAACTTGGAACAGCTTGTATGACCTGAAAGGGTCCGCCGATGATAAAGTTCTCATAGATGATGGCGTACCTGTTATCGAAGCCCACAAAAGGTGCTGGAAACTTAGCTGGATGGCATCGGAAGCGTTGGGCTGTGACCGCTGCATCCCGGTGACGCGTCGGCGCTACTTGTCCGGTAAACGGAAGGCCTACGATATGCCGATTTACCTAACGAAAGATCAGAAACGTGAAGTTTTGGCGCTTCTCCGGGAAGACGTTGCCTTCCTTACAAATCATGGTCTGATGGACTACTCATTGATAATTGCTGTCCATGGGCCTCCCTTAGGAACATACCAGCTGACGGCATCGGAGTCGGCGAATATTCTTCATTCCAAATCATATGTATCATACCATCGTGGGAGCGTGTCTGTGGTATACTTCGGAATAATCGATTTCCTGCAGGTACTAGAATCGTCTTGAATTACAACCACTGATGCTTTTTACTCGCAACTTCGTCCTATACCGGTGACACAGGCTTGGACGGTCTCTAAGCTTTGCGCACACCACATAAAAGCATGCTGTGCTCCTACTCCAATATCAACGATACCACCTCGGCTGTATGGAAGGCAATTTCTGAACCATTTTGAGTGGAAGTGGGTGACTTATTTCAGTTCTTCAAATTTGTTATTAACCGCTAACTAGAACTGTAACTAGGTTCCGTGCTCTGGCCTACCCAGTTCCCTTGCGAGATTGCAATGCGCTCATAAATTTATCACATGAAATACAAGAAGACGAGGGGCTGCGGGCTCAGCTTGAGGCTCTCAGCCGCACAACAAGCGAGCTTCGCGACAAACTCGACACTGCGGAGAAGCGGATCGACGAGCTTGTTCAGGCCGGGAAATAAGCAAGTTTTCAACTCAGGGTAAGCCGATACGGGGAGTTCTGGGAACGCGAACGGCAGATATGACGCCAAGGTACACGCCTAGGTAGATGGTAGATGCATATATTGACACACTATGACCTGAACGAACGAAATGTCTCTGTCTTGGCGCACGAAAAAGCTTCGGTGTTCCAAGTAAGGTGTCTACTGACTACTTGAAGTAGCCCTGTTTGCGTCCCTGCCAACCAATTTGCCCGAGAAGCATAGTTGAAAACAGGCCGATGTGCCACGTGATAAGGTATAGCCAGAACTTATCATCAAGACCAGGCCCTTGAGGAAAATTGGCCAAGTTGCTCCCGATGGAGTCGACAAACGCAGCAACAGTTAGGGACACAATAGAATTTGGTGGCCGAGTTAACGTCGACAGGAGACGATGACATGAAAATGGGGAAGGTCGACAGGAGAATATCTTCATAAACCAAACGCCATACCAAGAAGAGAAGTGTTGCCGTATGCTTTGATAGCAATACCCGATGGTATCGACCATCCAAAAAGAGTGAGAAGGTGAACAGTGGTGTCTGCCTTCAGCCAATCATCATCAAACGTCTTGGATTCCCTGCACAGGCGAGAACGTCAACAGACCTGGTAAAACATTATGACATTATAAGCTGCTGGATCATACGAATTACTCACGAGGCAACTGCCAGCGTTGCGCGACCACGCGGCTTTTTCTGAGGCGTGACACGAGAACCACCGCGGAGTCCTGTAGCAAGCGGGGATAAAGGACTGGTGAGTCAGTCGAAAGTTAAGAGGTTGAACTTCAAGGAGCGGCGCTCGGCACTCGTGGTTGCAGAGACAATCATCGATGGGTTCAACGCAGATCCCTCGGGCATGATCGCAATGTCGACGACCTGCGTGTGCCCGAGGAAGCTTTCAAACTTTCCACGGTCTGGTTCCGGCATCCCACTCGAATTTACCTCGAGCTATGCCGTCATGGACCATCAGGGACATGCTCGACTTACCGGAGCGCCGGGTCGCTAATCTAACGGGCGCGGGTGCGCGAATGCTGCTGATGCACGAAGTTGCTGCCATTTTGCGATGGTAGTACGGAAGGAACGCTGCTCTTCCTGCTGGACAGCAGAAGAATAACTATGCACGAAATGATTGGTCCACATCTATTGCAGCGATCCGAAAATCGTCAGATATGTTGATTGGATCGGATGGAGCTATTTTCATGATGCTGGAATACCTGAACCTATGGGACATGGGTTAAACACTGGTTAAACACACCCCCCAAAGATATATGCACATTTTTGGTAGACTACACATGCATGTATGCATGCATTATTCTGGATTTCGTAGTCTACCTTGATTATTGATAGATTGCTTCGTACGAACGAAGGGCAAGGTACGAAGGTAAAATATTTAAAGTTACGAAGGTAATACGAAGGTATTAATACCTTCGTAGTCTACCTTAATTCTATCATGTCATACCTTCGTACGAATAGTATTGAAGGTACAGTATTATACCACTAGAATACCTTCGTACCTTCGTATAATACCTTCGTATACGGGATAGTAGACTACGTACTGTGATCTACGAACGAACGAATGAAGGTACCTTCATTCGCATATAGTACTGGTGTATCCATATATTTCGGAAAACTATTCCGAGTCCCCCTCACCCGCCTAGACGAACTGCATACCTGTACGATCTGACAAGGGATAACATCTGGACCTGCGCCGGTCATTTTGCTGGACGTGACCTCCTCGGTGCTGGTGTCGACAGACGGGCCAGTGTACCGCTTCGCACGCTCACTTGCATACAAAACAATGGAAGAGAAAATATATCAAGCCAGACCTGGGCGGCTTCGCGGAGCAGTCGAGGCGTTCGCAACAAGACATATTAGCATGGTGACTTCACCTGCTTCCTCGAAGAATCCTGATAGTCGCATAGATGCCCAAGAGGCGAGTACCTCATCGGGACAGCGCCGAACACGCTTCACGCCCACAGTTCCATCAGATAGACGCCGCAAACAACGCGACTCACTTGATAGTCACGACGTTGAACCCGAACGTTTCTGTATTGTCGAGCAGCTCATGGGTTGCGAACAAAAACCATTTGGTACTAAAACCCGCGCCGAGCCTATGCAGAGTGCACATGAGGCTACGCGTCCTGGTCCAGAGCTTGTTCGTGATTCAACTAACTCAAGATATTCTTATCCTTCCAATAGTCACGGTGGAGGTGACGATGACAATCCTACTGCCACGCCGCTTGACTCCAGTGTTTCCTTTCTCGTCACTGAACCTTTGCTAGGATCAAAGATGGAGCGAAAATTGCCAGGAATGGAACTCGAGCAAAAAGCCGATCAGATCTCGGGTGAATGTCCAACGGATCTTCCCACTGTACTAAAGAATGGTTGCATGAAATGTGAAGATGTTGCGGCGTCCAAAGAAAGTGTTCATCAACTCATTTCGTCCACCGGCCCTGGCAAGTTTTTGTTCTTGCAGCTCCCTAATTACCTCCCCCTTCTGTCACGTGGCGAGTCCCAGATCCTTGAAAATCCCTTATGCGACAAACGTGAAACGTATGCGCACGAGGCAGGGAAATATTCAGAAAAAATTGAAGGGGAGCTCGGTGAGCTTGTTATTTATGATGATGGAGCTGCACAGCTCAACATAGGGCAGGGCAGATTTGACGTGGTTCATGGAACCGTGTTTTTCAACAGTGAAATACTAGCGTGCATTGACCAAGAAAACGCAAAGTGCGCGTTTCTTGGGGAAATGTGCGGTCGGATTGTGTGTATCCCCGATAGATCCACGCTCCTTGCGTGAAAACGCCCCAGAGATATCGGTTTTCGAGGCGCAAATGGAAAGAAACTGTCTAATTCTCATGATTGTCGTTCCCTGATGTCAACATGACAAGGCGGGTACTGACAAAGAAATATCCCACAAGCGTTCATCGCCTGGAATGAAAATCTTTAGAATTAATAAATTTATTTGTTCCATCTAGCGGGCCTCGCTTTGAACACCTTCGTGGTCCTGAGTGTTTGCATGAAAGTTTGTGTATGCTGCCTTTCTTGCTGCATCACAAAATGTTCCTACGTTCGCTTCGGGGGTTCCTTGCACAACTCCATGGCCAACATTGAGGATGTGTTTTCCACTCCCTGCCGCGGCTATGTTTTGGGCGACCTCTCTTCGTATTCGTCCTTCATCGGCGAACAGGTACATCGGATCCATGTTGCCTTGCAGTACACGATCTGGTCCAAATATCCTCCGTGCGTCTGCCATATCTGTGCTCCAATCCAATCCAATAACATCAGCAGTGCTCGCTGTCATGATCTCAAGTTTCCCAACGCCTCCGTTTGCATGTAAGATAAGGGGCACCCCGGAATATTTGGCTTTCACTGCAGCAATCACTCGTTCAGAATATGGCAACGAAAATTCGGCAAACTGTTGTGGAGAAAGATGGTGCGCCCAACTGTCAAATAGTTGCACAACTTGAGCACCACAATCGATCTGGTGACACACATACACGATTAAGACGTCGGCCAGGTGTGCAAGATATTGATGCAGAAATTCCGGATTTTGATTCATGATTTGCTTGGTGATGAGAAGATGCCTGTCAGATCGACCTTCAATCGAATAGGCCGCGAGAGTCCATGGAGTGCCAATAAACCCCAGAAGGGTAGATTTTCCGTCTACTTCGGATCGCAAGCTACTAAGAATTTCACGAATAAAGGGAAGTGAGAGATCCGGGTCATCTAAGCATTTGAGAAGATTTAAATCTTCTGTATTTCGTACTGGGTTCGAAATGACTGGCCCTTTACCCTTTATGTTTGAGTCAAAAGAAGAGAGTTTTCAAAAAAAGAAAGCTGCGTGATCACAAGAAAGCAGCGTGATCCCAAAGTTACACGGCAGTTGAATGGGCTTGAGTGGACTTCAAATGGTTTGCTATATCGAAAAAGCCTCACCTTTACAACATCAAATTCGACACCTATGGCAGGTAGCGGAGTAAGGATATCGCTAAACATGATCACGCCGTCAGGTTTAAAAGCGCGCCAGGGCTGCAGAGAGAGTTCGATTGCGATGTCAGGAGTCTCTGAACGGTGTCGAAATCCGTACTTGTTGGAGTATTCTCGAAACTCCGACATGTATCTTCCAGCCTGGCGCATCAACCAAACAGGTGGCCGGTCGGCTTGTTCTCCACGGGCAACGCGTAGCAAAAGAGGGTCACTTGAAGAACCGGAAACTATCGGGACCCTCTTTTTAACTGCTCCAGCTCTGGGAATACGCGTGCTCCGACCCTGAATTGGAAAGCTGAACGTGACGAGAGAGGATGTGCCGCCCGTTCTATAAATGGTCGTCATCTGTGACAGACTGATAAGCAGGCGACGGGTTTAGACGCAATCGCAACCTTCGGGCGGGCAACAACAATTTTGATGAGCCCGTCGACACAGACAAGCAGATAAACCACTGATAAACCTTTATCGGAACAAAATCTGATCGAATCACTGCACGGCCAACCACAACGAACACACACGACGCGGCGAATGGAAAAGGCGATAATACTAGCCAAGTGTATGCGAATTTTTTTTCAGCCAGATAAGCCAAAGACTGATCATTATTCATCGGTCATCATCGATATATCTATCACATGAGTAGATGTATTTACGAACGAACGAAGGTAGACTACGAAACGTAATAAAAAGTGAGTGCAATTTACAGCAGTATTTGGGACGACTCAGGTACTGACGAAGTCACATTGAGTACCACATCCTACCCCAACCTTTTTCTAGATGCTCATGACGACTGAGTATTCAGTTAGCCTGACTACCCATCCCGTCAGAAACGTGCGACTAGGACACCATACCTTCTCGACATTTTATAATCTTGCGCCCTTTATTTACCGTGTGACATTTTATTCGTCAACTAATTGGTCGAGAGCTCGAACATTTGCAAAAGTCATAAACTAGTCCATGCAACCGTACGGTCGCCGTTTGCTTTATTGCTCGCTAACAAAATTGTGCGACGCCTTCCGTGTCCTTTCGACGGCGACTGTTCTGCGGGACGTCTTTATCGTTGCGTTTGGCGTGCACGTAGTCGTCGTCCTTATACGCACGCCACTTGTGAACGAAACATCGACGCCAAGGCATCTCCTGATGAGGCGGTGGTAGACGTCGAAGTTGACCGATGTATCGATGAAAATTCAGCTTCAAACCATGGTTAAGTAGCCCTTCTTAGTCCGTCTTCCACCGAAGCTCCGTCGATCAATACTCTTCAAAATATAAGGCTGGGCGCGCAACTTGCGGGAAGCCAAATAATCAAAAAGTTTCCTCTTTCTTTCACCGATGTATCGATGAAAATTCAGCTTCAAATCATGGATAAGAAGCCCTTCTTTGTCCTTCTTTCACCGAAGCTCATCGATTAAAACTCGAGACTCGTCCCAAACCAGCCTCCCGCGAACCAAACATTCCGGGTTCCTATTCAGTCAGTCACGAACACTTAGCTTCGTACGAAGGTACGTACCTTCGTAGCTGGCTAATAACTAAGGCGGCACCTGCACGGATTTTACATTATTTAACTTTATTTATATCATCTCAAAGACTTCAAGATAGATAAACTGTGAGTGAATAACTCGTATATGGATACTTCGTGCGTTCGAAGCAAGTAAAGAGTAGTCCTCGCCTGCCAGGGCAGGCCTGCAGAAACATCTGTCGGCAGCGGTTGAAACCGGGAAATATGCCCGGACAATTTCTTCGCAATGTTTGCATCGTCACTTATTTCTTTCTGACATTCCATATCGGTGGGTAGGACAGAGCCAGAATCCGAGCTCCTTTTCGAAGCGGACATTCCGATCAGATTTTTCTACCCTGCCGTTAGTTCCGACACATCCAAGATATGGGCCCAGAGCATCGTTCCTTACAATCGCTTTTCAGCATTTCTTTCTCATGACTGAATTCGACGGGTCAGCGAGTCTCATGTATATGTCCCCCCTGGTCCTGTATTTGCCGCGAACCTTCGTCGGTCCACCTCTGACCTATCCGTCGCTCTCTCTTTTCGAACTTGCCCTTCCTTCGCAACAGCGGCCGAGCATGCTTTTCAGAGTTATGAAGCCGCTCGTGGCGTGCCAGAGGCGAATGATGACGTTGACACCACCTACTTCTTCCGTGATACGATGCAAAGTGGTTTCCCATCAGGGAAGGGCATCCAGCTGCTCTTGGGTTTCCGCAACACCGGAGAAGCGAGTCTGACCGTCACGCACATAGCCGGAACACTCAGAACACCTGGCCTTGGCACTTTCTATGTCACAAACTTCACAAAACGTGTGATTGAAGTCGTCGTGGAGCCTGGCAAGGAAGCTTCATTTTTGTACATTTTTTTCATCGAATCCCAACTCGCTGGGCATGATTTCAACATCGAGTTCAGTGTGTTTTATCAGGACAGTGCAGAGCAATACTCAACTACTTTCTTCAATTCGACAATCCAAGTGCTCGAACCTGTTGGAGTCGTCGATACCCAAGTGCTGTTCATGTGTCTCGCGCTGCTGTGCGGTTTTATCTTTGCCACTTGCACGAGTTTGCAAGCTTCGGGAACGTTTCCGACAGCCAAAATATTTGCGAAAAAGGCTCTTTCAACTATTGTGAACAGGAACACCGCAGCGGGATCCTACAATCATTATCGCGTCAATGAATGGTTGAAAGGAACTGCCTGGAATCCGCCTTCGAAGAGAAAGTGAAGCAGTGAAAGAGGTGAACTGTGTTCATCTTTTCTCGGTCATGAATTAATACCCGATCCAAACTACCAACCATATTCTTAGTTGCTTGTGAATGATGCCAATTGTGATGGTGTGGCGATAGATAGATGGATAAACTCGCTACAGCTAATTGACGCTAACCCGCGGCATATGACGTTCGTGATGGTGTTACGATGCTATCTACTCTCCGCGCTCGTTGGGGAAAAGCTTTGAGCTCATCTCTCATGGTATCATCATGCGCTTTCGTCGTCGATCGCGGTGTGCATTGAAATTGAAATCGATAGGAAACGTGACTGCGTCTTGCGTGTTCCTGCAGCAAGCGTGACCGTTCGCTTTCGCGATGGTCGATGCAAAACGCGGTGAATATCATAGATCACCTCCAGCCGGCAAACAAATCCGCAACGAGAACTTGAAAACTAACAAAGTTGGATGGTGGATCTCGCTCCTGATTCTGCAAACACATTTTGGAATGTCATTATCTGATTATATCATCAGCAATGTCGCATAGCCTACTCATCAGGGTTCACTATTGGACTTGGAGAATGTAACCTTCGAAGGTTGGAAGGTCGTACCGAAAGTAGAAGAATTCGTACATGACGGCGCGCTACAAAAACATGAACGATGGCTGGTGGTGACCTACCAAAACCTCCTGGGTTGACGAGAGCATCGGTCACATCCAGTGCCCATAAGTCATAAAGGTCCAGTTTGTTTGGAAGTCCGTCAAGTTTGGATATCTATAAAAACAACCTTCTGGCGTTAGATGTATCTCAATGCCTCGGGCCGCGTCAATCATATGCAGGTTTGGCCGAGGCGGCAAGACGTCCCTCTGAGTGACGATCCATCTGGAGGTCACGATGAATGCCTCCCCAGAAACGATGTCGCCATATTTATTCACGCTTCCGCCGGAGGCTTCACCGTGCTTCCATTCTTCCCAAAACTCTGTACTGTTTTCCCGTTTAGTCATCTGGAAATGCCCGTCCTTATGTACCCAGAGCCTCGGCACGCTTCCTGAGGGCCATTTGCCCAGAACCTCTCCATATCTTGCACGCGTGGTGATGTACATCCGTTGGTAGTCGATCCCTGCAAAGTGCTGGTAGTCAACAATGGATCTCGCAGCACCCAAACCATACCGACCAAGTTTTTTCTGATCGCCAGATGTTCCACCTCGCGTTTCTATGATTGCTTTGAGGCGGAGCATTGAGTTCACAGACATCTGTTTGAACAGCTGAGGATGGTCATGCCAGTGTTTGGTGCTGTTTTTCCGCTCATAAAGATGAAATCCAATATGTATCGTTGGATAAAACATATCGTAACCATTAGTGTAGCTGCGCATGGCAAGGCTATCTTCTTCGCCATCAAAATACACTAATGGGTCGTAGGGCACCTCTCTAAGCCAGGTCGAGTGAACAAACACAAAATGCGCCGAAAAGAATGACGTTGGCTGTGGTTCACCATTGCTTGACATCAATATGTGCTTCTGTATGGGCAGAGGAAGATACTGGATTTTCTTTGGTAGGATTCCTCGGAACGGCTTCATCCAATATCCCGCAGTCATCCGCCATGGTAGTTGGTGGACCAACTCTGCGACAGTCGTGGTTGACTCAGGAAAGCTCGTTAAGTAAGTCGTTAGAATCGGCTTTGAGACCTTTGCGGCGAGCTTGGTGAGTAGTTCAATGCACACAACATCCCATGAACTGACAAAAAGGTGGTGACTATCCAATTGTAGATAATACTTCTCCCCCCGGTGAAGGGTAGCAATTTTGCTCCGAGCCCAGCCTGCACCATGGCTGGCCTCTGGCTCTATTTCAAGAAGGCGCACATTGGAATGACTACGCCAACGGGACAATGGAAATGCATCACGCTTCTCCTTGTGCTCCTGGAGAACAAGCCCGACATACACACGAGATGGATCTCTCGCCTGTGCAAAGAGAAATTCCAGTGTGCGATCGACCTCAACATCAACATAACTTGCGATGCCAACAAATATCGAGTTGCCAGAGTCGGCAACTGCAGGAATACGCAAATATTTCCAAAGAAACTCTCCGTGATCTCCATAGCTGGCGATCAGCACAGAGATGACAAAACCGGCGACTACGTGAAGAAATGGGGTTTTACACAGAGGAAACTGGACGGTGAGACGATCCATGTTGCTGCCTATCGACCTGTTGCGGACTTGAGCGCGTTGACGTGCGAGCGAAAATAAAACTGTTGGCAGTCTTGCTTTTCAAGATGGAGGGAAGTCACCGTTATTCTGATTTTGTTGTCTCTCTGACGAAAAGCGTAGTCAAGCACATATTTGCGTCATCAAGTCGCGTCCGTACCGAATTCCCGGTCAAGATGGATGAGCAAACTTGGGATTGCAGGGAGGGCTGTCCTTTTAGGCGGGACTAATAATGTACAAAGACCGAACATTAGACGAAGATAGAATCGTAGCTAAACCCTTAGTTTACCTTCGTATTTACCTTAAGATTAATACCTTCGTTAAAGTTTCGTATTTGTTTGAAACTTTATTTACGAACTGAAATAAGGGAGCTCAACGAATGAAGGTAAAAGTTACGAAGGTATTCTGGATTTCAACCAGGTTGAGCACACCTAACGCGATAACTTATCAGGTATCGCTTTAGGAGTGCTTTAGGTTAACGATGATAAGTCTGAGTTTAACTTTGGAACGTGAATTTGATAACTATGTTACCATACGACGATTAAATC
>MDTA01065338.1_pt1 | contig 11208 bp, 12 predicted proteins | sample 811151 | NCBI WGS metagenome assembly MDTA01 (sample SAMN05326648, study PRJNA326480) | marine metagenome | isolation source: seawater | place: Indian Ocean: South | collected 2010 | reverse complement strand
AATCCCATTATCTATGAATAGTAATTTAGTCATGTAACTCAATTTTATATTTTAAATATGATATTAGAGGATATAAAGATGCAACTACGGCTATAACGAAACCTACTTTTTTTTCTTTATATCCCTTTCTCAGAAAAAAACACTTCCAGAATCTTGAGAATAATCTTCTAATATTTTTTAACAGTGATTCAGAGTTTTTTGATTCTTTTAAATCAATTGCCCTTGCAGTTGAATAATTATCTAATTTAATTATTAAATCTGATATTGATTTACAATAAAAATGATTCAATTTATTTTTCAAGTCTTGACCTTTTTTCCCATTCATAACTATTTTTGGATGTACTCTTTGTTTTCCCCATTTTTTTACATTTTTTCTAAACAACCCTGAATAAGCAGATTTACCAAAATAAGCTCCCCAACCATAATTAATAACTTCGCTACCTAAAAAATTATTAACTTTAATTAAATGCCAATCATATTTACTTGTATTTATGATTTTGAAAATTTCATTCTTAAGCATAATTGGAACTCTTTCATCTGCATCAATTTCAAGAATCCATTCATTTTTACATTTTTTTAAACCATAATTTCTTCTATCACCCTCAATTTCCCATGAACCAGAAAAGGTATTTTTTGTATATTTTTTTGCAATTTTTTTTGAATTATCATTACATTTATCTAAAATGACTATAATTTCATCTGCAAAACTTATAGTTTCAAGACAATCTTTAAGTTGTTTTTCTTCATTATGAACAATAATGAGTACAGATAATTTATTCATATTATTTTTTTATAAAATTCATTATTTTCTTTAATACATAATTAACATCAATATCCAACATAAGTGAACCAATATTTTTTGGATCAAAGCCTTTAAAACCCATAAGTTGTTGATAAGTTTTTGGACTTTTAATTGCCAATGTTTTTTCTCCCCACGGATGATATTTCTTTGAATCGCTCGGACCAAAAAGCCCAACTGTTGGAACTTTTGCTAACGCAGCAAGATGCATAAGTCCTGAATCATTCCCAATAAACAATTTTGATTCTTTCATTATTAGAAATATCTCTGCTAAATTTGTTTTCCCAACTAAATTATATAATAATGAATTATTTATCCTGAACAATTTTGAAATATGCGCCTTTTCTTCTTGAGAGCCAACAATTACAAAATAAGATTTTTTAAACTTTTTACTTTTTTGTATTTTATCAATTAACTCTGAAAATCTTTCTATTGGCCAAATTTTTCCAACCCAATTTGCACTTGGAGCAATAACAATAATCTCATGTCGAGCTTTAAGTTTTTTTATATTATTTAGATGATATTTCTTTAAAACTAAATTCTCATTAAAGTTGATAAAGGGTTCTAATTTTTTTTTATTAAAAATTTTTGAAACTCTTTGAACAATGTGATCATCAGATGTTTTTTTTTGCCTAAAAATAAATCTTCTATTTGAAATCAAAAAATAACTAATTGCACTTCCACGAAGATCAACAACATAATCCCATTTCTTAAAAAAAGTCAAAAACCATAAATAAATCCAATGAATAGATTTTTTTCTTTTTTTTAAAACAATAATCTCATCAATATTTTTACAAAATTCAAACAATTTAGAGGGCATTGGACCGCATACAAATGTTATATGAGATTTTGGAGACAAATCTCTAATATATTTACAAACCCCTGATGTAAGAAGGCAATCACCTAATCTATTGGAAGAAATTATTAAAATCTTTTTCATAAAATATAGTCTTGTCTAAAATCTAAAATTTTATAAAGTTAACATAATGTTTGAAAAAAAAGAATTATTCATATGTGCCGAAAACAATCTTATAAAAATTAAAGGCATTGATAAATTTAATTTCATTCAAGGAATTATATCAAATGATATTAATATTTTAAAAAAAAAAACATCAATTTTCTCATCGATGCTCACACCTCAGGGAAAATTTTTATTTGATTTTTTCATTGTCAATTTTAATGATAACTTTTATTTAGAGTGTAATAAGGAAAATACTCATGAAATCATACAAAAACTAAATCAATACAAATTAAGATCTAAAGTCGAATTAGAGATAGAAAAGAATTTAATAGTTATTCTGACTAATGATAAAAATTCATCAAAAATAAAATCTATCTCCAAAAATACTTCCGTAGATTTTTTTGACCCAAGATTCAAGAAGTTTTTTAAAAGGATTTATTTAGATAAAATATTTCAAGAAAAAATAAATAATAACTCAGATTTTTTTGAAATTAATAAAATTAAATATAATGAAAAGAGAATAAGAAACTCTATTCCAGATTTCTTTGTAGATTCTGTTAAACAAAAATCTTTACTTATGGAAATGAGATTCGACGATTTGAATGGTATTTCTTGGGAAAAAGGTTGTTTCCTTGGACAAGAAATAACTGCAAGAATGAAATATAGAAATATTATAAAAAAAAAATTAGCTTTTATATCTATTAAATTTAATTCAAGATTAGCAAATGAAATTATTTGCAAAAACAATATCATTGGCACATTGCTTAGTCATACTAATAATTATGGAATTGGTTATGTAAATACCGAGTTTCTAATTAATAGTAATAAAGAAAAGATAATTTGCGGTGATTCAATAGTTAAAATATCAAACCCTTGGTGGAGTAAGATTGCTATCCCCTAATTTTTTTTTTTAAATATAAAAGTTGTGAGAAAGGATTTTCTTTGTAATCAAATTTGCTTTTTAATTTTCTTAATCCATTCAAACCAAACTCTGTAAGCAAACTTTTTTTTATCCATTCACAATCTTGATCGAATCTTCTTTTTTTCAATCTCTCTTTTTTTTTCAACCAGTTCCACCTATTTTGAACCTCGAAGACTAAATCCTCAAAACCAAGATTTTTGTGAGAGGATGTCTGTATAATACTTATTGGCCAATCATTTTTTCTTTCAAAAAAACTCTTACTTGCCAACAAGTCAGAAAAAGTTAGATTTGACAAACTGTCCATGTCACTTTTCGTAACTGTTATTATATCAGGAATCTCGAAAACGCCTGACTTCATAAATTGAATTGTGTCTCCACCTCCTGGTTGTACGCACAAAATCACAGTATCAACAATATCTTTTACACTAGTTTCCGATTGTCCAACTCCAACTGTTTCGATTATTATATAATCAAATTTCGACCTCATTACTATCATAGATGGGAATGTTAATTCAGAAATACCCCCTAAATAGTCTTTTGCAGCCATTGATCGCACAAAAACATTTGTATCATTTGGATCCAATAAAAACCTAGTTCTATCTCCTAGAAGAGCACCACCCGAGTTATTTGAAGAGGGATCAATTGCGATAACTCCAACTGATTTTTTTTTTTTCTAAAATTTCTTATTAATTTGTCAATTAATGTTGACTTTCCAACACCAGGTGGACCTGTAACACCAATTACATGAGATTTTGGTGAAGAATGATAACTATCTAAAGTAACACTCATTTGATCAGAATTCTTTTCAATCTCAATTGACTCTAGCATTTTTGATAATTCAATTTTCTTTTTTAAACTTTTCATAATTAATTATCTAAAAGTGAAAAATTATAGTGAGAATTTAGGTTGTTTCTACATTCCAAAAGAAGATTTTTTCTATTTTTTCTAATTTTTTCATCAGTAACATTTACTTGAACATTATCTAGAAAATCATTTATGGGTTTTGCAATTCGTGCATAAATTTAAAGATTATCATTATCTTCATTTTTTTTAATCTGCAACCTAAGTTTTTTTATTTCTGAATATAGTTTTTTTTCCTCTTTAACCTGAAAAATAGACTCTACAACAGATGAAATTTTTGCTGAGTTCTCTGTGATAGAATTGAGTCTTTTAAAAGCACTCATAAAAAACTTACCCTTATGCGAATTTAAAAAATTATCAAGCTTCTTCACTTTGATAAAGCTTTCAAATGGATTAATTATTTTTTCTATCAAGTTTGCTCTAACCAAAGAGTGATTATATCCTTCTTCAATAAAATAACCTTCAGTTCTTTTATTAAAAAAATCAAAAACAATTGTTAAGTCAACTCTCTCTTTTATATTTTGTTTTTTGTAAATTAATCCGCACTCTTCAAATAGAATATTTAAATTCAAAGAAATTCTATTCTCAATTAATATTTTAATTATAGATAAAACATTCCTTCTCACTCCAAAGGGATCGCCAGAACCTGATATTTTTTTTTGTGTGGAGAAAAAACCAAAAATACTATCGATTTTTTGAGCTAAGGATAAAATAACTGAAATATTTATTTTTTTATTATTAATTGTATTCTTATATTGGCATGCAAAAGCATCACAGAGCTCACTGTCAAGACCTTCAAGTTTGGCATAATAACCTCCAACTTGACCCTGAAGAGATGGAAATTCTTTTACAACTTCAGTCGTTAGATCAATATTTGAGAAAACTAAATTTTTTGAATAACGCCCAATATTATATGAAATTAATTTTGATATAATTTTACAAAGATCAGAAATTCTTTCTGATCTATCTTGCAATGTTCCGAGGTTATCATAGAAAACTATAGTTGATAGCTTTGCATATCGTTCACTAAAACTTATTTTTTTTCTTCATTCAAAAAAAACTGAGCATCACTAAATCTAGCTTTTAGAACATTTTGATTTCCAGATATGAGTTTATCCTTTTTTGAAAATTCTTTATTAGATACAAATGCAAAGAAATTACTTAATTCATTATTTTTTTTTCTGAAACTAAAATTATCTTGTTTTTCAGTGATAATTGTTTCAAGAATAAAGTCAGGAATATTGAAAAAAGTTTCATCAAATTTGCCAAAGAATATATTTGGCCATTCAACTGAGTCTGACACTTTTGTCACCAAGGTGTCGCTGAATTTGTAAATTAAATTGTTTTTTTTACAAAAATTATCTAATTGTTTGTAAATATTTTTTTTTCTATCTTCTCCATCTATTTCTACAAATTTTTCTTTTAATTTTTTTTTGTAAGAATCTACATTCGTACATTTAATTTGATTGGTTGAATAATGATAATTTCCATAAAAGAAATTACTTGCACTAATTCCGGCATAATTAAATTTGATTGTTTTTTCACCATATATGCAAAAAATATTTTTTATTGGTCTTATCCATTTCTCAGAAAAGCTTGACCATCGCATGGATTTTTTCCATTTAATATCATTAAGAATTTTTGGGATATTAATAAGTAAAATTTCTTCTATCTTTTTATCAGTCAATTCTTTATGAAAAAAAAAATATTCTTTTCCATTAACAAGTTTTTTCTTTAGATATTTTACATCTTTCACATTATTAGACCGCATGAAACCATCTAAAGCAATTTCATTAGCTGAGGTTCTTGGTCCTCTAATCTCAGTTTTTTTAGAATTTTTTTTTTTTAATAATTGTTTTGCTAAAATACAGATCCTTCTAGATGTAGAATAAACTTCAAGCTCTGAGAAACTAATTTTTTCTTTTAAGAAAAATGATTCAAAAATCAGTCTGAACTGCGATTTCATTAAGCTCTGACAAGAGGTTGGAATTTCCTCTCCATAAATTTCTAATAAAAAATCATTCATATTTTTTGCTTATCAGTTGACAGCATTTCTGGACTAAAGATCTAATTCTCAAAATGTAAGCCTGTCGCTCTGCTGCAGAAATAAGTCCACGTGAATCAAGTAAATTAAAAGAGTGGCTAGCTTTAACACATAATTCATATGCAGGAAGGGGAAGATTGTTATCAATCAACTGCTCTGAACTCTTTTCAAGACTTGCAAAAGAATCAAATAAATATTTTTCTGGTGCATATTGAAAATTATAATGGCACATTTGCTCTTCATTTGTTTTAAAAATATCACCATATGTAGTCCCGGAATCATCCCATATGATATCAAAGATATTATCAACATTTTGAATAAACATTGCTAATCTCTCAAGTCCATAGGTCAATTCTAAACTTACTGGGTCACAATCAATTGAACCCATTTGCTGGAAATATGTAAATTGACTAATTTCCATTCCATTACACTGAACCTCCCATCCAAGCCCTGCAGCACCAAGTGTTGGGCTTTCCCAATCGTCTTCTACAAATTTTATATCATTAAGATCCCAGTCTATTCCTACCTTTTCTAAACTCTTGATATACAATTCTTGGGAATCCTCAGGACTTGGTTTTATTAAAACTTGCATCTGATAATAATGTTGCAATCTATTAGGATTCTTTGCGTAACGTCCATCTGACGGTCTCCTGCAAGGTTGAACAAATACAGCCCGCCATGGATCTTTTCCCAATGCTCTAAAAACAGTTTGATGGTGAAAAGTTGCTGCACCCACCTCCATATCCAGTGGCTGAATCAAAACACAGTTATTCTTTATCCAAAAGTCCTGTAATTTATTAATTATTTTTTGAAATGAAAGCATATAAAAAAATTTAAACAGGAAAAAATGATTTATATAAAAAAAACATTATATTAATTATAACATTACAAATGAAGATAAAATAGATTATTAATTAATTTAAACAATGAAAATTATAAATTTAGATTCTGATTATAAAAAAGATTACTACTCAGATTTTGCGTCATGGTTGCAGGATGATTTAAACGCGGTAAACAAGATTATTTTGGACAGTCTATCCAATAGCTCAAAGCTCATATCAGATTTATCTAGTCATATAATTAGTTCTGGAGGGAAAAGAATTAGACCACTTTTAACCTTAGCTTCTGCAAAATTGTGCGGATACTCCGGCTCAAGACATATAAATTTAGCATCTGTTATAGAATTCATCCATACTGCGACACTTCTACACGATGATGTTGTTGATAATAGTAAAAAAAGAAGAGGAAAAGATACAGCAAATTATATTTGGGGGAATAAGTCAAGCATTCTTGTAGGAGACTTTTTATTGAGTAAAGCATTCAAACTTTTGACCAAAGACGGTTCTTTAAAATGTATAGAAATAATATCAAAAACATCAGAAAAAATATCCTTAGGAGAGGTCAAACAACTCATGTCTGTAAAAAATCTAGAAACAAGTGAATCTGATTATCTTGAAATCATTGATTGTAAAACAGCAGAATTGTTTTCAGCAGCTTGTCAAATAAGTTGTGAAATTAGCGAAATTGAGGACAAAAAAAAAAAAATCATTAAGAGAGTTTGGAAAATTTCTTGGAATAGCCTTTCAGATTATAGATGATACTATTGATTATTTTTCTAGCGAAGAAAATTCAGGAAAAGAAATCGGAAATGACTTTAAAGAAGGGAAAATGTCCTTACCTTTAATACTTTCTTATAAAAGAAGTGACAGAAGAGAGAGAACATACCTAGAATATATTTTAAAAAAAGGGAGAATAATAAATGATGACTTTCTATGGGCCCAACAATTAATGAAAAAATATAATATAGAAGAAGATTGTATGAGCAAAGCCAAACATTTCTCCATAATGGCAAAAGATAGTTTAGGTACTTTTCAAAATTCTTTTGAAAAAGAAAAGATTCTTAATCTCACAGATTTTTTAATGTTTAGAAAGAGCTAAAATGGAATATTTTTTGCACAGAGTTCCTTATTATGAAACCAAAAATTGTAAGTACAGACGAATATCTGAAAATAAAATTTATTGAGTTTTTAACAAAAAACTATTTGCTGATTTTTTTCTTTTTTATAATTTTATTATTTTTTATTTAAAAAAAAAAAAAATTTATTAACTTATCCTTGTGGATGAATTAAATAAATTTTCAAAGAGATTTAAAAGATATGCAGATTTAGGGACTTCTGCAGGAACTGTTGCTCTAAATTTTATTGGAACAAAGGTTTTCAATAAAAAACATAAAGAGAATGCTGAAGAATTAACCAAGGTTCTTGGTAATTTGAAAGGTCCCATTATGAAAATTGCTCAATTACTTTCAACGGTTCCAGATTTACTGCCACAAGAATATATATCAGAACTGACTAAACTTCAATCAAGTGCCCCACCTATGGGATGGAATTTTGTTAAAAGACGAATGAAAAGCGAGCTTGGAAGTAATTGGGAAAAAGAATTTATTTTTTTTGAAAAAGAACCTTTTGCTGCAGCCTCACTTGGCCAAGTCCATATGGCAAAATTTAAGAACCAAAACATTGTTTGTAAACTACAATATCCAGATATGCTCTCAATTGTGGAAGCTGACCTAAATCAGTTGAAACTAATCTTTTCAATATACAAAAAAATTGATTCCACAATTGATACCTCAGAAATTCAAAAAGAAATTTCCTTAAGAGTACGCGAAGAATTAGATTATAAAAGAGAAAAAAATAATATGGACCTTTTTACCTCAATTTTTTCTAAGTCCAAAAATATTAAAATACCAAAGGCTTATGATGAAATTTGTACTGATAGACTTTTATGTATGAGTTACTTAAAAGGCAAAAAACTTCTAAATTTCAAAAAAAGATCAAACTCAGAAAGGAAAACACTAGCATTGAATATGTTTAATGCATGGTATTATCCTTTTTATAAATTTGGAATTATTCATGGAGATCCTCATTTAGGAAATTATTCTGCAAATGATAATCTAGAAATAAATTTATTAGACTTTGGGTGTATAAGAATTTTCAAGCCTTCTTTTGTTAAAGGAGTTATTAATTTGTACTTTGCAATTATGAATAATAATGAAGAGCTTGCTGTCCACGCATATGAAAGCTGGGGGTTTGAAAACATTAATAAAGAATTAATTAATATACTAAACATCTGGGCTAAATTTTTGTACTCACCATTACTTGAAGATAAAGTAAGGAAAATGCAAGAAACAAATTCAACAGCATATGGTGCTGAGGCAGCTACAAAGGTACACAAAGAATTAAAAAAAATTGGGGGAGTAAAGCCACCAAAAGAGTTTGTTTTTATGGATAGAGCTGCAATAGGCCTAGGGTCAGTTTTCCTTCACCTAGATGCAGAATTGAATTGGTACAAAGTTTTTAATGAATTAATAGATAATTTTAAAGAGAAAGAATTATTAAAAAAGCAACAAAATGCACTAAAAAAATCTAAATTGGTAAAATTTCTTTAAATTTTCTTAAGAATTTCTCTGCCAATGATAACAATCTGTCCAATTCAGACATTGTCTTTGACAAGTCCCTACTTGAATCATTTAACCAAACATTAAAACAATAGGAGTAAATCAAAAACAAAATATTTTTTTTAAAAACATCTAATATTGATTTATCGTATCCTCTGGCGACTTCCAGATAAAAATCAAGGGTATTAAAAATATTTTTTGAAATTTGGGTTAGTAATATTGGTTTATCTTTGGTACTTCTAATTATCATCTTTAATGAGTTCTTGTAAATCTGCATTTCCTCAAACCTCAACATTATCAACTCAAACAAATTATCTTTGATAGTAGATGAATTGATATCCTGAATTGATAAATTCAATTCAACTTTATGATCTATCATTTTTGAAAATTTTTTTAATAATATTGTTTTGGTTGAAAAAAAAAAATTTACTTTTTCTAATGGTATTTTTTCATCCTTCGAAAACTTTTCAATATTAAAATCATCCCAACCAAATTTTTCAATTTTTTTGAATGCATTATTAATTAATTTATGTTCAGTTTCTAAAGAATTCATTGATTTTCTGGTTGTTTTTCAAATATATATATATATTCTTGTATAGTTGTAAATATAAAGAAAAAAAAACTGTTATGACCATGCTTTTACAAATATTTAAAACAATCTCTTGTCCAAAAAAAATTTTTAAAATTTACCTCAATAATGCTATAGAACTAAATGAATATCCAAGAAATTGAAAATCAAATTAATAAAGTTCCTGACTATCCTAAGCCAGGCATACTTTTTTATGATATATCGTCGTTAATTATCAACAATCAAGCCTTCTCTGCAACTATAAGTTTACTTGCAGATTTAGTTAAGAAGTTTGATTTTAATAGTGTTGCAGCTATTGATGCACGGGGTTTTATTTTTGGTTCAGCTTTGGCTCACAAACTCGGCTTGGGACTTGTTATGATAAGGAAAAAAGGTAAATTACCAGGTAAAGTAATTACTCAAAGTTATGAGCTTGAATATGGCACCGATATATTAGAGATAAATGTGAATACAAAAAATAAAAAATTCATACTTGTTGACGACCTCTTAGCTACAGGGGGAACTGCTGCTGCTGCAATTGAATTGTTAAAAAAATCAGGAGGTTCTGTCAGTTGTTTTTTAGCTTTAATTGAACTTACATTTTTAAATGGTAAAAAAAAAATTGATGATCCGGTGGAAACTCTAATTCGTTATTAAATCATGACTAGAGCGCATAAATTATTTCTTAAATGGCTGCTACAATTCAGTATGATTTTCTTTTTCATTTTCTTTGTTTATGATCAAGGACTAATATTTAAAATTTTATCCTCAGACAAGAGTTATATTACAAGTTTGATTATTATTTCTTTTATAGTTATCACAGGTCACTGCGCGTTTTATACATTTTTAATTTCCGATGAACTCAATAAGGCACATATTATCAAAAAAAGTCTTTTGCAGGAAAATGTGAAACTGAAAATAATTGAAGATAATCTTATTTTAACTTCTAAAGGCGAGGTTTCATCAGGAATTGTTTGTGACTATTTTAAAGATTTGATTGGTTTAAAAAAAAGTGGAGCTTCTTCACATGTTCAAATTTTAGATACATATTTAAAAAAAACAATTGGTTATTATGAGTTTGGGTGGTTTTTCTCTGACATTATGCTTAAGCTTGGATTGATAGGTACAGTAATTGGATTCATTATAATGCTGAGCTCTCTTTCTGATATCACAACCTTTGATGTGACTTTGCTGCAAGGTGTTTTAACAACCATGGGGAGCGGAATGGGCGTAGCCTTGTATACAACGCTTTCAGCATTGGTGACTGGAGTTTTAATTGCAGTACAATACTATAATTTAGAAAGTGGTTGCGAAGAGCTTTTTTCTGTTCTTAATCAGATTTCTGAAGTAAGTATAGATAAAAGTATGTGATATGTCCTACTCCGGAAGAAGACTACGCACAGACCCTTTCACAGATTTGCTTTTTAACATTCTTTTATCTTTTACATTGTTAATGTTTTTGGCAATTATATTCATGAACCCTATTCCTAAGTCAGGAGTCATAAATCCAAAAGCTGAATACATAATCACAATAAGTTGGAAAGATAATAATCCAGATGATATTGATACATATGTTCAAAGCCCTACGGGGGACTT
>MDTA01055592.1_pt1 | contig 11208 bp, 21 predicted proteins | sample 811151 | NCBI WGS metagenome assembly MDTA01 (sample SAMN05326648, study PRJNA326480) | marine metagenome | isolation source: seawater | place: Indian Ocean: South | collected 2010 | reverse complement strand
GTGTGTCCTTGTTGACAGTGACGATACCCTTGATAGTATCTTCGCAAGTGATATGTCGATTGGTAGATACACGGCACAAAGGGCAGGCATTGGAATCAACTCAGGACGTATTAGAGGAATCAACTCAAAGATCAGAGGCGGAGAAGTAGCACATACAGGTGTCATTCCGTTCCTTAAAAAGTTTGAAGCAACTGTTAGATGTTGCACACAGAATGGTGTTCGTGGCGGTTCAGCTACTGTTCATTTTCCATTTTGGCATCAAGAGATTGAAGACATATTAGTGTTGAAAAATAACAAGGGTACCGAAGACAATAGAGTACGTAAGTTAGATTATTCTATTCAGCTCAACAAAACCATGTATGAAAGACTTCTGGCTCAAGGCGAAATAACTCTTTTCTCGCCAAAAGATGTGCCAGGATTGTACGAAGCATTTTTTAGTGATCAAGATAAATTTAAAGAGCTTTATGAAAAATATGAAAAAGATTCTAAGATAAAGAAAAAGACTTTATCAGCAATGCAGTTATTTTCTGCTCTAATAAAAGAACGTGCAGAAACAGGACGTATCTATATTATGAATGTTGATCATGCTAATACACATAGTTCATTTAAAGATACGGTGTACATGAGTAACCTATGTCAAGAAATAACACTTCCAACAAAACCTTTACAACACATTGATGATAAGGAAGGTGAGATTGCATTATGTATTCTTTCAGCTATTAATGTTGGAATACTAAAAGACTTAGATGACATGGAAGAACTTTGTGATTTGGCTGTAAGGGCACTAGATGAAATTATAGATTATCAAAAATATCCAGTGAGAGCGGCTGAGTTGTCAACAAAAGCTAGAAGAAGTTTAGGCGTAGGATATATTGGATTAGCACACTATCTTGCGAAGAATCAAGTTAGATATGGTGATAAAAAAGCATTAACAATAGTACATAGGCTTACTGAAGCATTTCAATATTACTTACTGAAGGCTTCCGTAAATCTAGCTAAAGAAAAAGGTGCATGTGATAACTTCCATAGAACAAAGTATGCTGATGGCATTCTGCCTATAGACACATACAAAAAAGAAGTTGATGAAATCTGTAATATTAAATTACAATACGATTGGGAAGCTCTGCGTGATGAAGTAAAAGCACACGGACTAAGGCATAGCACATTGTCAGCCCAAATGCCAAGCGAAAGCTCGTCAATCGTAAGCAATGCAACAAATGGTATTGAACCTCCAAGAGGCTTTTTGTCTGTTAAAAAGTCTAAGAAAGGACCTTTAAAACAAATTGTACCACAATATCAATCACTACAAAAGTATTATACTTTGCTTTGGGACATGCCAAACAACGACGGATACATAAATATAGTGGCTGTGATGCAAAAGTTTTTTGATCAGGCGATTTCCGGCAACTGGAGTTATAATCCAACGCACTTTGATAACAACGAAGTGCCAATGAGTGTAATGCTTAAAGATTTACTTAACACTTATAAGTATGGTTGGAAGACATCGTACTATCAGAACACTTATGATTACAAGTCAGATGGCAGTGTAGAAGAACCACAACATTCTTTAGGCTGGCATGACAACGTTAAAGAAAATCCTGTTGAAAGAGAGGATTTCAAAGGAACGGATGAGGAATACGAAGAGTATTGTGAATCCTGTGCAATTTAGAAGAGGAAAAATAGAATGGCAAAGACAGTTTTTAACAAAGAAAAAGTAGATTTCACAAAGAGCACAATGTTCTTTGGTCCAGATCAAAACACACAACGATATGATGTTTTCAAATTCCCTGAATTTGATAAGCTAAACCAAACAATGCTTGGATACTTTTGGAGACCTGAAGAAGTAAGCCTACAAAAAGATAGAGCCGACTTCGCAAACTTCAGACCAGAACAGAAACATATCTTTACTGCAAACTTAAAATATCAAACTTTGCTTGATAGTGTACAAGGACGTGGACCTAGTTTAGCATTTCTACCTTATGTATCTTTGCCAGAGTTAGAAGGTTGTATTGTAACATGGGATTTCTTTGAAACAATTCATAGCCGTTCTTACACACATATCATTAAGAATGTTTATCCTGATCCAAGTGAAGTATTTGATACTATCTTAGATGATAAAGAAATTTTGAAAAGAGCCAAATCAGTTACAAAAAATTATGATTCATTTACTTTGGCGGCTGACGATTGGTTCCAAAGAAAGCAAGGTACTCTTTACGATGTCAAAAAGAAACTATTCTTAGCAATGATGAACGTAAATATATTAGAAGGTTTACGTTTCTACGTTTCATTTGCATGTACGTTTTCTTTTGCAGAGTCAAAAAATATGGAAGGCTCAGCTAAAATCGTATCACTTGTTGCAAGAGACGAAGCAACACATTTGAATTTATCAACACATGTTCTTAAAAATTGGATCAAAGGTTTAGATGACAAAGACATGAAAAAGATTGCTACTGAATGTGAAGAAGAAGTATATGAAATGTGGCGTACTTGTGTTGATGAAGAAAAGGCCTGGGCAAATTATTTGTTTAAGGATGGTGCCATTATTGGTTTGAATGAAGAACTGTTACATCATTATGTAGAGTTTATTGCAAATAAGAGATTAAAAGCTCTTGGATATAAGCCAATATACGATCGCCCACTTAATACCAATCCGTTGCCTTGGACACAACACTGGTTATCTAGTGCAGGACTTCAAGTTGCACCACAAGAAACTGAAGTAGAAAGCTACATTATTGGTGGAATAAAACAAGACGTGGACGAAGATGTACTGAAAGGGTTCAAATTATGATGTCAGAAGGGTCTGTAATTATTTACAGCAAACCAAATTGTCCAAGTTGCGTAAAAGCAAAAGCACAATTTGAAAAAATGAAAGTTCCTTACACAACCAAAAATATTGGAACAGACATTCAACCTCAAGAATTATTTGGAATTTTTGAGCAAAAAGGTTTACCACAGCCAAGAACGGCGCCTCAAATTTTTATAGGTGATACTTATATAGGAGGCTATGAAGCCCTTGTCAAGTATATAGAGGACACTGGCTTTAATGGTACAGGTTATTCAGTAGGTTAATATGTTAATACAAAAACCATACACAGAAGGCGACACTGTCACTTTCAAAACCGTAGCAGGTGAGGAAGTAGTTGCACGAGTTATTAAAGTTAACGATGAAGATTCTATAAAGGTTAAAAAGCCCATGGCTTTGACACTTACTGAAAAAGGACTTGGCATGGTGCCATTTTCCCTAACGGTTAGTATGGATACCGAAATGACCATTAACTTGAGAAATGTAGTTTTTATTGCAAAAACAAATGAAACTACTGCAAAACAATATATAGAATCAACGACAGGACTCAAAGTAGTCAACTAAAGGAGATAGATATGTCAGATATACATGAGCAAATTAAGGCACAGTACGAAGCTTACTTGGCAGAGGCTGAGTCTTTTGATACTAAAGGTGTAAAAGCCGCCGCCGCTAGAGCAAGAAAGGCTTTAGGCGAAATGGGTAAATTGGCCAAGGCTCGCAGAGCTGAGATCCAAGACAAAAAGAACAATATGTAATAAATATTATGTTGAGGCGTGGCCAATATGTCACGCCTTTACAGTATAAGAAGGGCTAAAAAAATATGGCACAACAAGGAAAACTTAAATGGTACAATCACGTGAAAGGCTACGGCTTTATTTCCCGTGAAGAAGGACAAAAAGATATTTTTGTTCATGTATCAGAATTTCGTAAAGCCGGTATAAAGAAAGTTGTAGAAGGTATGATAGTTGAATATGAACTCAGTGATCACAACGGCAAACCAGTTGCAACCGATATTCTAATAGTACACACTCCAGAAAAATAAATATATGTATGGAGCATACATATTTCTCACAACTATCGTCTGAAGACAAGGTTGCCGATCTTAAAGCGAGAATTATAAACTTCAAACATAAACATTCTATATTGTATCCCGAAATACAAGAAAAAGAAAAAAAGAAAGAGGAAATGCAAAACCGTGATGACCGCTTACGTTCTCTTTTTGCTCGTAGTTAAACATGCTTTGGCTGACCTTGTACTACAAAGCCGTTTAACCACAGGCGACAAAGCAGATTTAAAAACTGCTAAAGGATATATCCATGCATTAGATCATGGAGTTCTCACAGCTATTGTGTTATTGGTATTTGTCAATCCTTGGTATGCAATACTTTTAGGAATGTTGGATTACGTTTTACATTTTATTATAGATTATTGTAAAACAAAATATGTAAGATACAAAAAGATAAAAGTAAATGGTAAAAAATTCTGGATTGTTCAAGGAGTAGATCAAATAGCACACTATAGTTGCTATCTACTTTATACTTATTTGGCTTTCCTGCAATGACAGAAGTGTCTCTTAAAGAAGCATGTAGATTGTTTTGGATGATGAAGGGACATTTAAATACTTCAGAAGAAACCATTCGTAGTTCCTATGACGGTTACTTCAAACGACTTTGGTATAACAACGAAGCATACATAAAAGAAGAAGGCTTCGAAGAAGCATATAAATCTTTTCTTGACAAATCATAATTTATTTGCTATAAATATACTTGCAACGTTGAAGCAATTCAAACGCTGAACAGGACCGGGGGGCGGTACCCCGCAGGTCCACCATAAACACATTAGGTAGTATGACAAAGATTACAAAGGAAAACACACCAAACAAATACGTAAGATGGTTTTGTTGGTTCTTACAATTCAGATATGTATGGGACATAAGAACTTTACTTGAAAAGTATTTGCCTATGGAAAAGGTATACAGATTTTTAGGTTTCTGGTTATTTTGGTTACTGTGGTTTTGTATGTTACTATTTGTATTATATAAGATAACAGGAAGTATGGACTTCTTGCTTTGGTTTGAATAATGTGTTTATGATGGGCCTGAAATAGGATCGACTGGCAGTTAATAGATTTTGTGGAGTTGTCCGGATGTAAGCTCGGTTAACGCGAACAAACCTTATAAATGCAAACTTTAATGCATTAGACAACGTAACTTTTGTTGACTTTAGTCGTGCAAAAGACTACGTTGCAAATGAGGATTTCGCCCTAGCGGCGTAATTGCTCGGGGTTGGCAACTTACCTAGCAACAGAAAAGTTGCATCTTTATGGAGTGTATATGAAGTTAGGTGTTAGAAGAAGTAAACTTGCAATGGCCTACGCACAGAAGGTAATCGATGCACTTCCGTTTCCAGATGTTGAGATAGTTCCTATCGTTACTGAAGGTGATATTAAAAGTAACACATCGATACAGGAAATTGGTGGCAAGGGTGTATTTGTTACTGAAATAGAAAAACATTTACTAGAAAAAACAATAGATATTGCTGTTCATTCATTTAAGGATTTACCTGCAGAAATGGATGACAGATTAGAGATAAGTGCAGTGCTAGAAAGAAGTGATCCTCGAGATTGTTTTGTAGGTACTTTGTTTCCCAATGCTAGAGTAGGAACTGGATCTCCAAGACGTATTGCACAGTTAAAAAGCAATTTTAGTGCAAACTTTGATATCCAACCTATTAGGGGTAACATAGATACTAGAATAGCAAAACTTGACTTAGAACAATATGATGCCATAGTTCTTGCGGTTGCAGGACTAGAAGCATTAGGATTACAGGATAGAATAACTAAAATTTTTCCTTTTGATAAAATGTTACCTTGTGTAGGACAAGGAGTGATAGCAATTCAAACAAGAAAAGATATAGAGTATCCTAATATTATAAAAAGCATATCACACATGCCAACCTACTATTCAGTAATGGCTGAAAGAGAAATGCTTAAAACAATAGGCGGTGATTGTCATACAGCAGTAGGTGTAATATCAAGCCTAGTTGGAGACTGTATAATGCTAAAAGCGATAAATTATAGTACAGATAAACAACACGAACTTGTTGGAAAGAAAAAAGACTATATAAGTTTGGGAAGGGAACTAGGTAATTACATACTGTGAACAAAAAATTTATAAATGCCTGTGAACGAATATCCCAACCGGTCCCTCCTATATGGTTTATGCGACAGGCAGGACGTTACCATTCACACTACAGAGATTTAAAAACAAAATACACATTTGAACAACTATGTAAAGAACCTGAACTTGCAGGTGAAGTCGCATTAGGACCCATCAAAGAATTTGATTATGATGTTGCTATTTTGTTTTCCGATATCCTTTGGCCTTTAGAAGGATTAGGCTTACCATTGAAGTTTAATCCAGGACCAAAGTTTGCACATTTACTAACAGAACAAAACGTTAAGGAGCATTCGAACGTTGACAAAGCTATATCTTTTATGGGGTTTCAAAGAGATGCAATGCTTACCACACGGGTAATGTTACCAAAAGATAAAAGTTTGATCGGCTTTGTTGGAGGACCTTGGACATTAATGAACTATGCATGTCATCAAAAGGCAAGTGTGAAGTTTAAAGTAAAATATATGAAAGAAGTTTTGATTCCATTGTTAATTAAAAATATAGAAATGCAGTTGAACGCAGGTGCAGAAAAGGTTATGATATTTGATAGTGGATTACAAAATATGTCAACTAAATTTTTTAATACACAATATTCTCCTTTGTTAATGGATATGGCTATGCCACAAACTGCTTACTATAGCAAAAACCTGCCCAGGAAATGCATTAACAAAGTAATTGAAGGAGACTGGGGTGGCATAGGTATTGATAGTAAATTAGAAATAGCAGATGCACTTGATAGTTTTGATAAAGGATTTGTTCAAGGAAATTTTGATGAACAAAAAATGCTTTTACCTAAGCATAAGTTTATGTATGAAATTGAAAGATACTGTGACGACATTAGAAAACATGATACTACTGGATGGGTATGTGGACTGGGACATGGTATAGATAAGACTACTCCAGAAGAACATGTTCATTTGTTCATAGAGACAGTTCGTAATAGACTATCTTGATTTTTTCTTACCCATACCCATGTAATGTTCAGAAGGTTCATAATCCCAACGCTTACCGTGATGACCACGCACATCAGCATACCACATTCTCAACCTTACAATAAACTTTCTTAGTCCCAAGCTCATTATCTTTCCATTTTCTTTTTACGCCCTAAGGGTAACTTTATAGCCTTTGTCATTGCTTTTCCTTTTTTACCTATCCAAGTAACAACTGTTTCAGTAACCTTTGCACTGTTTTGAAAAGACTTTACAGCTCTTCTCCAACCCAATGCTGTGACTTCTTTTATTTCATCACCATCAGTAAATTTAAATATTCTATTTTTTGGCATAAATTTCCTTTTGGCTTTATTTATGATTTTACGATAAATATACGTATATAATAGGAGAAGTATATGGCAAAAGTAAAAGCATCATCTCTACTAGTCCATGAGCCAGTAAGAAAGAAAACCAGTATTGGTGGCAGAAGATCTATGGTCAAAACTAGTTCTATGAATAAGCATAAGAGACGCAGTTACAAGGCATATAGAGCACAAGGGAGATAAAGATGGCGGATAGACCAGATGATCAGGGTAAGCTAGAAGTGGCTGTACGAGTATTAGGAAACGAATTAGTTGCATTTAAAATGACCGTTGACGACTTTAAAATGAAATGGTTAATATTAGGAGTTGTAACTATCACAGCATTAGGATGGGCCGCAAGTGCTTTTGGTCCAGAATTAATGAATATGTTTGGAGAGTAGCATGTATGAATATAAATCAAAAATTCTAAGGATTGTCGACGGCGATACAGTTGATGTGGATATAGATCTAGGGTTTGGTGTTTGGATGCACAAAGAACGTGTTAGGATAATGGGCATTGATACTCCAGAGTCAAGAACAAGAGACAAGGTAGAAAAGAAATTTGGATTAGCCAGTAAAGCTAGATTGAAGGAACTTATGCCTATAGGATCAATACAAATTTTAAAAACACAGATAGATAAGAGTGGAGAAGATAAAAAAGGGAAGTTTGGTCGTATACTGGGTGATTTTGTAATGGCAGACGATGATACATTATCAACAACAATGGTAACAAATATTATGATCAACGAAGGTTATGCTGTTGCCTATCACGGCCAGAACAAAGACGAAGTAGAACAAGCACACTTAAATAATAGAGAGAGACTTATTGAAGAAGGAAAAGTAAAATTATGAATGGAATCACTATTATAATGTTAGCAACACTTTTTTACACTGCTACCCCAGAAGTTAAAGAGAATCTATACAGTTGGCAATTGACCTTCAGTAGCTATGAAAAATGTACAACGTTTTTTGATCAATATGGTGATAAACTTTTGAATGGCGTAATGGATCATGGTAAAATGAAATATGGTACAGACATGGGTGTAGAATATATGTCATGTGCAATGGTTAAAGTTGATCCTGAAGTTTTAATTACCGGCACCACACAACCAGAGGTGATTGGACAAAAGGTGATGTATCAACAATGAAGTTTTTAATAGTAGCCATTATGGCTTTCTCATACATGAACGGTGATAAACCTATATTTGTATTCACACACGAAAATTTTGACACAGCAGAACAATGTGTTGAACATGTTCAAAGTAACTCGCAATCACTGATGTATAAACTAATGGCAGAATTTCCAAATCAAAAATTGGATAGAATTCTCTGTGTGCCAGAAGAGAATGTGAATAAAATTCTCCAAATGTCTACACCAATTCAAGACGAAGGCCATAAAATTTAACCAAAACAGGTTGACATTTTCCGCATTTTATTATATAACTGTAAGTATTATGTTTAATAAAGATGTAATATTAACAAGTACAAGAGCTCTATTGGGCTCTTTTATTAATAAAGGAGGCCACAAAATGGCAAAATCAAAAAACGCAGGCTCTAAGTATTTTAGAGTAGGTTCACAGAACCAACAGATCCTAGCAAACTATTGGGGTACTGGTAAGACTTTCACACTAGACGGTTTGAAAGACAAACTAGATATCGCATCACCAGGTGCTAGAATCTCTGAAATCAGAGAAGCTGGATTTAACGTAAAGTCTAAACCTGTAACTTCGGGTACAGTGGGTAGACCAGCTCTTGAATACACAATTTCAAGAAGAAGAGTATTCGCGTAATTAATTTTACCAAATACACTTGACATTTGCGCCTGACTATGCTACTATTAACTTATTATTAATTAGGCAGGAGACAGGCGCAATGACTATGCATTTACAAAGAGGGTTGACTACCCTTAATACTAAAAAGCCCAAAAAGAAAAAACTTACACTAGGGCAAATTTCCAAATACGAACAAGAGATGCGAAAGCACAACAAGTACATGAAAAAGATTGGTGCTCCTAATCTGCAAATGAACTTGGAACAATATATTGCATACGTGAGAGGCGAACATAAGCCAAGAACAAAACCCGTTGCAACCAATAACAATTACACACATGATAGTTCTGTTTGGCAACGTCCTGATACAGACGTTCCGAGTTTGAACAGTGAACATTCTTTTGCTCCTTGTACAAAGAAAGAGTCTTTACAATACACAGGCAAACGTAGACTTGTAGGTATTGCTACAATGCACAAGTCGAATATGGTTCCTGTTTTCGCAGACGAAGACGATAAAACAGGATCAAAACAAGCAACTGAAATAGCTACAATGAGGAGAAACTAATGTTGGAGTTTAAGTTTTTTGTTAGACGTTGTAAATATTATATGAGGTTTTTGTTCAATCTCGTCTCATTCGTTACTTTTGCGATAGCTTTTGTACCAATGAGTTATGCAGGTGCAATTACATTGCAGAATGCAGTTGAAGGCGAGTTATATACAGAATCAAGTCATCCGCAGTTGTACTGCCTGGCAATGAATATTTACTTCGAAGCCAAGTCAGAACCTATAGCTGGACAATATGCCGTGGCGGATGTTGTACTGAATAGAGTCAACGATGCTCGTTATCCAAACACAATTTGCGAAGTAATCTTACAAGGCCCTGTTAGGGAAAGTTGGAAGACAAAACAACATGCAGATTTACCAAAAGAAGAACGTAAGTACAATCCTATCAGACACAGATGTCAGTTCAGTTGGTATTGTGATGGCAAAGCTGACAAAGTTCGTGACGGTGATGCTTGGAGAAAAGCACAAGAGATTGCTTATAGAATTGTTAACGAATCTAAATTTAGGGGAGTTACTGAGAGTGCAACACACTACCATGCAACTTATGTAAGTCCAAAATGGGCACCTCAATTAGATTTGGTAGGTAGAATAGGAACACATATATTTTACAGATGGCCATAAAACTTTGGAAAAAAATTCCCAATAAAATAAGAACTATAATTTTACTAACTTTACTTTGGTGCATCACCACAGGTGGTGCATTCATGTTTGGCACTACCCAACCTAACAAATGGATGGTAGCTAAGATCACTAAAGAAGTGCAAAATAAAGTTCAAGCTGAATGGGAAAACTATGGGTTCTTTGAACCTGAAATGAACTACACAGATAATGTTTCGTTTGTAAAAGCAGTAACGAAATGTATTGACTATGTCAATCTAACTACTCCTGTAGAACAAAGAGTACCAAGAGAAATTATTGTAGCTATGGCAGTATTAGAAACAGGCTATGGTACAAGTAGGTTTGCACTGAAAGGTAATAATCTATTTGGTATTAGAACTTGGAGCAAAGATCAAGCACAACTAAAACCAAAAGACAACCCTGATGTAGAATGGGGAGTCAAAACTTATATTACTAAATGCCAATCTGTCGAAGACATGGTTTCTATTATAAACAGACTTCCTGTGTATGAGGACTTCAGAACAGTAAGAGATTACCAATTGCAAAGTGGAGATCACGATGTCTTTGCTCTTGTGCCTCTTTTGAGTGAATGGAGTACTAATCCTAACTACACCAAACTTATCATTTCCAAAATTAAAAAGATAAGAAAAATTTTGGCAAATGAAGTTGCCAAAAAATCTTGACAAAATAAATCTAAGACTGTATAGTATAAACACAATGAAGATATCATTGACAACAACTATGAAATGGAGGCTTTGATGAAAGGCATTTTTAAATTAGGCGCATTAGTAACTATCGTAGGTATGCTTCAGGCATGTTCAGGAATGGTAACAATCGCCGAACGTGAAGACTATGCACAACCTAAGTGGTATGCAAACTGTGTAGAAACAGGGTCTAAAGGTTGGTTTTGGTGGAAACAGGATTACGTATTTGCCTGTGGTGCAGGTGAAAGTGTTTTCCAACAAGCCGCAGAAGAACAGATGTATGC
>MDTA01209139.1_pt1 | contig 11210 bp, 17 predicted proteins | sample 811151 | NCBI WGS metagenome assembly MDTA01 (sample SAMN05326648, study PRJNA326480) | marine metagenome | isolation source: seawater | place: Indian Ocean: South | collected 2010 | reverse complement strand
CCCCTCCTCCTCCCCCTCCTCCCCCTCCATCTGCAATTCCATTATCCCCACCATCTTCTCCATTGCAGTTACCGGACCCACCTATGCCACCACCTTATGTGTCTCCATCCCCTTTGCCTTTAGATAGTACTCAAACGTTAAATATTATGCTTGATTTCGAAATATTAGAATCAAAATATATGAATCAATGTTGTGAAAATACTTGCAATATTTCTTTGAACTCAACAGAATTATCATTCATTTATGAGTAAAAAAAATGGTATTAGTTGTTTAATTTAAACAGGAACGTTATCGATTGTTTTTTTAATAATATTTTGAATAGGGTCTTCCGGAGACCATTCATCCCATTTATTAAAAATATCATCAACTATGTTTACAATTTTTTTACATTCATCTATTTCATTTTGTTCTTCTTCGCTTATTTCTTGAGTATTCTCGTCTTCCTCACTTTCTTCTTCCTCGCTTTCTTCTTCTTCACTTTCTTCTTCTTCTCCGCTTTCATCATCACTATATTGGTTATTCATATATTCATGGAACCTTTCTTCAAAACTTCCATCTTGCTCGAAAAAATGCTGTGCCTGAAACATAAGGGCTTTTTTTATATCCATTGCTGTAACTTTTCTGCGTCCACATCCTATTGTATATTTACCCGCAGTTATAAGAGAATCTTCTTGAAACATTTGGAGTAGGGTTTGTATCATTTTAATATAGTTTTCGTCTAAAACGTATTTTTCTTCTACTTGTTGGAAACCTGTTTTTAGAAAATTGTAATCACTCATTTTTTTTTTAATATTTTTTTATAATAATAATATTGTAACACACTTTCGGTAAAAATCAATATTTTGTAGTATTTGTGTGGAAAAAATCTTTAATAACTTTTATAATATTTTTTCGTTTAGATATTTTGCCATATGACTCATTTCTTTGTTTTATACTTGCATAAGGTGTTGTATCCCATGGAAGAAAGCCAAAACAATCTAACAACCATAATCCACCTGCAATATCTAAAGAAATTCTTCCAACATTTCTTACAATCGTTCTACCTTTATCGATTGGTAAAACTAGAAAAGGAAGATTTCCTTTTTTGTCCATACAATCTAGTAAAAATGAATCAAAATCTTCATCCTTTATGATGGATGCAATTCTATGTCTGGCGGTTGTTGTTGCTATAACACAATCATGTTGAACAGCGATTTGTACAGAAATTATACTATTATTTTTAGCTTCAACAACAAGTTCTTCATACGTTAATACTTTTTCAATAGGTGGTGGTGTAAGATCAAAAAATGACCACCGTGCATAAGGATCATCAGTTTTTTCATGCTCGATTGGTAAAATGTCTATAATCTCTTCTCGTAATTTTTCTTTAAAGTCTGCGATCTTTGATAATCCAGTTGTAATACTTGAGTCTAACATTACCTGTCGTCTTGTAAAAGAATAAAATGTGCAAAAAGTAACAAATAAAGTAATCATTTAAATTACAAAAAAAAAAAATTAATGATATTATCTTTAAAATAAAAATTGTGAAATTAAAATATGGAAGTATTTGGGTGTTATAGTACGACTCCACAAAGATTAAATTTTACAAGTGCTATCGATTCATTTGCACGTCAAACTTATCCAATAAAAAATAATTTTTTATCTATTCCATACGGAGTTCATAACTCTTCTTTAAAGGAATATTATGTACCAAGATTACCTTCTTATTATAAAAAAATAAAAATCATAAGAACATACTATGATTTTGGACCAGCAACAAAAGTATTGGGGTGTATGGATCAAGTTTCTAATAATTCCTTTTTGTTTGTAATTGATGATGATATTGAATACCTTCCAGATTTGTTAGAAACACTTGTAAAATATTCAAAAAATGAATCTGTCATATCTTTTGAAACTTGTTCAGCATCTAGTTTAGGAGGAGTATGTGGGTTTGAAGGATTTTTGATTCGTAAAAATGTTTTAAACGGCATCAGAAAATTTTATGAGAAACTTCCTAGAGAATGTATTTATGTGGATGACATGTGGATTGGTGTATATCTTATGCTCAGAAATATAAATGTGAGATATATAACATCTTATAAACATAGTATTTTTACAAGACTACAATCATGGAAATCAACTTTATTTGATAGTACCAGTTTATCGCATAAAACATTATCGCATTCTTTAAATAATGAAATTTGTTTTAAAAGAATATTTGGAAATATAATGAATAATGGGGTAAAATATTAAATGAATGTTTCTTCATTGTTTGCGGTTTCGTATGATTCGATTGTTTGTACATTTGAAATATCATATGTTGGTGGATTATCTGAATTATTTTGTGTGCAACCATGTTCCGCGTTTGAACATTGGGTATTTTCAGGGCAGGCAAGAATCACACTTGAATCTGAATTTACTACCAATGTAAACATAGGTATTTCTGAATTATTTTGTGGTGGTGTGGATGATGGATTATGTGTCATGGTATTATTTGAAATAATCGAAACATTTCTTTGTCTTCTCTTACGGTATAAATATCCAATTAAAAATATAGTTAATAAAAATGTAGTTGAAACCAAACAAATTGAAATTATTCCTGATACTTGCATATCTGTAGGACTCGAGGACGTTGATTCAGTATAGTGAAATATATAGCAGGAATCTCCACAATATAAATTTTTCATACAAATATTATATAAAGGAGTGCATAAATAATCATTTTCCTTCCAAATATGATTACTTACGCAATGACAACATGATATTTGAGCACCATGACTTGGTCGAAGTTGCATACATGACTCTTGTGGTTGTTGTGGTTGTTGTGGTGGTTGTGGTGGTTGTGGTGGTTGTGGTGGTTGTGGTGGTGGCTTTGGTGGTTGTGGGGGAGGTGGTGGTAATGACGGACCTTGAAGAAATAGATGATGAATACATTCTTCAAAAGATTCATAATAGTTTTCATGGCATCTTAGTTCTGCATCTCTCATAATGCCCGTTGGAGTAGCTTTCTCTTTCGTCAAACACACTGATCTGATTGTTTTTTTTATGTTTGATTCTTGTCAATTAAACTATTTATCTCTGCGTATCCACTACCACCTTTTCCTATTCTTTTGTATTTTTTCTTTCTAATTACAAATAATGTACGTTCTCGATATGCTTGAAAAGGAATGTCTTCAACTGGCAATAAAATTGAACGATACGTTGTACAAAGAAGAGTGTCAACAGATATCCACTACAAATATTTCAACAAGTGTAATAGAGTTTGCTGCGTCTATACTTATCGCACAACTTTCTTACTTGATCAATCCCCTTACTTAATTCAAAAACATTATAGTAATGTATGCACAGGTCTGGAAAAAGTGGTGCTTTTCCATCGGGAAAGTTTAGCCCCGGATGGTCACGTTACCAGACCTGTGTTTTCCAATGCACTGGTACTTGTTTGATCCAGAAGTTTATTTTACCAGGCTAGCAACGATGCATTTCATTTCTAACACAAGTACCTCAAATAACGTGAGCACTACAAGACGAGTTTTTTGGGTTGAAAGTATTTGCGATATTACAAGAAAAAATCCCAGGAAAAAAAGAAGTTACAATCTTGTTAATTTCTCATGCGAAACAAAGGATCTCGATACTCTTTTCAAAACAGAGGCACATAAAGATGTTACTACTGCAAATAAAATATTAGCATTACTACCCGATGATGACAAACGTATTCCCATGATAAGTGATGCATACAAAAGATATACTGGCACATGTATCGGTTGCAGACTTTCACGGAAATTTATTTTTAATAATATATACCACCACTTGAATTGCTCTTGTTGTGGGTACATGGACCACGCTGAAGAAAATTATTCTGCTGATGATGAAGATGAAAATGATAATAACTTTTAAAATTCAAGATTAAAACAGATAAATAACCTACAGGAATGCATTGGAACTTATTTATGCATTATGTTATTTAATATTTTAAAAAAATATCTATTAAAAGAAATGTACTTTTTTTGTACTTTTCTATTGACAACATGTGAAAGAGATAGTTTAGATGATATAATGAAAAATTACGATACACTTCCAGAGCTTCCAGAGCGTCCGGACTGTGGAAATTTGGAAGATGTGTCACGTGTTAAGGATAGAGGATTTTTTGTCATACGGAAAGCTTTTTCGGAAAATGATCTGACAGAGGTACAGTCACACCTTAATGCTATCTCATATCCTAATAGGTACTTATGTGGTGCTTCTGATGTGCAACCGCGAGAGTGCCTGACGATACTACCAGTAATTAAGAATTTTTATGATCAAATGGCAAAAGATTGGATTGACTCTGACTTCTACAATGACGCCATGTTAGGATTGCCTATAAGACAAACCGGAGGAGAATTTATACGTTTGAATAAATGGACGCTTCCTATTGATAAATCGTGTGCATATACCGCTCTTCTTCTTGATACAAATTGTACATATGAAAACTTATCAAATGATTTTTTTAATTGTGCTATTGGCACAATATATAAGTATACAATGGAAGAATTGAAAGTAAGAATACAACGAATAATAGATAACACAGATTGTACACAGATACGTCAGATTATGGATAATGATATGTTAGACTATAGTATGGGTGGAAAATGGTTTAACTTTCCCAAATGGGGACATGATCGAAGTTGGAGCAATTTTAAGGCATATTTGACCACTGCTCTGAATGATTCGACGTGGTATCAAGGATATCATGACTGGCATACGGATGGTCCACACGCATGTGGAAGATATCACAAGTTTTATGTCATGTTGAACAAAAAAAGTGAGGATTACCTACGTGGAAATATAAAATTGGTTCCTGCACAATATTCACATAATGTGAATAAATACAGAAAAGAGTTTTTAAATAAAAAAAATATAAACCGTATTATGGGAATACGCGATGACTGGTCGTTTTACGAAAAAATGAGTTGTGATATACCTTTAGCAAACGGCGATGCTGTCTTTTTTCGCGAAGATGTTTGGCATCGTACACAGGGTGTTGACGTCGATCGCGACGCATACATTGGTGATATTATAAGATATCCAATACCCAATAGTTTGAATTTATTACCTTCACATAGATTCGCATGCACATACGATTCATATGACACATTCTGTGCCTTGAGTGGAGTTCTTTCACAGAGTTTTATTGAATACCTTTTGGTTTTTTTCCAAAAAAATGCACAAAATGTATCTAAGAGAGAAGGTGGAAGAGTTTATAGCGATACATTCGTTACGCAGAGTTTATTACAACAAGTTTTTGAAAAACTTAGTCCGTTAATTCCATTTTTAAATCGCTTTCAGTTCGTCAATTTCCAATTCGTTTCAATTGATCCTATTCTAGCATACAAAGAAAATGACCCGGGATCTGGTGATTGGCATGTTGACGGTCTAATAGACGGTTTCAGACCAGGTCACAAGTTGTGGATTCCTTTGTCAAAATCTGACCGTAATCATAGCAACATTGAGTTCCGACCATCTCAAATTGTCACTACCTTGCCTGGTGATGTCATATATTTTAATGGGAAAATCGAACATCGTACTCAAAATTTTTATGTGCGGCGTACAGCAATCATAATTGTAATGCGTGACAAGTGATGTAAAAATGCATTACACTACAATTCTGTTTTATAGGTTGTTGGAACATAATGTGTTTCATATTTTAATGGACATCCAAGTGTATGTAATAAACGAAATTTTCCGGAATGGAACCATAGATTTGCTGCATATTTCAAACCTTTTATTACGGGTTTTGCTTCATGGAAAGTATTTATTTCATCATTATTTTCACCTCTTATAGAATTCCATAATATTGCTTTATTTTTTATAGGTTTTATAGACAGATTTAATTTTGGAAAGTACGTTTCACCTCCACGTTCTACAGTATTCAGATACATGAAAAATGTGAAAACGCGCGGTCCTTGTAAAGAGTCATGTGGTGAATTTTGATCATGATGTTCCATATAGTATTGGTTTTCTTCATATTTCAATATTTGCATAAATTCTGCGTTTTCGTAGGACATATTTAGAAGAGAAGAAATACGTTCTTCTACTTTTTTTATAACATCATCATTTGTACATTTTTTGTCTTGACACCAGCATTGTTCTGATGTTCTGGATCGTGTTATACCATCACCCGCTTGACTTCTTGAAAATTTTCCAGTGCATAGTTTTATTATATGATTTGATTCCACGTCAGTTAAAAAGTTATTAATCTCAACTACGAGTGGTTCTTTTTTGTGGAAAATAACATTATTTGTATATTTTTTAATTCTATCTACTGTTTTGTTTATAAAATTGTTTTCAATATATTTTACTTGCTCGTTACATGTAATATTACATACATTACAACTTTTTTTACAGTTTTGTAACATGTATGAAGGATTGTTGGAACATTCACCTACTTTGCTCCATAAATCACAAGATTCATACTTATCTACACATGATATTGTCAAAGCAAATATTATAATCATTGTTTATAATAATTAAAAAAAATAGTTTATATTTACGACTCTAAAAACTATATATCCGGTGAATTTCGTAAAATAATTATTTCTGTGAAGGAAAAAAAAATATGTTTATGCATGTGTTTTTGCAATTATATAATGAGCAGTGTTTGTATAGACTTAAGACGCCTGATCATATTGGAATACATACTCCGTTTTACATACTTAACACACCCTGCTTGCGTGAAAGGAGATATAATGCATTGAATGAAATCATGAAGCATCGTATAGTGGATTCAACTTTTGTGTTTTGTGCAGATGCTGCTATCCTTAAAAAAATGAATACAACATTATTACATCCCGGTCTCGTACAGACTAAATGGTCAAAAGCGGGAAGTTTTCTTAAAACTGGAACTTTGAGCTTAGCTTTAAAACATATGATTGCAGCATATGATATTTACATAAGAGGTCTTTCATATGCAGTAGTGATGGAAGACGATGCAATATATGTCGACAATTTCCAAATGGAATTGGAATATATTATCAAAAATACTCCAAAGGATGCAAACATTTTTCATTTAGGGAGCTACTCTAGAATTAATCAAAGATTCAACTCTTATCCAATATACACAGGTTCTATTCATATTCGCAAAAATTCATCATGGATTGTTGGTGCCACAAGCTACATTTTATTTCGAAAATCGTGTTTAGATTTGATACATCCAGTAATTGCACCTGCAGATATTAGCTTTAGCCTGCAACAGTTTCCTATATATGCACCGGAACCAACATATGGTGGAACACATTTCCAATCTTGGCCAAATGCATCATTAAAGGGAGGTTCACATACAATCACTCAAAAATGTGATATCGATGAATTTTTTGCAAAAATACGATACGGTCATGGCTTTTTGTGACTTGAAAATGTTAAAACTAATAATCCTTTTTATCATGTGGTGATGGTGGTAAATCTTCATCGTCGCTGTCAAATTGTTCAGTTTCTTTTTTATTTTCATCTACTGGTGGTAAATTCTTTTCAGAGAAATACGAGTTAATAAATCTTCTTATTAAAATGTAACTTATTACATATGCCTTATTTATTTTTTTCCGAAAGAATACAGCAAAAAATATTAAAAAGAATACAAATAAATATTGCCTCATTTTTTATTTTTTTTTTAAATAGTCATTAAAACTGATTCATCATTGTAGTTCATTATTATTACCATACATTTCTTCATACTGTTTTATTTCATCTGGTTGATTCTTTGCTTTTTCCATAATTTTTTCGAGTTCTGGTGTTCGGTACCGTTGAGTTTGTGCACCATCTCCTTGCATTCTATTAATAAACAACCATTCACATGTTGAAACAAGATGAACATCGTATTCAGTTACCTTTCTACATACTACATTCCGTATCCATGTATCTGCTTCTTCTTTTGTTTCTAATGCCCCATATACTAAAAATAATGGTTCACCGGTTTTAACATCTGGTAAAAATATGATAACTGCATATTTTTGACCATGTACTTCCATACCATTCTTTACTTTATGTGATTTAGATTTTTCGTGTGTGTAAACGGGTGGTTGTTCGAATTCTTCACGGACTGTACGTTCTGTATCTTCTTGTTTTACAGAACTTTCGAATTCTCTATTGGCTTCCATTCTTTCCTTTAAATATTCTTTTAAACGATCTGTTGCAATGTTGGCCAATAGTGCCTGGTCTTGCATTCTTTCTATACTAGATGCTGCAACAATCCATTCTCTTGTCTTATTTATAAATAAAGAAACGTTTTTATCAATATTTGAAATATCTTTGGCATGATCTTTTGCATCTTCTTCCGACTGAAAACAACCATAAATACGAATTGCTGGATTATTGGGTTTTGTGGAAAGTGGTGGTATTTTTTCAGAACTCAATGAAAATAGTACAAACAGTTGGTCTGGTATCGTTTCTCCCAGATTTGTTGTCTTCTCAGATTTTTCAAAATATAATTGTTCAGTATGGTCTGAATTTCTGCGTCTTGCGATTTCTTCATAGGCTGGTTTAAACGCTTCTTCAATAGTTTTTAAGGAAGCGTCCATTTTTTATCATATTTTAAAAAAAATATTTAAATCTGACGTAAAGTATATTTTAGAATATTATCTGAAAAAAAATCAAGCACTGGATCAAACACACTTTTGAAAACTGTTTACGTGTGCAAAAATGAAAACTCATTCTACGACGGTGTCTACGACACCTGTGATCCAACCAATCATGAAAGTTACTAAAAAAAGGTATCGCATACCAACCAAACTGGAAGCAACAATTTCAAAGATAAAGGCGAAGTTACCGCTTACAATCGAACAAACTAAATTGAAGAACCATATTGTTGAAGAATATATAAAAGATTACAATGAGATGAGGAAGAAAATGAGAAAATTGGTCATGTTGTTGAGAATCCAAGAGGATGTATTGGTGTTAGAAGATGGAGAAATTATGGGGTAGATTTTATGTGTCGGGATAGTTATTTTACCAAAACTGTTCCAGTTAAAATAAGACATATCGCAACAATTTGTTTTGGTGTAGCTTTAAACTTTTTACTTACCAATGAATCCAATAGTAGTGAGAATATTATGTTAAGACTGAGTAAGGCAGCTGTAATCGCGATATTTGTAGAATTTATGAATGCATTTTGCATGGTAATCTGTGCAAGTAGTGCTAAAATTGCATAGCCGATTAATGGTATGTATTCTTCTCTAGTTAAACTAGAAAATTTAGAAAACGGTATCATAAAGATTCCTACGATTCCCCAGATTACTGCTAACAGAGAAAACGATGTTATAACATCTATTGATCCAGGAACTTGTTTCAATACAATATTTCGTATTGCAAGAATTATACTGGCAAGTATTTCTAGGTACATTTATTTAGTATATTATATTTATTTTTTGTAAATCCGACGTGTTTTTGATATAGACTCGCCTTTAGAGCAACTCTAAGTATTATTTACTATTGGATCAAACGTAAAAAAACGACTCTACTATCAAGATGCTCTCACTGTACGACAAATTCTTCGTGTCTGGATTTGTGTCTGGAATAACTGTTGTGGTATCTTCGTTGACGATTTCATATATGTACAATAAAAGAAAACAAAGGTATAACAAAATTGAAATTAATACAGATTTGGATGAAGAATTGTTGGATAATTTTGCACCACTTTCTGCTTGGAAGGAAAACATGAAAATGAACCTTGTGAAAAATGGTGCACATATAGAAGATGTAAACATAATAAATGGATACAAATTTGGACCTAGGCTCGGATTTGTTTATATGGAAGCAAAGGTAAAGTATGAAGATAAATATATTCCAGGAGTTGTTTTACTCAGGGGACCATCATGTGCTGTATTAATGTGGTACAAGAAAGATAATAATATATTTGTATTGATGATTGAACAACCACGCACAGCCATTGGGAAACTTACATGGGAGGTACCTGCCGGAATGGTAGATGGTGAAGAAAATATTAAAGGAAAAATGTTTGACGAAATATATGAAGAAACTGGAATTATTTCAAATGATGTAAATAATTTGATACCATTGGGAAAAACTTACTCATCTTGCGGTATTCTAGATGAGGAAATATATTTATATTCTTTGAATATTGACTCATCATGTGTGCAAGATCTTCATCCGGGTAATTGTGGTATTGATGACGAAATAATAACAAACATAAGTGTATTCGATATTAATAATGCACCAACATCGGACATGAAATTTTTAGCATTACGTTGTCGTGCGGACGATCTTGGAATTTTTCAAAGTTAAAAATAGCAAGTATAAAATAACTAGAATTAAAATAATTTTAGAAATATCAAATTCGTTTTCATCACGAGTAATAAATCCTTTCATCCCACTATTTTTCCTTCTTATTCCTGCAACTATTCCATGATTTTTAGGATTGGATGGACAAACTGGATGATTTTTGTCACTTAATTTTATTCCCGAATCCATACAAAACTTTTCTTCTAAAACAAGCGGAGAAATCAATTTATAGAATTCGACGACTTCGTTCATTTATTTATATAAAATACTTTATTACTTCACAATTATTTGTGGTGGTGTTTGTATCTTGATGTTACAGTAAAATAAATGTTGGATTGTCGCACAAACTTTTTTTATTGTAAAAGATAAATGTCTTACGGTTGTTTGTCGCAATATAATCATACACCGGTCACGACAATGACTACAAACAAATCCTTATCTACGTTGAATATGGATGAAGAAATTGCACGCGCACTTTACGAAGAAGAATTAAAACAAAATAAAAAGGCTTATACAAAACAAGTTGAAAAATATATGCCAAAAGAGGATGATACTAAAAAAACATTGGTAAAAAATGACGAAGGTGGATGGTTTTCAAACTTTTTAAAGAAATTTGAGAGAAGAAGAATATTTTCTCCCGTTTTAACTACACCACTTATAAACACAATTCCGATGCAATGTGAACAACATTCAAGCACTGTATAAAACGTCTGTGATGGATCAAAGTGATGTTCTACTTCCACACACTGATTAGCAAAGTGTACGATAGAGTCTGGTCTCTTTCTTCTTCTCTTGTTGATTATTACATTGGTGATGTTAACCAACATCTTGGTTATGATGACGTACAACTGTTAACATTTGATTCTTCACAACTACCACCACAATCACCACCACAACTACCACCACAACTACCACCACAACCAATACAAGAAATAAATATATTACCAACAATTGAAGAGAAT
>MDTA01229086.1_pt1 | contig 11215 bp, 11 predicted proteins | sample 811151 | NCBI WGS metagenome assembly MDTA01 (sample SAMN05326648, study PRJNA326480) | marine metagenome | isolation source: seawater | place: Indian Ocean: South | collected 2010 | reverse complement strand
TCCTTACATATCCCATTGGAATGAATTGCAAGCAGATGTTAGTAACAATTTTGAAAATCTAAATGATTCTTTAGATGCCCTAATCATTTCAACAGGACACAGTTTTTATAAAAATAATAAGGATCTCATAGATACAATTATGAAAATAAAACCTATTTTAATTTTTGATACCATTGGAGTTTTAACCAATAAAGAAATTATTAAATTGACAGAGAAACACATAGTTAAAGTAATAGGCCGAGGTGACATATAGGAGATTAATTTATGGCAAAGATTTTAATTCTTGGAGGAGCTGGCTTTATTGGATTTAATTTAGCTAAATCTCTTCAAAAAGATACCAACAACAAAATAACAATAGCTGATAATTTATCAAGAGGTAAAATGGATGATTCCTTATCATTGCTAGTTAAACAGAATAATGTTGATTTTATTCAAGGAGATTTTACTGATGAGAAGTCTTTTAAGAAATTAGATAAAGATTATGATTATTTATACATGCTAGCCGCTATTGTTGGAGTCAACAACACACTTAATAAACCAAGTGAGATCATCAAGATAAATACCAAGTTGACTATGAATACTTTAGATTGGTTAGCTAATAATAATGTTAAAAAAGTAATTTTTACATCTACAAGTGAAAATTATGCTGGCACTATTGATAGCTTTGGATATGTCATTCCAACGTCTGAAGAGGTCCCTTTAACAATCACAGACATTTCTCATCCCAGATTCACTTATGCAGTAACTAAGATTTTAGGTGAATCAGGATTCCTTAATTATTCAAAATCTTATGGGTTTGAATGTACTATAGTTCGATATCATAACGTAATCGGGCCTAGGATGGGCTTTAAGCATGTTATTCCTCATCTAGCTGAGAGATTTATCTTAAAAAAAGAGAATCCTTTTCTTATGTATGGTCACGATCAGACTAGATCCTTTTGTTATATAGATGATGCAGTTAATGGAACTATTGCTGCAGCACATTACAAGAAAGGTAATGGAGAAATTTATCATATTGGTTCTTCAGTAGAGATCTCAATTGAAAATTTGATAAAGGAAGCTGGCTCATTTCTTGACTATACTGGAGCTTACAAGGAAGCTCCAACATTTCCAGGATCTACTCAAAGAAGATGTCCAGATATTACAAAAGCAAAGAATCATTTTGGATATGAAGTAACTATTGGTTGGAAAGATGCTCTTCATAAAACACTAGAGTGGTATAAGAATTTTTATGAAAATGGTAATCAGGCTTTTGAATCTTCATTTGAAAAACCTAATGTATAGATTTTTTAAAAGGCTATTAGACATATTAATTTCTTTTTTGGCAATTGTGCTTTTAGCACCAATTCTTATACCGGTTATGATTATTTTGAAATTTTCTGGTGAAGGTGAAGTTTTTTATCTTCAAGAGCGTGTTGGTATTGAAGGTAAAACTTTCAAGATAATTAAATTTGCTACAATGTTGAAGGATAGTGAGAATATGGGGACAGGTATTTACACTGCAAAAAATGATTCAAGAATTCTCCCTTTTGGAAATTTTTTAAGAAAAACAAAAATAAATGAGTTGCCTCAAATTGTTAATATTTTTTTAGGCGATATTAGTTTAGTAGGTCCAAGACCACTGATTAGAAGAACATTTAATCTTTACAATCAAGCTGATCAAAAAATAATATCTTCTATAAAACCTGGATTAACTGGAATAGGATCTATTTTTTTTAGAAACGAAGAAGAAATTCTTTTAAGAGCCAGCCCTTCAAATATAGAAGAATTTTATGAAAAAAATATTACTCCACATAAAGCAGAACTTGAAAAGTGGTATAAAAAAAACCGTTCATTTACTAAAGATATAATTATAATATTCCTAACAGCATGGGCTATTTTTTTTAAAAATTCAGATCTTCAATCCAAGGTCTTTAAAAATTTACCTGAAATTAATAATTTATGATTACATTTGATTTTAAGAATAAGATAACTAATCCGTATTCTCAGATGCTGAAATTTTACAAAAGAGCACTTAAAGAAAATCAAAAGTATATAGAAGCAGCATGTCTATCTACAGTTTCTAATTCTAATAAACCATATTCGAGATTCGTAAATATTAAATATTTTAATGATAATCGTATTATTTTTTTTTCAAACTACAACAGTCAAAAAGCCAACCATATAGATAATAATAATAATGTGGCCATAAATTTTTTTTGGGACTGCATTAATACACAAATTAGAATTGAAGGAAAGATTTACAAATTGAGCACTAAACAATCCGACCTTCATTGGGGTAAAAGAGATGATAAGAAAAATGCACTAGCAATATCATCTGATCAGTCAAAAAAAGCTATTTCATATTCCCATGTTAGAAAAAAGTATTATGATATTTATAAAAATTTTGATTTATCGGTAAGACCTAAATATTGGGGAGGATATTATATCAGGCCAACTTATTTTGAATTTTGGGAGGGAAATAAAAATAGAATAAATAGAAGAAAAGCATTCAAGAAACAAAATAATAAGTGGGTAAGTTTTTTTCTTCAGCCTTAATATTAAAAATTAATTTGCAGAATTTATAATTTGGTTTAAAATTCCTACCAATGAATAAGTCTTTTCACATAAATGTTTCTAAAATTTAAATCATAGAATTTTGATGTATCCCTCTTTTTTATATTTTTAATCATAATCATTCTTTTGCAGGTATAAGTCATAGCTTCTTCAAAAAAAAATATATTACCCATTAACGATAAGATTCGTGCTAAAAAAATAATGCTTATTGATAATCATGGTGAAAATCTTGGCAATATGGAGACTGATAAAGCCTTGACTATTGCTAAAGATAAATCATTAGATTTAGTTCAAGTTTCATCAAATGATGCAGAGCCAGTTGTTTGTAAGCTTTTAGATTACGGAAAATATATTTTTGATAAGAAAAAAAATAATTCTGGATCTAAGACAAAAGTCAAAAGAAATACTGTTAAAGAAATTAAATTCAGGCCTTCTACTGATTTAGGAGATTTTAATATCAAATTAAAAAAGATTAAAAGCTTTATTCTTGACGGAGATAAGACTAAAATAACAGTCCGTTTTAGAGGTAGAGAAATTTTAAACAGTGAGATGGGATTAGATTTACTTGATAGGGTAAAAAATCAGTTATCTGAAATATCACAAGTAGATCAAGAGCCTTCGTTGGAGGGCCGACAACTTTTAATGATTTTATCGCCTCTAAAAAAGAAATAAGACATACATAACAAAATGGGATACAAATTAAAAACACATTCAGGAGCTTCAAAGCGTTTTAAAAAAACAGCTAGTTCTGTCAAAAGTCGTAGTGCAAACAGAAATCATATTTTGACAAAACAAAGCACAAAAAGAAAAAGACAAAATAGAGGCTTAAATAAACTTTCAGGATCAGTGTTGAAAATGGCATCAAAGTTAATAAGATAATTATGGCAAGAGTTACTAAAGCATTACAAGCAAAAAGAAAACATAAAAAACTACTTCAATCTGCTAAGGGATATTATGGTGCGAGAAGTAGATTATACAAAACTGCAAAACAGTCTAATATCAAGTCTCTTCAATACGCTTTTAGGGATAGAAAAAACAAAAAAAGAAATTTTAGATCTTTATGGATTACCAGAATTAATGCGGCCTTAAGTGAGTCTGAATTGTCATATTCAACTTTTATCAATTCTTTGACAAAAAAAAATATTTTACTCAATAGAAAAATTTTATCAGAATTAGCTATCTCTGATAACTCAACTTTCAATAAGGTTGTTGATATATCAAAGAATTAGATTATTGACTGATGTCATCTAATACAGACATAACGAGTCCTTTAGTTGTTCAGGAATATGGCGCAAACCATCCTATCAACTTCATGACAGATTATATAATGGGAATCTTATCAAAATTTGGTTTTGAGTCTATTCATGGTCCAGAGATTGAGTCTGAAAAATATAATTTTGACATGCTAAACATAAAAGAGCATCATCCTGCAAGACAAATGCATGACACATTCTATTTGAATTCAAAATCCTCCGTTTTAAGAACTCATACTTCACCTGTACAAATTAGAAGCATGCTAAATAATAAACCACCTATGGCCTTTGCCTCAGGGGGTAAGGTTTATAGGAAAGATGATGATTCAACACATTTGCCTATGTTTCATCAGATCGAGGGTATTTATATAGATAAAAATGTAAATTTTGGCCATCTTAAAGAGCTAATTTTTCAAATAATTTATGAACTTTTTGGAAATAAAACACAAATTAGATTCAGACCATCATATTTTCCTTTTACAGAACCATCTGCAGAAGTAGACATACTTTCAAATGATAATAAATGGCTTGAAATTCTTGGTTGTGGCATTGTAAATCCGATCGTATTAGATAATTGTAATATTAATACTGAAAATTTTAGTGGTTTAGCATTTGGTTTGGGTATTGAGCGCATTGCTATGCTTAAACATGAAGTCAAGGATATTCGTGATTTTTATAAATCTAATTTAGATTTTTTGAAACAATTCAAGTGAAAATAGCATACAAACACATTGTAAGTAATTTTGAAATAAATCCATCAATTAATGAGGTTTCTGAAAAACTATTTCAGCTTGGACATGAAAATGAAATTGTAGAAAATAATATTCTTAATATTGAATTTACTCCAAATAGAGGCGACTGCTTATCAGTTAATGGAATTGTGAGAGATTTAGGAGTTTTTTATAAAAAGAAAAATAATGTAGAAATATATAAAGATAATATTGAGAATCTTAATTTTAATTTTACAAATGAATCAAAGGAATCATGCCCAAATATATCTTTTCTTAGATTGCAGATTGATGGAGAAATTAAAGATTATAAGGATAATCTTAAATCATATTTTGAAGACTTAAACGTTAATAAAAATAATTTTTTTACAGATATATCTAACTACTTATCTTACGAAACAGGTCAACCTACTCATTGCTATGACGCAAAGAAACTTGATCAGCCTTTAATCTTAAAAGAGATTAATGATGATAGAGAATTTAAAACCCTTACAAATAAAGTTATTAACTTAACAGGGAATAATTTGATTTTTTCTATGAGCAATCATGTGATTAACTTGGCAGGAGTAATGGGAGGAAAAGGAACTGCATGTGATCAAAATACAAATGATGTTATTGTTGAATGTGCATATTTCAAACCTGAAAAAATTATTGGACAAGCAATTAAATATGATTTACTTTCAGATGCATCTTATAAGTATGAGAGAGGTGCAGATCCGCTTTGTCATGAACATGTTTTAAGAAGATTTATAAAAGTTGTTCAAGATCATGCAAGTGTAAAAAATATTCAACTCTATCAAGATAAGTATCAAGAATTTCCTATAAAAAAAATACCACTAGACATAGATAAAATTAATAGAATTATTGGTATGGACATTAAAGTATCTAAATTTAAAAATATCCTACTTAGCTTGGGGTTTAGCATTAAAAATAACAAGATATTAGTACCTACTTTTAGAAATGATATTGAATCGCAAAATGATCTTGCTGAGGAGGTTGCAAGGGTAATAGGATATGATGATATCCCGTTAAATAAGATAAATATACCTAGCACAAAAACTAAAGTTAAAATCAATCATGAAAAAGATTTGAAAAATATCCTGATTGATAATGGTTTTTATGAAGTTATAAATAACCCTTTTGTTAAAGATGATTTCGCCAATTCAGTAAAAGTAGATAATCCTCTAGACTCTAATAAGAATTTTCTGAGATTAGATTTAAAAAAATCTCTTATACAAAATTTATTGTATAACGAAAAAAGACAAAAAGACTCTGTAAAGCTTTTTGAAATTTCAGATGTATATTCTTTATATGAAGGGAATTACATAAAAAAAAGAAAGATTGGAATTATTGCTAGCGGAAGAGCTGGTAATAACTATATAGATTTTTCAAAAAAAATTAATAAGAATTATGTACTTAAAAGTCTTGAAAAATTAGGTAATAATCTCTCTAATAATTTGGAAATAATTGAACGAGATAGTTTAGACACCAAAAGTAAGAATGAGATTGTTTATATTGAGTTAGATGTTGATGATATTCTTTTGGATATCAAAGAATATGAATCAATCAATAACTCTAATTTGAAATTTGTAAAATATATTCCAATTTCAGAATTTCCATCATCAATAAGGGATCTGTCTTTTTCTTTAGAAAATCCAAAAAGTTTAAATCAATTGCAGGATCTAATTTTCAATTTTCAAGATAAGCTGCTAAAGGATGTATTCATTTTTGACTATTATAATAATGAAAAAAAACAAGAAATTAAAATTGGCTTCAGGTTTCTCTTTCAGTCTGTTAAAGGAACTTTAACAGAAAAAGAAATTAATTCAGTTATTGATAAGATTATTGCTAAAACAACTAATTTAGAGTCTGTTAATATTCCTGGTTTAGTCAAATGAGTCTTACAAAGAAAAAAATTTCAAAAATTATTTCAAAGAATATTGGAATAAATAATAAAAATAGTCACGCATTATTAAATAAATTGATATCAATAATCATTACAAATTCAAAAAATAAAATTGTCAAAATTAGTGGGTTTGGTACTTTTGATATAAAATCTACACCTGAAAGACTTGGAAGAAATCCATCAAACATGAAATCATATAAAATAAAAAAAAGAGATAAACTAAACTTTAAATCATCTTCACATATAAAGGAGCTTCTTAATTAATGAGAAAATTTACTTTAATTTTAGGTTTATTGATAACTAATTTTGTATTCGCTCAAGCAATGCCATCTGGTTTAAGTGCTTTAGATTCAGAATATCTTGAGAGTCTGCCAGAAAGTGTAAGAAAAGATATTGAAGCTGAAATTGAAAAAAATGAAAAAGAAGAAACAAATTCCTTGAAAAAAAGACCTTCTAGTGAGTTGTCTAAATATGATTTAGTCCAAGAATGGGAGCAATTTAAAAGACAAAGAAATGAGGAAATTTTTAAATCAGAGAGATATGGACTAAATCTTTTTAGATCTATGCAGTCATCATTTATGCCATTAAATGAACCTAATTTTGGAAATAATTATATCTTAGACTTTGGAGACATTATTGAGATTAATCTGAGAGGAAATACAGTTCTAAGCTATGAATTAGAAGTTAAAAGGGATGGAACAATTTCAATACCAGAGCTAGGATCTTTGTACATTAGCGGTCTTAATTATGAGCAAGGTGTAAAAAAAATTACTGACAAGATTGAGACATCATATACAGGAACTAATGCCGACATAAGTCTGAAAGAAATAAGAGATATTAAAGTCTTAATTACTGGAAGTGTCGAATTTCCAGGCATATATACATTAAGCGGTAATTCAAATGTATTGCAGGCACTAAATATTGCAGGAGGAGTAAATGAAGCTGGAACTCTGAGAGAAATTGAAATTAAAAGGGATGGAAACGTTATCAGTTCTGTTGACTTATATGATGCACTTATTTTTGGCGATATATCAAATATAAAGCAATTGCAATCCGGAGACTCTGTATATGTAAAACCTGCAAAGAAATTGGTCAGAGCAGGAAGTGGCTTTATTAATGAAGCATTATTTGAATTAAAAGATAACGAAAATCTGGAAGATTTATTTAAATTTTCGGGAGGCATTAGTAGGAATATATCAAACGAAACTTTTTCACTAATAAGGCTTGATGGCTCAATTATAAATGAATTGAATATGGACAGTAACGAATTAAAAGATATTCAAGTAAATCATCTTGATTCCTTATATTTCGAAGTCAGTAATATTGGCTCAATAAAAATTTTTGGAGAAGTTGCTAGACCTGGTATATATACTATACAACCTGGCGAAGATATGTTCGATATAATCAAGAAAGCAGGCGGATATACAATTGATGCGTATCCGTTAGGTGGAGTTTTAAAAAGAAAATCTGTCGAAGATCTTGAACTTAAATATATTGAAAAATCTTATAGAAACATTGTTTCGTTTCTTGCACAGAATCCTGACAAATTACAAGCAAATAATGATATTGGTTCAATTCTTGAAGAATTTAAAAATTTAAAGCCATCAGGGAGAGTTGTTGCTGAATTTGATTATGAAAAACTAAATGAGCAACATTCATTAAGAGCTGTTTTAAAAGATAAGGATGAAATATACATACCAAGTATTTCTAACATAGTTTATGTATACGGTGATGTAGGAAACCCACAGGCACTAAGTTTTAAAGACATGTATCCTGTAACTGAGTACATCAATTTAGCAGGTGGTTTAAATAGAACGGCTGACAAAAGTCATATAATTGTAATTAAGCCAAACGGAGAATCATCTCTACTAAATATAGCAAAATTTCCAAATTTATTGAGAGAAGAAATTGACGTGTATCCAGGAACCTTAGTTTATGTACCGCCACAAGTTGGATCATATCAGGGAGTTGAATTTTATTCAGTCATTGCTCCTATTTTTAGTAGTTTGGCACTATCTTTAGCATCGTTAAATTCTATTAATGATTAGTTTTAATGCTTGTCAAAAAAATTGCTTTTATTTTTCTGCTTTACTTCTATAGTAGTTTAATAGTTTCCAATTCTTATAACTCTATTGGTCAGGTTGGCTTAATAAATACACCGTCAGCTGAAAATAAAGGCGAACAATCAATTTATTTTACAGTTAAAAGAAATTCTTTTACTAAGCTTGGAACTCTTACAGTAACACCGTTTGATTGGCTTGAAGCCAGTTACTTTTACTACCGTCCTGATGATATAGTTTGGGGAGGTAAAGTAGGTTCAGATCTTGACAAAGGGTTTAATGTAAAATTTTCTTACAAACCTGAAAATATTTATTTACCAAGGCTTGCTGTTGGTCTTGATGACTTTGCAGGAACAGGAAGGTTTACTAAAGAATATCTAGTTGCAACCTATGACTTGAACAGAATTAAAATTTCTTCAGGCGTTGGTTGGGGAATGTTTGTTGGTGATGTTCATGTTATTCAAAATCCATTGGCTGTTTTTTCTGAGTCTTTCAATAACAGATCTGATGTATCAAGAAAACATAGAAAAGGAGGCAACCCTGCAACTGATAAATGGTTTAAAGGTGATGCTGTTGTTTTCGGAGGAATAGAGATGTATCTTGACCGAAAAAAAAGATTTTCAATTAAAGTTGAATCTAATCCTTTTGATTATTTTAAGTTCGGAAGAGGAGTTTTTTCAGAAAAATCTTTTGACTTAAGACAGTCTGATGCTAATTATAATATTGGAGCTAGCTATAAATTTAGCGAATTTGGGAATATTGATTTATCTTATATTAAAGGAAATACAATCAACTTGAGTATTTCTTTTGGATTTTCATCAAAAAAACCCCTAAGAAAAAAGAACAAATTTAATCCATCTATTAAGAATTCAAATTATGGCCAAAGTAAGAAAGATGAGTTTTATAGAGACCTTCTAGAAAATTTAAATAATAACAATCTATATCTTCAGTCAGCAAATTTGGATGAAGAGAATTTAAGTATCACAATTGATACAGAATTATTTAATCCGATTCAGTATTCATCTAGAACAGCATACATCGCAAATAAAGTTTTGGATTTCAATAATATTGAGATAAATAATATTGATGTTGGTTTGGTTAAAAGAGGCATGGAAATAAACAATATCACTTACAGAGTCAGTGATATCAGTAATGAGAAAACATTTAAAGTTATCGCTAAAAACAGATCACAAATTAATAATATAAATCCAACTGATTACAAAAAAGATGAGTTTAGACCTTTGTTAAAATTTCCAATAATTTATTCATCGATAGAGCCTGATATAGAAACTCATATTGGTTCACCAGAAAGATTTCTTTTCTGGGGTTTAGGAGTGAGGCTTAGTAATGAGATACAGTTTAATAGAAATTTAACTATGACATCAGTTATTGCACAAAGTCTGTCTAACACATTTGATGAAAAAGATTCAAACCCTGATAGTAAGATGGAAAGAGTTAGAACTGAGATACTTGATTATCTTCAACAGTCAGATGATATTTTTATAAAAAATCTCCAAATTGACTATATAAATTCTTTTAGAAGAAATACAAGTTTCAGGGTTGGAATAGGTTATTTAGAAAAAATGTATGGGGGATTTACATCTGAAATTTTGTATAAACCATTTGATAAAAATTTTGCTATAAGCGCTGAGTACAATAGAGTTAAAAAAAGGAATTATGATGGAAGATTTAACTTTTTGGATTATCAAACAACAACTGCTCATGTAAATTCAGCCTATTACATTCCCTCACAGAATATTTTGATTAAATTAAGCATAGGTCAATATTTAGCTGGTGATAAAGGATATACTCTTGATATTTCTCGAAGAATGCCATCTGGATGGAGTTCAGGATTCTATTTTTCTAGAACTAATGTCAGTCCTGAACTCTTTGGTGAGGGCAGTTTTGATAAAGGCTTTTACATTAGAGTTCCATTCAATATTTTTACAAAAAATTATCAAAAAGACTCTGTGAATTTTTCCATGAAAACACTCACAAGAGATGGCGGACAAAAACTAGAGATAAATAATAGATTAATAGATTCTTTCTATGGCAGTTCAAAAAATGAAATTAATGAAAATTGGCACAATTATTTAGATTAATTTATAGATCCGGGATGTAGCGCAGTCTGGTAGCGCACTACACTGGGGGTGTAGTGGTCGTCGGTTCAAATCCGGCCATCCCGACCAATGCAATTATTGATTAAATGTGCTTCAATTATGTGTTTTTTTAACTTATTTCTATCTTTATAACTAAAAACATGCTTAAATTAAAAAAAAAAGATATATATGTATTCAAAAGAAGTATATAATTTGCAATCTTACTATGATTTATCGTAGTATAAGGTTTAAGTATTAGCTTACTGAAGAGGAGAAATAAATGGCTAAATATATCAAATCAAAATTTAAAGTACTATGGAGTACCGTATTTGCGTTTTTCTATGGCTTTTTTGTTAATGATGTAATTGCTCAAGAGAGTAATCCAGAATCTGAAAATTCTCAAGAACAAGATGTTAGTCAAGAATTAAGTCCTGGAGCAATTGCTGCTGCTGTAGCTGCTGCAGCTGCTTTACTAAATTCTGGTGGTGATGGAATGCAGCCAGCTCCAACGCCAGCGCCAACGCCAGCGCCAACGCCAGCGCCAACGCCAGCTCCAACGCCAGCACCAACGCCAGCTCCAACGCCAGCGCCAACGCCAGCACCAACGCCAGCT
>MDTA01144518.1_pt1 | contig 11215 bp, 12 predicted proteins | sample 811151 | NCBI WGS metagenome assembly MDTA01 (sample SAMN05326648, study PRJNA326480) | marine metagenome | isolation source: seawater | place: Indian Ocean: South | collected 2010 | reverse complement strand
CTAACTGCTTGTAGAGACTTATCGACTGTGACATTCGAGTCTTGTTTAGCTTGAGACTCTGCTTTTTTCAATAGAACATTTAGTAAAGTTCCTATAGTTGAATTTAAATATTGTCTTTCAACAACTAAATCAATACCACCATGATCTTTCACATACTCGGCGGTTTGGAATTCATCTGGCAAAGTCTCTCTTACTGTATCTTGAATTACTCGTCTGCCAGCAAAGCCGATTGTTGCTTTAGGCTCTGCAATTAAGATATCACCAAGCATTGCCCAAGAAGCAGTAACGCCTCCCGTTGTCGGGTCAGTCAAAACTACGATGAATGGAATATTTTTTTTCTTTAATTCGTTTACTGCCAAAGCAGTTCGTGACATTTGCATAAGAGCAATAGAGGACTCCATCATTCTTTGTCCTCCAGAGCAGCTAAAGAATATATAAGGTATTTTATTTTCAATAGCATGTTGTGCACCAGCAATAAATGCTTCACCAGACGCCGCTCCAAATGAACCGCCAATAAATCGAAAATCTTGAGAACCTACTACTAATTCAATATTTTGTACTTTTCCCTTCGCTATTAAAACTGCATCATCTTGTCCAGTAAGTTTTCTGGCAGCCTTTAAACGGTCAATATATTTTTTTTTATCTTCAAATTTCAAAGGATCTTCTTTTGGGAGCGGAGTTTCGATAAATTCAAATTGTTTATTATCAAAAAAAGTTTCAAATCTTTCTTTACATGTAAGCTTATGGTGAGCTCCACACTTAGGACAAACCTTTAGGTTAGACTCCATGTCCTCTTTATAAATTAGGTTTTTACACGCACATGTAGTCCAAAGATTCTCTTCTATTTTTGAAGATTTTTTTTCAAAAAGAGATTTTATTTTTGGTTTAATAAACTTACTTATCCAATTCATATTATTTTTTTTTTAAGATTGTACACAACTTTATCTAACTTTGTGACAGGATTTTGTCTCATTTTGAGTGAATCAGTAATAGTTTTGCACAACATACTGCCAATAACCAGTCCATTAGCTGATTTTAATGAAGAAATAGTTTTATCTGTTATGCCAAAGCCAATTACAAGATTCTTCTTTGGATTGATTCTCTTTATCTGTTTGTATCTTTCTAATATTTTTTTCGGAGATACTTTAAGCTTCCCCCCAGTAGTGGAAAGCATTGATATGTAATAAATCATATCATGTGAGTCCTTGATAATTTTTTTCATTCTATCTCTAGAAGTTGTAGGAGATAAAAGTTGAATGAAACTTATTCTCTGTTTTTTACATTTTTTTGCGAAATTTTTATTTTCAGGATAGGGGAGATCGACAATTATAAGTCCATCAACTCCAGAATTTTTACAATTTTTGAGGAAATTGTTTTCTCCACTTTGGTAAATAAGATTGAAATAGCCCATAAGTATTAATGGCTTAGCACGATTTATTTTTTTAAATTTTTTTACTATTTGAAAAACATCTTTTAGCTTTATACCGTTTTTTAAAGCACGATGTGAACTACCCTGTATTTGCCCGCCATCTGCAATAGGGGTATTATGTGGAAAACCGCATTCCAGAATATCTGCATGTTTTGAAATTTTATTAAGAATTTTAAGTGAATTATTCTTAGTATTATCACCAGCTACAGTGTATGTAATCAGGGCAGGTCTTTTTTCTTTTTTACATTTTTCAAAAGCTAAAGCAATTTTGGATTTCATCTGATATACGATCCTAATTTCTGTCTTATAATATCTCTATCTTTAAGACTGTCCCCACAAGAATTTACAACAATTATCTCTGATGATTTTAATTTTGGCGCAATTTTAATTGCTTCCGCAAAAGCATGCGATGGCTCTAAAGATGGTGAAATATTTTCAAGTTTTGAAACTAATTGATATGCTTTAAGCGCATCCTCATCACTTGCAGAGGTATAGTTTGCTCTTTTTGCATCTTTAAGGAAACAATGTAACGGTGAAATACCAGGATAATCTAATCCTGCTGAAATAGACTCCGTTGAACCTATTTGCCCTTCTTTGTCTTGAATAACATATTGAGCAGCTCCATGAAGAATACCTATCTTAGAACCATTGGTTAATGGAGCAGCATGTAACTTGCTATTTTTTGGTCCACCTGCTTCTACTCCAATAAATTCAGCATGAGTATTCAAAAACTCATTCCAAAAACCTGCTGCTGAACTACCTCCACCAACACAATTAATTAATTTTAATTTTTCTGGAATTTTTCCAAATTCATCTTTTATTTGAATAATTAATTCTCTTGAAATTTGTGCTGTGCTCCAAGCGCATATTTTAATAAAAATATTTGGTCCTACTGTTGACCCTACACACATGTGTGTTGTATCACAATTTGAAACCCAATATCGCATACACTCACTCACAGCATCAACAAGAGTTTGACTACCAGTAGTAACTGGAACAATTTCTGCACCATTTTTTTTCATTGCTACGACATTAGGTCTCTGTCTTTTTATGTCTTTAGCTCCCATAAAAATCTTACATTTAAGTCCAAATTTTTTTGCAGCCATTGAAAGCATTTTACCTGCATAACCTGCACCTGTATCACCAACAATATATTTTTTTCCTGCCTTTTTAGCTATAAGGCAGTGAACAGTGGCATTATAAATTTTATGAGCACCTCCGTTAGCTTCTGAAACTACTTTTGCATATATTTGAGCACCACCTAAATATTCAGATAAATTTTCTAATTTAATAAAAGGAGTTGGCGCACCTATATAATCTTTAAAATAAAAATCTCTTTTTTTGATAAAGTTTTTGTCTTTTCTAAGTTTTTCAAATAGTTTTGTTAAATCATCAATAGGTTTTTTGAGTGTTTCTGGAATATAATTTCCTCCAAATTTACCACCATACATATAGTTTTTATCATGTTGATCAATTAAAGGAATTTTTTTATTAATTTTTAAGTTCATTTATCTTGTTAACAAAGCTTTTTATTTTAAGATGATCTTTGTAACCTAATTGATTTTCTAAGCTAGATGATAAATCAAAAAAATTTACTCCTAATTTATTAATATTTTTAACGTTATTTTCAGAAATTGAACCGGCAAGAGCAAATTTCTCACCTTTAGGAAGTTTTTCTATAAAATTTTTAGGAAATTTTATTGATTTTTCCATACCAGGAGTATCAAATAATATTATGTCTGCATCTTCATATTTTGTATAGCTATTTATATCTTGATCTTCTTTAATTTTAATTACTTTAATTACCTTAATTCCCATTTTTTTGATTTGTTTCATTCTTTCGACAGACTCAGATCCGTGCAGCTGAATATAATCAAAGTTACCAATTATATTTTTTTGAATAAAATTATCTGTAGGATTTACACATACTGCTACATAAGCAGATGACTTTCTATCATATTTTTTAAGGACATTAATATCTTTTAAATTAACATTTCTTGGAGATTTTTCATAAAAAACAAATCCTAAAAAATCTACTTTGAGATTAATACATTCCTGCACATCTCTAATTGGGTTCAAACCACAAATTTTAATTTTCATTAATTTAATTCTTTAATTAACCTAGAGATGTTTTTTTTAATATTACCCTCAGTTATTGATCTGCCGATTACTAAAGCGGTGCTGCCATTATTGAAGGCTTCTTTTGGTCCGATAATTCTCTTTTGGTCACCAGCGCTATAACCTTTCAAACGAATCCCTGGAGTGACTATTTCACCTTTAAATACTTTTTTTACAAATTTTAAATCTGAACCAGCACAAACAATTCCGTGGCACTTACATGCTTTAGCTAGCTGCGCCTGTTTTTTCACTAATTCTTTTATAGACTTTGTATGTCCAATTTTTTTAATAGATGTATCTGAGATACTTGTCAAAACGGTAACTAATAGTATTTTTATTCTTGGGTTTGTTTTTTTTGTCGACTTAATAACTGCTTTAATGGTATCTTCACCCGAATTTGCATGCAATGTTATATACTCAATATTTTTAAGATCTTTTAAGGAAATTATAGCTTTAGAACACGTTGCCGGAATATCGTTGAGTTTTAAATCCAAAAATATTTTTTTTCCTTTCATTCTTGAAATAAATTTACGTCCATTTTTAGAATAAAAAAACTCTAAACCAAACTTATAACCTATATTCAATTTACTTGTTTGTGTTTGATTTATTATTCTTTTGATTTTATTAATTTTATTTGTATCGCAAGCAATGAATATAGATTTTTTCATTCGTTAATTAATTTATTAATTTTTTTTGATGCTTTAAATCTCAATTTAACACGTTCAGGTCTATATATTAACTGATTTGTTAATGGATTTCGTAAATGAGCATTAGCCTTTAATTTACTAAGACGAAAAGATCCAAAATCACGAATTTCACATTCTTGTTTATTAATTAAAGCTTGTATTATGAAATTTGTAAAACTATCTAATATAGTCTCCAATTCAGATTCGTTTAATTTAGGATTTTTTTCTTTAAGCTGTCGTTTTAGCTTTTGTCTTGACAATTATTTATCTTTTTCTTTTTTTTTACCTATAGCTTTCTCAAAAATACCTTTTAGTGTGGCTCCAGATTTAGTTGCCCCTTCACCAAATTTAGCGATTAAAGATTTTTCTTCATCTATTTGAGCAGCTTTAACACTTAATTTAACTTTTCTATTCTTTACATCTAGTTCTGTAATTTTAGCATCCAACGCGTTATCTTTTGAAAAAACTTCAGGTCTTGCGTCGCTAACATCTTTTGCTAGATCTGCTTTTTTAATTGTAACAATGATTCTTTTTTCTTGATCTATAGATACCTTTACGCCTGTTTTTAATACCTCTTGAATTCTTGTCGTTATCACATCTCCGACTTTTTTGTTGTTATCTTCAAACCAGCTTAGGGGATCCTTTTCTAAAGCTCTTTTCGAAAATCTTATTTTATCATCTTTAATTTCAATTATTTTTACTTCTATAATTTCATTAATTTTAAATTTTTTTAAATTTTCAGTATTTTCTTGATATGAAATTTCTTTATAATGAAGCATACCACTCAGGTTGGCACCTACGATTTCACCAAAGATCGCTTTATCAGTTATATTTTTAATTTTAATCTTTATTTTTTCTCCTAATTTTTCTTTTATTTTTTCCCACGGATTTTCTTGAGTTGCTTTGTAAGATAATGAGATTCTTTTTGAATCTTTATCTATACTTACTATTTTGAATTTAATTTTTTGAGAAGTAGACAGAATTTTACTTGGTTTAACATTTCTATTTGTCCAATCTAGTTCAGAATTATGTATTAATCCTTCGACACCATCTTCTATTTTAACAAAACATCCGTAATCCATTATTTTTGTGACAGCACCTTCATATATTTCACCAACTTTATATTTTTTCTCAATATTGCTAAACGGATCTTCTGTCAGGGCTTTTATTGAAGCTGAAACTCTATTAGTTGTTTTATCAATTTTACTAATTTTTACTTTTAATTTTTGCCCGATTGTAACTAAGTCCGCGGGTTTTTTTACTCTTCCGTGACTTAAATCTGAAACGTGAAGCAGCGCGTCTATACCGTTTATCTCTAGAAAAATTCCCCAATCAGTGGTTGCTTTTACAATTGCATTTTCCACAATGTCTCCCTCTTTTAAATTTTTTAATGCTTCTGAAATTTCAGCGGTCTTACTTTTTTCAAGCACTGCTCTTCTTGAAACGCAAACGTTACCTCTGTTTTTATCAATTCTTGTTGCTATTACTTTTAAAGGAGTGTTCATTAAATGATCAATTTTCTTTAAAGGCCTTACATCAATTTGAGAGGAAGGCATAAAGCACGGTAAACCTTCTACATTAGTAATGAATCCACCTTTTACTTTTCCAGTTATATATCCTGTCATCACCTCTTGAGTTTCAAATACTTTTTCCATTTTTTTCCAAGTTTTCATTTTTCTAGCTTTATCTCTTGAAATAACAATCTCACCTTTGAAACTTTCTATTCTTTCCAGATAAACTTCTATGGAGGCGCCAATTTTTAATTTTTCTAACTCATTATTATTTTTAAACTCTTCTATTGGAATCATTCCTTCCATTTTTGCCTTACAATCTACCACGACAAAATTTTTTGTAATTTCAGAAACTGTAGCTTTTATTATTTCGTTTTCTCTAAGTTTTCGATCTTTGAAGTCTTGGTCTAATAAACTTTTAAATTCGCTATGGAGTGGGTTTAAATTTTTTAATTCTTCAGTAGCCATTTTTTTCTTTTATAAACTTATCTATATAAATCGACATTTTTTTAACCATTGCTTGTTTACTCAATTTACCGGTGTCGATTTCTATCGAATTTCTATGTTTAAGTAAAGGGGAGTGTTTTCGATTGATATCTAAAATATTTCTTATTCTTAGGGCTTTTTTAACGTCATTAAGTTTAACATTTGAATTAGTTTTTCTAAGTTCTTTAAATCTTCTTTTAGAGGCAGTATCTAAGTTACATTTAAAAAAGAATTTTAAATCAGATTTAGGCAAAATTTTTGTTGATATATCTCGACCTTCAATGCAACATCTTTTGTATTTTTTGGAAAATTTTATTTGATATCTTTTCAAAACTGCCCTTATATTTTTATTTTTAGCGATAAGGGCACTATTCTTTGAAATTGTGGGAGTATGTAAATTAATTTTTTCAAGAAGGTTATAGTTTAAACTTTCAAATTTTTTTTTCAAAAATAAATTTATATTTTTAGGCTTATTTTTAAGAATTAGATAACTTGCATATCTATAAAGTAGTCCAGAAGAAAGAAATTTCAATTTATATTTTTTTGAGATCATTTTTGCCCCAGTAGACTTACCTGTAGCAGCCCCCCCATCACAGGCTATTTGAAAAGAACTATTTTTTTTGAATTTCAAACCTTACTCCTAATGATTTCATAATTTTTAAAAAAGATGGCGAAGAAGTAAAAACTGTTTCAAAATTTTTTATAGTTGTTTTGGCACCAGTTAATAATGCTAAAATAAATGTGGACATACATATTCTATGGTCGCCTAAATTTGGGACAACAATTTTTTTATTTTTGGCATCTATCATACCTTTTCCATAAATCTTAAAACCGTCCTTTAAAATTTTAGATTTTACATTAATTTGATCAAGCACTTTTTGTATTTCTTTAATTCTATTACTTTCTTTGTTAGCTAGATCACCTATACCTTTAAAAGTAGACACACCTTTTACCAAAGCTGAGATTATGAATAAAATTGGATATTCATCAGTCATTATAGAATAATAAGATTTTGTAGCATTAATTGGTTTGAGCTTGTGACTCTTCACATAAATGTCACCAGATACTTCATTGTCATTTTTTTTTATATTTTTAAATTTAATATTGGCACCTTGTTTTTTTAACAGTTTATAAAAACCAATTCGCTTTGAGTTAAGTCCTACATTTTTTATGATAAGAGAGGATTTTTTATTTAGAAGTGTAAGAGCCGAAAAAAAAGCAGCAGATGAAGGATCGTTTGGAACATTGATGTTAATTGGTTTAAGTTTTTTTTTCCCAAATATTTTAATGACTCGTTTTTTTTTATCTTTAATTTCTATGATTTGTTTATTAATTTTCAATATATTTTCTGTATGGTCTCTACTTCTTTCAACTTCTACAATTTTTGTATTTCCATAAGAATTCAACCCAGCAAGGATAACTGCACTCTTTAATTGCGCTGAAACACCAGCATTGTAATGAATACCAACTGGAATTTGAGAAGATATTAATTTTAAAGGAAAATTGTCTTTTTTTTTGGGTAAAAATGTAGCCCCAAACTTTGACATTAAATCAATTAAACTTTTCATATTTCTTTTATTTAAAGAATGATCACCATTAATTTTAATATTTATTTTTGGTGTGGTTGAAAGTATACCTATTATTAATCTTGCTAAGGTTCCTGAGTTACCAAAAAAAAGTTCAGTATTTTTTTTTGCATGAAATGAGCCTAATCCTTTTCCATAAATTAAATATTTCCCAGTTTTTTGTTTCAAAATTTTAACACCCAGTTTTTTCAGGCAATTTATAGTCGATGAAACATCTTCAGATTCTAAGATATTACTGGCTTTAGAAACACTATTACTAATAGAACCTATTAAAAAACTTCTTATAGAAATAGACTTATCTGCATCTACAATTATAGTTTTATTGTATGGTAAAATTTTATCCTTAATTTTAAGATTAAACTTTTTAGGAATCATTTATTTATCTTAAGAAAATTGATTTCCAAAGTAGTGCTCTATTGCTTTTGAAGATTTCAATATCTCCCTAGATGTTCCTTCTGCAATTACAGTGTTTTCGCCCAAAACATAACTTCTGTCAGTAATATCCAATAAGTTTTTAACATTATGATCAGTTACAAGAATAGCTGTTCCGGTAGACTGTATCTTTAAAATATATTTTTGTATATCTTGCACCACCAAAGGGTCTAATGCAGCCAAGGGTTCATCAAGTAAAACTATTTTAGGATTATTAATCATTACTCGGGCCATCATCAATCTCCTAATTTCACCACCAGAAAGAACTGACGCATTAAGCGTTCTTAGATGTTGAAGGTTAAACTCATCTAAAAGTTTTTCAGTAACATCTTTCTGCTTACTTCTATCTTTGATTTTAAGTTCACAAACACCAAGCACATTGTCATAAACACTCATATCGAAAACACTTCTTTGCTGAGGCAAATATCCTAAACCTTCTTTGGCTCTTAAATGAATTGGGATCTGATGGATTGGTTTATTCTTTAAAATAATCTTTCCTGCATCAGGCGCTTGTTCCCCTATGCACATTGAAAAAAGCGTAGTCTTACCGCAACCATTAGGACCTAAAATACCTACACACTCACCCGGATAAACTTTGATAGATAATTTCTTTAGTACAGGTCTACCATCGTATGATTTACTTAAATCTCTTACTTCAAATATAGGGCTATCTTTTTTAAATTTTAAAATTCTAAAACCTTTTTTCATTATCACTCACATTAACATTTATTTTATTGTTATTAAAACTTTCTATTTCAAGAGTTTTATCATTAACGTCAAAAACAAGTTTATCGGCCTTTAAATTCCCTTGAATATCATTTACAGACACATTATCTGAAATTATTAATTTACCCATGTCATTATAATATTCAGCTAACTGAGCTTTGAGGACACTTTTTTTATAATTAGCATAAACGTTCTTTTCAAATTTTATATCTAAATTATCATTATTATAAATTCCAAAATCAGATTTAATTTCTAAAATAGTTTCATCTTTAAAATAGAAGACAGCTGTAACACCTGTCATATCAATTAGATTTTCATTGGAAACATTAGATTCAGCTTTTTCGGATTTAATAATGTAACGATTGCCGGCTAGATCGATTCCCGAATACTCAATATTATAAAATAAGTTCCCATCTTCTTTTTTACTCATCTCAGTTAAATTTTGAGCATTTGTTAAGTCTGAATTAGTATCTTTTTTTAAGTATGTGATTGAAAATATCATCAAACCTAAAAATAGTAAAAGAAATTGTATTATTAATAATTTTTTCTTTCTCTCAATCATTTAATTCCATTCTGTAATAATTTATGTATGTGAATAACACCTTTTAATTTTTTGTTTTTCTTCCCTATGTCTTTATCAGCAACAACTAACAAACTTGTAATTTTTTTTTCATTCATAATTCCGAGTGCTTTTGCAGCAGGCATATTTTCACTCACAGTAATAGGATTTTTTTTTATTAAGGTAATTAAACTTTTATCTTTTTTATTTTTATTAATCCCTCTCCTTAAATCACCATCAGTCAAAATTCCATTGATAAATTTATTTTTTAAAATAATTATAATTCCAAGCTTTTTTTGGTTCATAATTTTTAATGCATCGATAAAACTTTTTTTATAATTTATTACTGGCATCTTTTCACCAGATTCCATAATATCTTTAGCTACCATCAAAGAGTTTCCGATATTGCCCCCAGGATGAAATATTTTAAATTTTTCTTTAGAAAATTTTTTAAGATGCATCACTGTTGTTGCAAGACAATCTCCTAATAATAAAGAGATAGAAGTGCTTGTAGTTGGCACCATACCAATTATATCTGACTCTTTGACTTTTGGCAGGATTAATTTTATATCACTAGCTTTAAGTAAAACACTGTCAGGCTTTGAGGCAATACCTATTACTTTAATTCTAAATCGATTCGCATATTTAAGCATGTTTGCTAGTTCAGTAGTATTTCCTGAGTATGAAAAAACAATTAAAATATCTTTTTTTTCTATTTGACCCATATCACCGTGTAGGGCTTGTGCTGGATCACAAAAAAAACTTGGCACACCTACACTTGAAAATGTTGCAGAAACTTTTCTAGCGATCAATCCTGATTTTCCTACTCCTGCAAATATAACTTTTCCTTTACAGCTAAGTATTAAGTTAATTGCCTCAATGAACGAATTATTAAAAATTTTTTTTATTTTTTTTAACTCTTTTATTTGAATATTAACTGAAGTTTTGGCGAGAGATATATATTTTTTTTTATTCATTAATGTTCAAAAATATCAAATTTAAATCCATTTTGATCTAACTCAACCCTAGTATCTAAAAAATTTAAACACTTGTTAAAAATATCAATTCTTTTTTCACGAACTAACATTTTTTCTAATTCATCTTTAATTTTATGCAAGTAAATTACATCATTTGCAGCATATTCTAATTGTTTTTCAGATAATTCGTGAATATCCTTATTCCAATCACTACTCCCTTGTCTTTTATCTAAAGATTTATTGCAAAATTCCTGAACAAGATTTTTGAGACCATGACTGTCTGTATAAGTTCTGACAATTTTTGATGCAATTTTTGTATCAAAAATATTTTTAATTTTGCATTTTAAAAAAAACTCTAAAGCATTTTTGTCAAATCTTAAAAAATGGCCGATTTTTAAAATTTTATCATTTTCTAGAATTGAAACTAAATTTGGAGCTTTAAAATCGTCTTTGTTTGGCTGGATTATAAAAACATTTCCTCTCTCATCACAAATTTGAATCAAACTTAATTTATCTCTTTCTGGAATTTGAAGGCCTGTTGCTTCTGTATCTAATGCAATGCTATTTTTTAAAGATTTTGCAATTTCAGAAGTTATGTCCCCTTTAAACTTATTAATTTTCATATATAAGTGTTTTAAATACCATGAAAAATCAAATTTGCACAATTTTAGGTGGTGGGGGATTTATAGGCAGATATCTTGTTCG
>MDTA01146466.1_pt1 | contig 11216 bp, 13 predicted proteins | sample 811151 | NCBI WGS metagenome assembly MDTA01 (sample SAMN05326648, study PRJNA326480) | marine metagenome | isolation source: seawater | place: Indian Ocean: South | collected 2010 | reverse complement strand
CTGGCTCTGATGGGCTCATCTCGTCCTCTGTTCGCCCTTGTCGGCGTGGGGCTGATCCTGGTGCTCAGCCTGCCGTTTCTTCTCTTTGCATTCGTGACCACGCTGCTGAATCACATTCGCCTGGATCCCCAGACATCTGCCTAGGGTTGCAGTCGCGACACCATTTCCATGCTGCCCAACTGGCTCACGGGTTCACAGCAAGGACGACAAAACAACAACGCCGACGACCGTCACGTTGTTCTGGGTACCCCTCTCCACGCCCCCTTGATGGACGACCAGGAGGAAATCATCTTTGGTTGTGGATGCTTCTGGGGTGCTGAAAAAGGCTTCTGGCGACTTCCTGGTGTCGTGTCGACAGCTGTGGGCTATGCCGGCGGGCAAGTCGATTCTCCCTTCTACGAGCAGGTCTGCAGTGGCAGAACAGGTCATACAGAGGTCGTCCGTGTGGTCTGGAGCGCACCAGCCATCGATGTGAGTGATCTGCTCAAGCTCTTCTGGGAATGCCATGACCCCACCCAAGGAGACCGCCAAGGCAACGACCAGGGCAGTCAATACCGATCGGCGATCTACACCACCAACGCCCGTCAGATGGAGTTGGCCCTGGCCAGTCGTGAGTCCTATCAGCGCCAACTGACCGAAGCCGGTAAAGGGATCATCACCACCGAGATTGCCGCCGACCGCACCTTCTATTTCGCCGAGGCCTACCACCAGCAATACCTTGCCCGTCCCGGCAGCAGGCCCTACTGCTCTGCCATGCCGACGGGACTGGCTCTAGAGGGATTCCCAGGAGCGCAGTACCGGCTGCCCAGCCAAGTCTGGTCGCACTACGACTGGAGCATCAGCCACTGCATCCTGCGCGGTGACAATCGTCCGATTGAGTTGCAAGCATGAATGAACCACTGCCGGACAGAGTTGTGCTTGCGGTGATCGCCTTCACCATCGTGCTGGTGATCGGCATGGCGTTTCTTTTTCGTCCCGGCTCCGATCAAGACCGCCCCTTCCTCTGGAAAGACACAACACCGCCTTCGACGATCGAGTCAGCCATTGAGGGAACCCTGTCGATCTGACCACTCCTGCGCCTCCCGGCAGAGAGACCTGCCAAAGTCAAAAGGGTGTGGTTCCATCGAGCTCCTTGCCGTCCCCTGCCGAACCGCCAGGCCCGCGTCGCCTTCACCCGTTGCCAAGGGGGCTCGTCGAGCTTTATGGGTTGATTGCCGTGCTCGTGGTGCTGATTCCCGAGTGGATCGCAGACGGCACACTCAATCTCAGAGAGAGCAGCTCTCGCTCCAACCTGCCGATGGCTTCGAAGGCATGGAGAACGCTGCCGGAGCTCCAACTGGCCTCGATGAACCTTTCATCGCTGCGTGCACTGGCTCGAGAACTGCGTCTTTGGGGCTACGCCGCTGAAAACCGCGAACAGCTCACGGCCCGACTTCTGACCAGGATCAAGCGACGCACCAGATGGGGCAATGCCCTGTGATAGCTTGCTTTTGCCGTCGGGGCGTGGCGCAGCTTGGTAGCGCACCACTTTGGGGTAGTGGGGGTCGTGGGTTCAAATCCCGCCGCTCCGATTTGACGATCCATCTGCCGATCAAGACCTCTTTTTCGAGAGGTCTTTTTTTGTGCGCATCACGATCGGGGCTGCAGGCTGATCGCCTGTGATCAATGCTTCCGGTGTACAGACTGCTTGGGGTGGGTCATCACCAGATGCCGTTGCTGATCCAACAGCAGCCAGCCCTCATCCTTCAACTGACCGATGATCCTGGTCACCGTGACCCTTGTGGTGCTGAGGGCATTGGCCATGTCTTGATGGGTGAGTCGCACGGGCAATCGCAATCCCAGTTCACAAGGCTGCCCGTAATCCACAGCCAACAACTCCAGAAAACCCCGCACACGTTCCTCAATACGGCGGAGACCCACCAAGGCAAGCAAATTGGTTGCCTGCCGCTGCCTCAACATCACCGTGCTGAGCAGATCCTTGGCCAAACCGGGAGAGTCATGAATCTCCTGGAACGGAATGCAGAGCAAATCACAGTCACTCAGGGTGGTGGCTTCAAAAGCAGGAACATTGCTCAGGGGCTCGCCAAATGATTCATTTGGCCCAGCCAGCCCCAACATCAACTCATCACCCTGCTCCGTCAGTGCTCCCAGCCTGACCATGCCTCGCACAACGATCCACAAACAGGCGTTGTGCAAAGGAACCGTGCGACCAGAGGAAAGATGAACCAAATGGCGTTTTTGGAAATTGGTTTCCAACATTTGCCGAAAAGAATCTGACGAATGAAACGTCTTTTTCGGAGCACTGAACATGGCATCAAGCGTGTCCTCGAAAACACTATTAAAATGCCGCTCAGTCAGTCACCAAGAGCCAGCAAAGAGCTGCTTATGAAGCGCTTAAGGCCAATCGATGCTTTGATTAATTACTCAACTATGCACAACTCATTGAAGCAACAATCAAGCACTCAAAGAGAATCTTTGCAATGACAGATTCTGCCTTTTCACGAATTAAGCGCTTCCATGGAATGAATCCAAAGGCTTTGATCTGCGTGAACGCCAAGGTGGCGCTGGACGCATGACGCATCAGCCGAATGCACCCCAGCGATCAGGCTGATGCACAACGATCAACGTCTGTCTTTCAAAGACCGCAGAACACCTTCAGTGCCAAGAGTTACCCCCGGTTGTCGACTGACTCTCGGCAGGGCAACCGCGTGGAGACGGCATAACGCGTGAGCCAGCGATTCACGCGTGAGCGCTGCCTGACCGGCACCTCTCTGAGCAGCTCCGCAAGTTCCAGCGCTCCCAGGCGCTTGAGCTCACGCACATCCACATGCCAGAGACTTTCAGCCTCTCGAATTAACCTCGCCCAAGTCCGCACCTGCTGCCATCGCTGCAAGCGAGAACGAACCGTGAGTGAAGGCTTTGCGAAGGCCATGACCCAGCCTGGCCCGCAAATGCGATGGCGTGGCAAACCTCCCATGAGGCTTCGGACTGCTGAAGCAAATCAGGATGCCATCGGCATCGCGTTCTCCACAGCAACGACAGGGAAAGCGAGCGCTTCAGCCTCCCTCTGGGACAGACGCCGGACCCAAGCCCCTTTCACCGGATCATTCCAGCGGAATCCAGCCTCTCGGGCAAGATGCCTGTCGTCATAGGAGACCTGAGCGCGCATCAGGCATCGAGGCTCGAGCCCGCGTGCGATCAACAGCTCCAGATCGTCACACCGGCGAAACACTTCCGCCAGGTAAAGACAATCCGTCAGTGCACGATGAGCCGCCCACACCGGAACGCCGTAAGCCAAGGCCAGGTCAATCACCGATGGCCGTGCCCTGAGCTGTCGTTCCGCAGGCCATCGCACGTCATCAAGCGTGCACAGCCAGGGGCGTGATGCCGAGGGCAACACCCCCCGTCCGAACCATTGACGGTCGAAGGAAGCGTTGTGTGCCACCAGCACATCAGCACTACTCATCAACTCTTGGAAGTAGGCCAGACCCTGTTGCCAGGGTTGTGGCATCCGGGTGACCGGTGCAGGGATGCGATTGATCGCTTCCGCCGGATTGCTGTCAACAGGAAGCAGGAAGGACACTTGTGCCAACACCTGACGTGACGACACGGAAAAGAGGACCGCCCCCACCTCAAGACATTGATCGGTCTCCGCATCAAGGCCCGTGGTTTCCGTATCAACGATCAGCAGCTGTTCAGGGGCCTCGCCTCGCTCGTTTCGGGCATCAGTGAGTGGACCCACTGCAGGTTGGCTTTGCTGACGATCCGGGAAATCGTTGGGTTCGGATTGAGGAGCAGGCTGACGCAGATCAATGGCAGGGTTTGATGCCTCGGTGGGCGTTCCCAGCTCCTGCAACAGATCCAACTGACCTGGCACTGGCGGGAACTCGGTCATGGTGAAGAAGACAGAACGAGGGACCTGCCGCCATTCTCCCGTCACTGTCGACCACTTCCTAGGGTTCGCCGGAACGACGTCCTCCCATGGCTCTGAAGATCGGCGACCCGGCTCCGTCCTTTTCTCTTGAGGATCAGTCGGGTGAGACCAGACGCCTCGATGACGTCAAAGGTCGGATTCTGGTGCTGTTCTTTTACCCCAAAGATGAAACCCCTGGATGCACGGCTGAAGCCTGCACGTTCCGGGATCGTCACAGTGAGCTCACCCGACTGGGAGCGGAAGTGTGGGGCGTGAGCGGCGATGACGCAGTCAGCCATCGCCGTTTTGCGGAGCGCTACAAGCTCCCATTCCCTTTGTTGAGCGATCGCACGCAATCGCTGCGTCGGGCCTTTGGCGTCCCCAAAACCTTGGGCTTGCTGCCCTCACGTGTCACCTACGTGATTGATCAACAAGGCGTGATCCGTCACGTGTTCAACAATCTTCTCGACGGTCCTGCTCATGTGAAAGAAGCCGAAACCATCGTTCAACAGCTGGCGAACGGGTGAACCGCTGGCAACGTCGCGATCAATGCTGGTGCCTTTGGCCCTCCACCGCCATTCGGGGCGTCGTGGAATTCGTTGGTGGCAGCTATCTCGCTGCCAGTCCCCAGATCAGCTACAGGCGGCTGCTGGAGTCACTGGCTGCTGAGCAGCTGGCCATTCATGCCTGGAGCTATGTTCCCGGTTTCGACCATCAGTTGCAAGCGCGTGACGCGTGGCAACAGTTACGTCGTTGCCGTCAGAGCCTTGAACAACGCCTGGGGTATCCACTCACAACCCTTCGGCTGGGTCACAGCCTTGGCTGCAAACTGCATCTTTTGGCACCAGATGGCGGGCGGGGATGCCGGGGCCTAGCAGCCCTGAGCTTCAACAATTTCACAGCTGATCGTTCAATCCCCTTGCTGGGCACCGTTGCCCCGGCCCTAGGAGTGGTGACGGAATTCAGTCCAGGGCCTGAGGAAACTTTGAAACTGATCGGCCGCTATTACCTCCAGCCCAACAACCTGGTGGTGAGGTTCGGGAATGACGCACTGGATCAAAGCCCAGATCTTCTTCAAACCCTGGAAAGCCGGGATCAGGATGCCAGCGAATTCCTGCAGATGTCAGGAGATCACCTCACTCCAGCCAGCGCAGGCCTGCGCCAGGGCTTGCTCGGTGACTGGGCGGATGACCCAGCCAAGAAAAAGCGCATCCGTCGACTGACGGACGCGCTGGTGGCAATGATCTAACTGAGCTGATCAATCAGCTGATCAAACGGAGGAGCAGCGCAAAACAACAAATCGCTTCCGAAAAGTCAGACGAAAGATGATCTTGTCTCTTACTGACCAACCATTGCAACAGCAGCTCTAGCCTTGGCCAGAATGTCACCTTTCAAGGGAACAAAACCAAGGGACGGGGCGGCATTCTGAGCTTGACTGCTCAGCATGTAATTAAAGACATCCCGGAGAGCTTGTGTGTTTGATCCATTCCCACTTTTGTAAGCGAGAACCCATGTCAGTGTTGCAATGGGGTAAGCCCCTTCGGCTGAGGGATTTGGATTCACCCCGGCCAAATTTGCATCAAGCTTGATTCCATTCAAAGCCGTGGCTCCGGAATTAACCGAAGGCAGAAGAAATTGCCCCGACTTGTTCTGCAAAGCTGCAGCTTTGACAGCTCCACGGATGTAGGACTGGTTGACGTAACCAATCGCGCCAACGCGGTTCTGAATCAAAGCCGCCACGCCCGAGTTGCCCTTGGCGCCGAGTCCAGAAGGCCAGCTCACGGATTTGCCCGTACCGAGAGTCCACTCTGAAGAAAAGGCTTGCATCGAATTTGTAAAGGCCTTGGTCGTTCCAGATCCGTCAGAACGGTGAACCCAAACAAGCGGGCCTGCAGCGCAGCCCAGCTCGCTCCAATTGTTGATCTTGCCCATCGCAACCTGGACGGCCTGCTTTTGCGTGAGCTTGAGGTCACAGCCTGGCTTGTTGTATCCGAAGGCGATCGTTCCACCAACCATCGGGATTTGAACAACACCTCGTTTCACCTTGGCCATATCCGATTTCTTCATCGGATCATCAGACGCACCAAAACTCACGGTCTGGTCAATAAACGCTTTACGACCAGAACCAGATCCCACGGCCTGATAATTGACCTGAGGACCGCCAGACTTCGCAAGATCAGCAAACCAGCGCTGATAAATCTTGGCCGGGAATGTGGCACCAGCACCATTAAGAGATGGAGCAGCTGACGCTGTCGTACTGGCCCCAACAGCCAGAACAGATGTCAACAGCAGAGCTTTCTGAGAAAATTGCATCGCAGCGACCAAAAACAAAAAGTGGCTGTAGCAATTCAGTGTTAACCAAGCCAATCAGCCGCTGTCGTTATGCATGAATTAACAAAATTTAAGGTTAAAACAAGAAACTGTTAAATCCTTGAATTGCCGAGTTTTTCACAGTCTTAATTTCAGCCTTCCTCGTCAGCAGCAAGGTCAAAGAGCTCTCAGGCATCGCAGAACCAACCACTGAGTCACCACACCGTGCCATCCAGCGGCTGGTTCACTGATGCACTGTCGTTAAGCCCGAAGCCTGTCCAGCACGGAGCGATCCTCGAGGGTGCTGGTGTCGCCACTGACTTCCTCACCGGCCGCCAACGCGCGCAAGATTCGGCGCATGATTTTGCCGCTGCGTGTCTTGGGAAGAGCGTCACTGCAACGGATTTCGTCCGGCTTAGCAATCGGGCCAATCTCCGCACCCACATGGCCGCGCAGCTCAGCGATGAGGGCATCATCGGAATCACGACCCGACTCCAGCGTGACGAAAGCAACGATGCCCTCACCTTTGAGATCATCGGGACGACCCACGACAGCCGCCTCGGCAACGGCTGGGTGGCTCACCAAAGCCGATTCAATTTCCATCGTGCCGAGACGATGGCCAGACACGTTGATCACGTCGTCAACGCGACCCATCACCCAGAAGTAACCGTCTTGATCGCGACGAGCTCCATCACCGGCGAAGTAGAGGTGATTGCCATCCGCGGGGCGAATGTGCTCCCAGTAGCTCTCGCGGAAGCGTTGGGGATTGCCATGCACAGTGCGCATCATGCCCGGCCAGGGACGACGCACCACCAGGTATCCACCTTCATCGGCAGCGCAGCTGTTGCCCTCGGCATCCACCACGTCCGCTTCGATGCCTGGCAACGGCAACGTTGCAGATCCCGGCTTGGTTGGGGTTGCACCCGGGAGCGGACTGATCATCACGCCACCGGTTTCGGTCTGCCACCAGGTGTCAATGATGGGGCAGCGACCACCCCCGATCACATCGCGATACCACATCCATGCTTCCGGGTTGATCGGCTCGCCCACCGTGCCCAGCAGCCGCAGAGTGCTCATATCGTGCTGATCGGGCACCTCACGACCGTTCTTCATAAATGCCCGGATCGCCGTCGGAGCCGTGTAGAAAATTGTGATGCCGTGCTTCTGAATCAGCTCCCAGAACGCACCGGGCTTTGAGGGTCTTGGTGCACCCTCGTACATCACGGTGGTGGAACCATTCGACAAGGGTCCGTAAACGATGTAGCTGTGACCGGTGATCCAGCCCACATCAGCGGTGCACCAGTAGACGTCATCCTCACGGATGTCGAAGATCCACTGGAAGGTGAGATGGGCCCAGAGGTTGTAACCGGCCGTGCTGTGCACCACACCCTTGGGTTTACCGGTGGATCCCGATGTGTAGAGCACGAAGAGACGATCTTCACTGGACATCGGCTCGGCGGGGCAATTGCTGCTCTGCCCATCCACCAAGTCATGCCACCAAACGTCACGACCATCGACCATCTCAACAGGCTGTTTGGTGCGTTGCACCACCAGCACCGATTGAACAGAAGGACAAGCGCCATCTGCCAACGCCGCATCCACAGCTGGTTTTAGTGAAACCGGCTTGTCCTTGCGGAAGCCCCCATCAGCAGTGATCACCGCCTTGGCTTCGCCATCAATCAAACGGTCTCTCAGGGCTTCGGCGGAGAAGCCACCGAACACCACCGAGTGGGGAGCACCGATGCGGGCGCAGGCGAGCATGGCAATGGCCGCTTCGGGCACCATCGGCATGTAAAGCGCCACCAGATCGCCCTTGCCGATGCCCTTGGCCTTCAGGGCATTGGCGGCCTTGCAGACCTCGGCGTGCAGTTCGCGGTAAGTGAATTTGCGAACGTCACCGGGCTCCCCTTCCCAGATCAGCGCTGTCTTGTCAGCGCGTTCCGTCTTGAGGTGCCGATCGAGACAATTGTGAGAAAGATTGGTGGTTCCGCCTTCGAACCAACGGGCAAAAGGCGCATCGGACCAGTCGAGAACGGTGTCAAAAGGCTGAAACCACTCCAACTCCCGCCGCGCTGCATCTCCCCAGAACGCATCTGGATCCTGTCGAGCAGCTTCCGCCAATGCCTTGTAAGCATCCATGCCACCGATGCGGGCGGAACGGGTGACGTCGATCGGAGGCGCGAAAACGCGTTGCTCATGAAGCACGCTTTCGATGGTGGATCCTTCGCTGCTCATCGGGGGTTGTCTAGTCGGGTTGAAGGCTGTGACTGATTGCCGCTGACATCAGATGTCAACAAGCATCGGCCGATTCTTGACCGCTTTCGCTGGCCTTCCAAACAGCCGATTACGGCGCGTCACTTCGGGAGTGCCCGTTTTCGCCTCAAACAAAAGATAGATGCCACGTCTCTTCAGCACAGAACCTTGATTGAAACCTTTTCGAAGAAGAATCTCGTCACCTGAGGTGAAAGCGAATCGAGGCGGCCATCACACCAATGCGACCGTTGATTCCACTAGGGTCTCGGCTCTGTCTCACAGGACTCATGCTGCAAGCCTTGTTTTCCTTGCTCTTTGCAGCGGTCATGTGGGTTCAAGTGCCGCAATGGCAAAACGACTGGTCTCAGTGCTCAGTGGAAGCGCCTGATGTGGATTGCCACTGGTACGTCGTTGCTCCTGACAACACCTTTGGCGAAGGGTTCAGCTGGGACCACGCACCCTGGTTCAGCGCGGAAGGACTTCAAGATGTCGCCAACTTGAAGAACACCATGAATGTCATTCACAGCAAGGCAACGTCTGAAACGTGAGGCGAAAGGCAGCATCACCATCAATTGATGGGAGCGTCCTCACTTCTCAGCGTCATCAATCAATTGGCGTTTTTGATGGAGCAGTTTGCGTAGCTTGTACAGATTCATTTCGTGCTCCCCACTACTCCAATGCTGGGGAAAGGCGACTCGAGCTTGAAGCTCCGAGATTTGATTGTTGAGTTCTCTCGTTGGGTCCTCAGACCGCGGATCTCTTACAGAGTGGACCATCGCAGGCCCTAATGCCAGCAAAGCATCCGTGACATCGCTTTGAAGATCTCGGCACCACGAAAATCTCGCGAAAGCCCCTGACCAGACCTTGCAGAGCTTCTCGAACCGTTGTTGAACACCGGTGAGAGATCCAGAATGAATCTTGTGCCCGGTGGGAAGGAGGTCGCTTGCCTAATCAGCAATCGTTTGAAGAGAATTTCGGCCAGCCGACCAGCTTCACCAGATCCGTGAAGGCCATTCACGTTTCGATCGGGTGCTGCAAGCAGAAATGCCCAATTTGAACCAACCCAGTGCAGTACCCCAAGCCTGTCTGTTCGATCTGGATGGGTTGCTGCTCGATACGGAGCCATTGCATGCGCGTGCCTGGTCTGAAGCAGCTGATCATTTCGGCACCCAACTGACTGCAGCACAACTGTTGAGCTTGCAAGGGCGCCGCAGACTCGACAATGCAAACCGGGTGTGTTCCTGGCTGAACGCCGATGTGACTCCGGATCAGCTGCTGATGGTGCGCCAACCCATTGCCGTGAAGTTGTTGCCCTTCGCGCCAGCCATCGACGGGGCAGAAGCCTTACTCAGCAGTGCGCAACGCTCCAACATCCCGATCGCCCTCGTCACAAGCAGCGACAAGCCATCGGTCATGAACAAGATCACCCACCACCCCTGGCTAGGGCCGTGGATCACCATGGTTTGCGGTGACGATCCCGAGCTCAAAGCAGGGAAACCGGAGGCCGATCCTTATCTCTTGGCTGCCAAACGGCTCAACGTTCAACCCGAGCACTGCTGGGCCTTTGAAGATTCTGAAGCAGGAACCCTGTCGGCACTTACAGCCGGCTGCATCGTTTGGAGACTGATCAACTCTGGAGGTCTCCAAGTCACCAACCAAGACTGGCCTCGAATTGTGAAAAATGATCGATTGACCCTGATTGGCAATCTCGATGAGGCTCGCCAGTGCCTCGAGAGGTTGATCAGCAGAAGCTAATTAGTACAAACGGCTGAGAACAAAATCAGGCAGTTCGATCAAAGCCGTTTTTGAAGCGGAATCTGGCAGCCAGGTCAACGCGTCCCGAGAGTCCTGTGCGAAGGTTTCAGCTAGCTGACGAGTGCGAGCAATCGCGTCAGACTGACGAACGAAGGCTAAAGCTTCTTCGAGATCGCCATCGTTGCTGAATTCTCGCTCGATTAACACGGCCATGGACGGATTTTGTTCCAGGGCATAGAGCGCAGGAGCCGTCAGGTAACCGCTTGAAAGATCACTCGCGGCAGGCTTACCGAGCTGCTGATCGTTGCCGGTGAAATCGAGAATGTCATCGACGACTTGAAAGGCAAGACCAAGTTGGCGTCCGTAGCGATACAACGATTCGAGCTGTAACTCAGTACAACCGCTCAAAACACCTGCTGCTCGAGCGCTGTTGGCCACGAGAGAGGCGGTTTTGCAGTAGCTCTTCTCGAGGTAAGTTTCAAACGTTTGCCCGGTGTCGTAGCGGAACAACCCTTGCTTCACCTCACCATCAGCCAGATCCATGATCACTCGGCTGAGCAGTTTGACGACATCCAGGTTGTCGAGATTGGCTAAATGCCAGCTGGCCTGAGCGAACAGAAAATCTCCAGCCAGAACAGCGACGCGATGGTTGAAGCGGCTATGGACGGTTTCAACACCCCGGCGTGTCGCGGCTTCGTCAACCACGTCATCGTGGACCAGCGAAGCCGTATGAATCATCTCCGTGATCTCGGCCAGCCTGCGGTGACGCGGCGTGAGTTGCTCGTCGGCCGCCAGTGCCCTTGAAATCAACAAAACGATGCCTGGACGGAGCTTTTTCCCTCCAGCACTGAAAAGGTGCTCCGCAGCAGCTTGAAGAATGGGGTGACCGGCGCCGATCAGGCTCCGAAGATCGCTGAGCAGGATCTCAAGATCCGCCTCAACCGGCTGCAACAACTCGGTGACGGTGGTCATGAATCCCCTCGGT
>MDTA01104104.1_pt1 | contig 11217 bp, 9 predicted proteins | sample 811151 | NCBI WGS metagenome assembly MDTA01 (sample SAMN05326648, study PRJNA326480) | marine metagenome | isolation source: seawater | place: Indian Ocean: South | collected 2010 | reverse complement strand
TTCCAGTTGCTCAGAGCCCGCTAAGTGCTCCATTTATATGTTCCTAAGCGGTCTATTCATTTTCCTGTCATCATGGGTTAGTGGCGTGATGGCGTTTACCGTCTTCATGCTCTTGGCGCAAATTTTTCTTTCTCAAGTTCCCAGTTTGATGATCGGGGTTTATTCGTCCTTGTATATGAGTGAGGATCGGGGCTTTCGGGTTTCCTGTAACTTGGTCATGAGTACAATCGGAGGAATCGCGACATCGTTTTTATTTGGGCATTTTTTGGATGTGGAACAAAACGGCTATCGACTGATTTTATGGTCCATGTCGTTTTCCGCCTTTTTTTGTTCGATCATTCATTTTTTCATGCCTTCCGTTTACCGTAAGAGGGAAAAAATAGCTTTAATAAATAACCTCGGGAATGTGTTTCGAATTCCCCGAGAAGACTCTCTGTTCGGAAGAATACTGATTGCATGGATGATCCTTGGGTTTGGAGCTATCATGACCTTCCCCCTTCGGGTCGAATACCTTGCCGAAGAAGGAGGACTGAATTTGTCCAACGCGGAGATTGCCTTGATCGGCGTTGGTATTTTTTTCCTATTTAAAATAATTGGTAGCTTGTTTTGGGGGAAGCTTTTCGATCGCATGCATTTTATGAGATATCGAATCACCATAAATCTATTTATGTTGATTGCGATTCTGGTTTACTTCAATGCCCCGGGCTTTCTTGGGGTTGTAGTCGGGGCTGCCCTGGCGGGAGTTGCCACAGGTGGTGCAAATCTTGCATGGAGTCTTTGGGTCACGAAAATTGCTCCACCCGGTCGAGTTTCTGAATACATGGGGGTCCATATGTCTTTCACAGGCATTCGGGGGGCAAGTGCTCCGTTTATGGGCTATGCCTTAGTGGAGCCACTGGGCTTCTCCGGAGTCTCCTTTCTTTCAGCGGGCTGTATTCTCTTGGCAACCATTCTTTTTGCCACCACCCTCAAAGATACCCGATTTTCAGATTCAAGCGAAGGTTGTTGAATATTCTCAGCTCCTAGCCTAATTTCAAATTCAATCGAATTGAAAAGCAAATCTGCCAAAATCTGTTTCAAGTTATGAAAATTATCAGTCAAGCCACCGTTTTCTTCTTATGCTTATCTTCGCCCCTTTACTCTAAGTCTCGACTGGGTGAGTATTTCCTTGGATTTGGTGTATTCCGTGCCGGTGGCGGAGATGTTGTAGAGGTCAAAGGCGACAGCTTGAATTTATCAGCCAACAGTCTAGCAAGCGACTTCGCTGATTTCGCAATTTCCTTCAACTACGGCAATTTGGAAGACAATGCGACCGAGCACTCCTTGTGGAGTTTAAATTTGAATTATGTCATGCATTTTAATGATATTCATACCTCTGACGCTATGTTCAACCCCTACGCAGGTATCGGTTTAGGTTACATGAATGATGACAGCGGCATGATCTTGGGTGATGACGGAATGACTTGGGCACTTCAAATCGGTTCCGAAGTGGCCTTCACTGAGTCTCTTTCCATGAATTTTGGTGGTAGTTTCTTTGGGTTATGGAAAGATTTAGCACAAACTGAATTAAGTGCTGGTATAGGAGTCACATGGTGGATTAATGAAACGCACGGCATGGCAATTGACTACGATTACACCTTTGGAAATAAGATCGATTACCTTTCCTTGAATTATCTTTATTCTTGGCGCTAATTAATCAAATTTACGGGGAACTTGCTGTGGTGGGCATGGACATATTTGACAATACCCCTGATCGCACGGGGCGTAATTCTCTCAAGTGGGGGAAATATGCAGGTAAGGACATTTTGCCCTTATGGGTTGCCGACATGGATTTTCGTTCTCCTCCCGAAGTGATTCGGGTCGCTACCGAAGCAGCGGAATTTGGGAATTACGGTTATGGAAACTGCCCGGATACTCTAGTCGAGTGCGTATGTGAGCGCTCAAAGTCCCTTTATGGTTGGGACCTTGAAAAGCACTGGTTGGTATGGTTGCCGGGTATGGTTTGCGCCCTGAATGTCTGCTGTCGAGCTTTTGAGGACTCCAGTCAGGCCATTACTCAAGTCCCGATTTACCCCCCTTTTCTCTCGGCTCCAAGCAACTTCGGTCTTTCGTGCACACATGTTCCTATGATTCTCGCGAGTGATCGATACACCATCGATTTCGATGCTTTGAATGAATTGGATACCTCGCCGAATGACCTCTTTATGCTCTGCCACCCCCACAATCCGGTTGGCACTGCCTATCGCCAGGCTGAGCTTCAAGCTCTAGCCAAATGGATTCTTGACCGACAACTCGTGCTTTGTTCCGATGAGATTCATTGCGACCTTTTACTCGAACCAAACTCAAGGCATCATCCAATGGCTTCCTTGGGACCGGAAATCGCAGGCAGAACCATCACACTCATGGCTCCCAGTAAGACCTTTAATCTTCCGGGTTTTGGTTGTTCTTTTGCGATTATTTCGAATGGGGAGCTAAGGAGAAAGTTCAAGCGGGCGATGGCAGGCATTGTCCCGGATCCCCCTGCCATGAGTTTTCCTCCCACTGAATCCGCATATCGCAGTGGAGAAAAATGGCGGCTTCAGTTGTTGGAATATCTTCGCGGTAATCGCGAGCTAGCCTTATCGAGGCTCAGAGAGATCAATGGCTTGATTCCCTATTCACCGGAGGCGACCTACCTTCTTTGGATGGACGCTCGAAAACTCCCGGTCCCCAATCCGCATCAGTTTTTCGAGGAACACGGAGTCGGTCTTTCCGATGGTCGATATTTCGGCTCTCCAGGTTTTCTTCGAATGAATTTGGGTTGTGCAAGATCCCTCCTAGAGGAAGCAATGGGAAGGATGAACAAAGCCTGCCAATCCTTGACATGAAAAAAAAGGATTCGGGTAAAAGTGACCGTTCTTTGAAAGAGGTTCGTCAAGAAATTGCGGAGCATGACGAACTTTACTACAAGCTTTCTCAACCCAAGATTTCCGACCAGCAATATGATAAGCTCAAGCGTGAATTAGAGTCTCTTGAGGCGGAGGCAGATCCATTGGGTCTCTTTTCGAAGGATGGTGGGGAAACCGAAGTACCTTTAAGCGATCAAAGCCCAGTTGTAGGAGACGATCGACTGGATGAATTCAAGAGTCATCGTCATTTGACTCCAATGTTGAGCTTGGACAATACCTATGATGAAGGTGATTTCCTTGAGTTCGATGCGAGATTAAGAAGGATTTTCGAGGTTGATTTCCTGTCCTATGTCGTGGAGCCTAAGATTGATGGTGTGGCGGTTTCTCTAACTTATGAAAACGGGATTCTTCGGTCTGCAGTGACTCGGGGGAATGGAGTGGAGGGCGATATTATTACCCAAAACATCCAGCACATAGATACACTTCCCCGGGAAATTAAATCCCCCGGATTGCCCAAAGTTATTGAGATTCGGGGAGAGATCTACATGAGTCATTTAGAATTCCTCAGGATAAACGAAGCTCGTGAGAAATCTGCCTTACCCCTCTATGCCAATCCGCGCAATTTAGCTTCCGGGACGGTCAAGCTTCTTGATCCCAAGGAGGCAATGGAGCGAAAACTGGATATTGTGCTTTATGGATTGGGAGGCTGTTTGCCACAAGATCATTTTAAATCCCTCTCCTCCTTTCATCGGTCCCTGGGCGAGTGGGGCATGCCGGTGGTAGAGTTTTTTAAATGCGTTGATTCAGCAAAAGATGCGTGGTCTGCGATCCTCGAGCTTGATGATTTAAGGCATGATTATGCTTATCCAACCGATGGTGCAGTTGTTAAATTGGATTCATTCTCGATGCAGGAAGATGCCGGGCACACAGCGAAATCCCCTCGTTGGGCCATTGCCTACAAATTCGAGTCTGAGAGGCAGGAAACTTTGCTTGAGGATATAATTGTTCAGGTGGGGCGAACCGGAGTAATCACTCCAGTCGCCTGTTTGCGTCCCGTACAACTTGCGGGCACGCTTGTCTCGCGAGCGAGTCTTCATAATTCTGATGAAATTACCCGAAAGGATATTAGAGTCGGAGATTCTGTGATCGTAGAAAAAGCAGGCGAAATTATCCCTCAAGTCTTAGAGGTCGTTCTTGCGAAGCGAAGTAATGTCTCAGAAGCCTTTGTGTTTCCCAAGAAATGCCCCAATTGCGAACAGGACCTGATCCGGTTGGAATCAGAAACCGCTTGGCGTTGCCCGAACTACTCCTGCTTAGAACAAATTAAAGGCAGGTTGGAGTATTTTGCTTCGCGTGGGTGCATGGATATCGAAAACTTAGGAGAGGCGGTGATTGATCAGTTGGTAGAACTTGGTTTGGCTCGTAGTATCCCCGATCTATACCACTTGCGTTTCGATCAAGTGCTGGGATTGGAGGGATTCGCTGAAAAATCCGCTCAAAATTTAATTGATGCTTTGAGTGACAGTAAGGATCGAGAATTCTGGAGGGTCATATGTGGGTTGGGTATTAAGCATGTGGGCAGTTCAGTATCCAAGGATCTGGCTTCGAAATTCGGTGGCCTTCCTGAATTGATGGATGCGTCGGTCGAAGAGCTTCTGACGATTGACGGAGTGGGTGCAATTATGGCTCAAAGCATAAAGGACTTCTTCTCTCATTCAGGGAATCTTGAAACGACTAAGCAGCTTATTGATTTAGGCATACGTTGCGAACAAGCGATCCAAGCCTCGCAATCATCGATTTTCGATGGTAAAACCTTTGTTCTCACAGGAACCCTTGAATCAATGAACCGTGAACAGGCCACCCTTAAGATCGAAAGCCACGGCGGGCGAGTTTCAGGAAGCGTGAGTAAAAAAACTGATTTCCTTCTGGCTGGTATTGGTGGTGGTTCAAAGTTGCAAAAAGCAGAACGACTAGGCGTCGATATCTTGACAGAGCCCAGTTTCCTTAAATTAATCGATGAGAGCTAAGCCGAAACAAACTCTATCTTTATGTGAATTGCGTTGAGGATCTTCCGTTAGTCCGTATCATATCAAGTTGAGATAATTCAAACTGTGCCCAATAAAATAAAGACATCCTTCGATTCCGTAGAGGACGCACTTGGTGAAATTGCCAAGGGAAACATGGTAATTGTAACGGATGACGAATCCCGCGAAAACGAAGGCGACTTGGTCATGGCGGCTTCCAAGGCTACTCCTCAATCAATCAATCACATGATTCTGCATGCGAGAGGCCTGATTTGCGTCCCTTTACTCAGCAACCAGCTATCTCGCCTTGGTATTTCAAGTATGGTGCCGCACAACCGGGAAGCTCAAAAAACTGATTTCACGGTTTCGGTTGACGCAGCAAAAGGGATCTCCACGGGCATCAGCGCCTACGACCGTGCCACTACCATTAATATTCTCGCTAATCCGGATTCGTCTCCTGATTCACTCGTCCAACCTGGGCATGTTTTTCCCCTCAGAGCAAGACCGGGAGGTGTTTTGGAGCGTGCTGGTCATACCGAGGCTGCGGTGGATTTGGCTTCCCTTGCGGGCTTGCACCCGAGTGGTGTCATTTGCGAAATCCTCAAGCAAGACGGAAGTATGGCCAGGCTGACCGACCTTAATCGTTTAAAGAAAAAATGGGGATTGAAACTCATCTCCATCGCTTCACTGATTGAGTTCCGTCATAAACGAGAAAAACTGATCGAACAAATTTCGGAATCTGATTTTCCTTGCCCTTCTGGAAACTTTAAATTGCGAGTTTTTCGAAGTACTCTTGATGGTCGCATCCATCATGCGTTAACCTTGGGTGAATTTTCAATCCGCACCCCTACCCTTGTTCGGGTTCAAACTGCGGACATATTGAGGGATGCTTTGGGTTTTGAGGAAACTTCTGGGAGTGCCGGAACAATCAAGAAATCTCTCGACCTAATCGCCAGGCAAAAGAAGGGGGCACTTTTGTATATGGAGCCCCGCAGGCCCGATTTTGACAGGTGGAGCAAAGTAAAGGATCCTCGATCTAAAGATACCGAACCCCCAAAGATGGACTTTCGTGACTATGGGATTGGGGCCCAAATCTTGGTTGCACTTGGCATTAAGAAACTCAAATTAATTTCTAGAGACCACAGGAAAGTTGTGGGACTTGAGGGCTACGGTTTAGAGATCACCGATCGTATGCTTCTGTCCAAGGATTGAAATGAGCGAAGATACCCCGGCATTTACCCCGATCGATCCAGCAGGTTTTGAATTTGGTATTGTCACTGCATCTTACAATAAAACTCTGTGCGATGCCTTGCAGTCTCGAGTTTGTGAGGTTTTGAATTTCACGGGTATACCCAAGGAAGTCATCATGGAGAGGGTTCCTGGGTCTCATGAGCTTCCAGCAGCATTAAAACTCATGCTGGAAGGCCGTCCCTTTCACTGTCTTATTGCATTGGGAGTGGTTATCAGGGGCAGCACCTCTCATCATCATTTAGTTGCGGAGTCCGCTGGTCATGCAATCCAGTCACTTGTAGTTGATCGTGGTGTGCCCATTATAAATGGAATAGTCGTAACCGATGACTTGGAGTCTGCCGAAAAGCGAATCACCGGAAGCCTCGACCGGGGCAAGGAATTTGCTCAATCGGCTTTGCGTATGGCACAACTTTACGAAAAATGGACGAAGATTTAATCACAAACCCGAACTGGAGTCAGCGGCGGCAAAACCGTGCCACTGCCTTCCGCTTTCTTTTTCAATGGGAGCTTAACCCAACCGATCGTCTGCGTGAGGATTTAGCTGATTTCATCGACCGACTGGAGCATGATGAGGATTATTACACTTACTCCTTTGAGCTGGTGGATGGGGTTCTTGATAAGATTAAAATCCTCGACTCCATCATCCAGGAAATCGTTACAAACTGGGATTTTAGTAGAATCGCTAAAGCGGACCTGGCAATCTTACGACTCGCTTTGTACGAGATTAAGTACCGGTTGGATGTTCCGCCCGTGGTAATCATTGATGAGGCCTTGGAGATTAGTAAGGAATTCTCCTCCGAGAACTCAAAGAAGTTCCTTAATGGCGTTTTGGATAAAGCTTTGGAGCAGATTGAGAGACCTGCTCGAAAACCTGCAGTCTGAACAATCTCAGGCTTGCCCGATTCCAAAAGCTCGGAACCCAATTTCCTCGAGTTCTCGAAGATTGAGGAGGTTCCGACCATCAAAGATATAAGCCGGCTTTTCCATGGATTGATATATTTTTTGAAAATCAAGATCCTTGAACTCTTCCCATTCGGTAAGCAAAGCAATGGCATTTGACTTAAGGCATGCTTCTTCGATTGAATCGCAAAAAGTGAGCGAACCCCAGTGATCACCCTCCTCCATTTGGAGGGATTCCCGGATAGCAACTTCACTCACTTGTGGATCATAAAGCCGAATCGAAGCCTTTTCTTCAAGGAGGCGTTTACAAACTGCAATTGCAGGGGATTCCCTCAGGTCATTGGTATCCTTTTTGAAAGCGTAACCAAGCACCGCAATCTTTTTACCTGATACGGTGTTGAACATTTGATTGAGAATCCTTTGTACGAACCGTTCCTTCTGGAAGTCGTTCATAATGATGACCTGATCCCAGTAATGGGCGACCTCGGGGAGACCAAAATGCCTGCATAAATAAGAAAGGTTTAGAATGTCCTTCTGGAAGCAGGAACCTCCAAAACCCACTGAACTCTTGAGGAACTTTGGGCCAATCCTTGAGTCACTACCGATGGCTCGGGCTACTTCATCGACATTGGCCCCGGTTGCCTCGCACAGGGCAGAGATTGCATTGATACTCGATATTCTTTGGGCGAGAAAGGCATTGGCGGTCAGTTTAGATAGCTCAGAGGACCAAAGGTTGGTGGTGATAATTTTCTCACGATCCACCCAAGTTGCGTACAAGTTGACAATCTTTTGAACCGCATCCTGACCTTCCTTAGTACTTTCTCCTCCAATTAGAACCCGATCCGGGTTTTCGAGATCAGCCATGGCGGTACCTTCGGCGAGAAATTCCGGGTTGGAAATAATCTGATAGGTGAATTCATTCCCGGAAGCACAAAGGATTTCCTTGACCATTTGAGCGGTTCTTACAGGCACGGTCGATTTCTCAACCACGATCTTATTTCCGCCGCCAACTTCAGCGATCATCCGGGCACAGGATTCCACATACCTGAGGTCAGCGGCTTGACCGGCACCTGAGCCATATTGTTTGGTCGGTGTATTGACGCTGATGAAGATAACTTCAGCATCCCGCACATTTTTCTTAACTTCGCTACTGAAAAACAGGTTTTTACCTCTGGATGATTGAACGATTTCGAGCAGACCGGGTTCGTAAACCGGGAGTTTATCCGAATTCCAATCCGCAATCCGACTTTGATTTAAGTCGACTACTGTGACTGTGGCATCTGAGCATTTATTCGCTATCATAGCCATAGTTGGCCCACCGACATAGCCGGCTCCTATACAACAAATTTTCATTCAAAAATTTAACCAAAATATTTAGTTTCTTGCGATTGCATAATTATCGATGAAGAATCAATGCTTTAAAAGATGGATGAATTCATGAATATTCCGTGGGCTCGTTTCGCCTTTCTTTTTTTCTGCATTTACTTGATTTTCTGCGGACTTGCCTGGCTATTTGCCGATCGTATGCTTTTCCCGGTCCCCAGCCCTGCCTCATATGGGACCGATTTTTCGAACCTTGTTCTTGAACTTGAAAATGGAGAAAAAGTGCATTGCCTTCATTTGATGTCCCCAAAACCTAGTCTGAGTATTATTTACAGTCATGGGAATGGGGAAGACATCGGTATGCTCGAAGATCTTCTACTTTCATGGAAGGAACCAAGTTGGGAAATTATCGCATTTGATTACCCCGGTTATGGACTTAGTGAAGGCAAACCAAGTGAAACCGGCTGTTATGAAGGCATTTTCGCTGTATATGAACATATGGTTGAAACACTCAACAGGGATTCATCCCGAGTAATTGCCTGGGGACGTTCTCTTGGTACCGGGCCAACCACTCATTTGGCAGCGACCAAGCCTGTGGGCGGAATAATATTAGAATCTCCTTTTCTCTCGGCGTTCCGTTCTATTACTCAGATTCCCTTTTTCCCGTGGGATCGTTTTCCCAACTACAAGCATGTTGAGGAAATCAAGTGTCCTTCTCTTGTCGTGCATGGGTACTATGACGAAGTCATTCCTTATCGTCAGGGAGTAAGCATTTTCAAGGCCCTTCCCGAACCTAAGGAATTCTTGAAGATTGAAGAGGGGGAGCACAACAATCTTCCTGAAACGGGCGGGAAACTCTACCAGTCCTCTATTCGTAATTTTCTTAAAGCCCGTGTTGAGGGTTGATTTCCTTCCTGCTCCCAATTAGCATATGAATGTGGTCGCGGGTGCTCGTAGGTAATATTGATGGGAAAATGTTAGGACTAAACAAAAATGAAGGTCGCGTATTTCGATACGCGTTTGTGGGGCATCTCGTCTTAGCTTGCTTACTATTTGTTTTCGGACTTCTTCCGAGTTGCGAGAAGGATTCTGAAGTGGTTCATGTTTTCGAGCTTTCCGCTGCATCCCCTTCTCCGCAACCAGTTCCAATTGTTCCTTTGGTGGAAGCTACACCGCCTCCGGTTGAAAAACCGGCCTCCATTCCAACACCCTCCCCACTCCCACCTAAACCGGTGACTCAACCACCTCCGCTCAAGCCTGTTGTGCAACCCCCTCCCCCGAAGCCAAAGCCTACGCCAAGGCCGAAACCGACTCCACCTTCGAAGCCCAAGACCATCTCCTTTGATCAATTTAGGAAGCAAAACAAAATCAGCCAGCCCAAACCACTCAGGCCAAAGCCTGTGGTTGAGGCACCAAGGGTTTCTATTAACCCAAGCAATTTCAAACTTCCCCCGATCAAGCTATCCCAGACGGATTCCTCATCTTCTTCGGTTTCTCCTAGTGAGATGAACCGTTATTTGGCTCGCATAAAGTTGAAGCTCGAAGGTGTATGGAGAGCCATGTTGAGCGAAGCGAACCTCGTTTCCGGGGGGGAAGTTCGGCTTGGTTTTCGGATTTCTTCATCCGGTAGCTTGGTTTCCCCAAAAATATCGCGTTCTTCGGGAAACCCTTCCTTGGATCGCCTTGTCCTCGAGGTGGCTCGAAAAGCCGGAAATTTCGGGACACCTCCCGGAGGTCAATTGAGTTCGGCACTTGAAATTCCCTTCCGGGTAAACTAAGCAAAGTCTGCCCATGAAATTCAATTGGAAACGCCCTCTTGCTCCGACCTTATGCGTTCTAGGAGTGGTGCTTTGCCTGTCTCGCGATCCTGTCATCGGAGTCGGAGTATTTCTAGTCGCCTTTGCTTTGATTCTGGGTTTTTCGGGAAGAACTTCCTGAATCGCTGTCCTGCTTCCTTGCCACTTCATCCATACTGCAGGAAATAAAGTGCCCTTGGGCGGAGAAAGGCCTTCTTCTTTTTGAAGGCTGAATGTACTGCCCTTTGCTCTTCAAGTGAGTGGAGAATTCATTATCTCTAAGAAATGCTTCCATAGATTCCATGATCTTGGTTTCTTCGGTTGGGTCTTCGACTGGAAAAGCAACTTCGATTCTCCTGAAAAAATTTCTCGGCATCCAGTCAGGGCTACCCAAGAAAGTTCTTTTTCCAAGAGGAGCGTTCCGGAAATGAAACACTCGACTGTGTTCCAGAAACCGGCCCAGCAAGCTGATTACCCGGATGTTTTCACTCAATCCCCTCACTCCTGGAATGAGTCCACAGATACCCCGTACAATCAGGTCAATCCGTACCCCTGCCTGAGAGGCAAGGTAGAGTTCATTAATGGACTGAGGATCCACCAAGCTGTTGACTTTAATCAAGATTCTTCCTTCTTTCCCTGACTTGGCGGCCTTGCTTTCCTCCCTGATCATCCGGATCACCTCATCATGTAGTGTGTAGGGGGCGACGAGTATTTTTCTGAAACTGGGTTTACGGGTGTATCCAGTCAAAGTGTTAAAGAGATTGGCCAAGTCTGCAGTGTATGCTGCCTTGGCGGTGAATAAACTGTAGTCCGTATAACTCTTTGCGGTACTCGGGTTATAATTGCCGGTGCCTAAATGGGCATAGCGCCTTAACTTGTTTTTCTCCCTCCGCACCACGAGGCAGCATTTGCAATGAGTCTTAAGGCCAGACAAACCATAAACCACATGAACTCCGACCTCCTCCATCCTCCGGGACCATAACACATTCGCTTCCTCATCAAAGCGGGCCTTGAGTTCAACGAGAGCAGTGACTT
>MDTA01023295.1_pt1 | contig 11218 bp, 8 predicted proteins | sample 811151 | NCBI WGS metagenome assembly MDTA01 (sample SAMN05326648, study PRJNA326480) | marine metagenome | isolation source: seawater | place: Indian Ocean: South | collected 2010 | reverse complement strand
TGCCCAAGTGAGAGACCAGGTCGGTCACCATGCCAAGATTGACCAAGCCTTTGTCCGTGCACAGCAGCGGGCGGCGTATGCCATGCATGGCAAGGACCTGACCGAGCTGATTGCTGGCACCGTGGTCAAAAATGGTGTTGTTCATGAAAGTCAGGTTCGCCATGATGTTTCCTATGTTGATTAGATTAGGTTTGAGAATACGTTACTCAGACAGGTTCTGCTGCCCCATAAAAGTTACAATGTCACTAAACTGATGAACCTGTAATGCAGGCGATTGTCCAAGTCTTAAGCCGATTTTTTAAAAGCATGAAGAGAACCGATCTGTCGCCCATTCCTATTCCCATAACCGTGCTTACCGGCTTTCTTGGAAGCGGTAAAACGACTGTGCTCGACTACTTAGGGCGCACTGGCGCGTTGTCGCGTACGCTGGTTTTGGTCAATGAGTTTGGTGAAGTCGGTCTGGACCACGAACTGTTGGTACCGATTGACGATGACACCCTGGTAGCCGTCAACAGTGGCTGCATTTGCTGCACCATTCGTGCGGATCTCGTACAAACCCTGAGCGAGGCTCCCTGGCGCTATGCCCGGAACGGTAAACGCTGGTTTGACAAAGTCATCATCGAAACCACTGGCATTGCCGATCCAGCACCGATCCTGCAAACCATCATTGGAGATGAGCAAGTTGCGTCGCAATACATGCTAGCGGGCGTACTGACGACGGTAGACGCGGTAAACGGCATCGCCACGTTGGATCACCATATCGAGGCAGTTAAGCAGGTTGCTGTTGCTGACCGGATTTTGCTGACGAAAACGGACCTGCTCGGCGATTCGGCGCAATCCTTGGAAACAGCGATTCGGCAATATGCGCCCGCTGCGCCGATCAGCGCAGTGATCGATGGCCAGGCGCAGGCCGATTGGATCTTTGGCTTCGGAGCTTATGGATTGGAGAACAAGAGCAGTGATGTCGAAGCCTGGCTCGCGTGCGATTTCAACTCCCAAGTCACTAACGTCGTCGAAGCGCATGGTCATGGCCAACACGACAGAAGCCGGCATGGCGATGTGAAGGCCAGTAGCCTAGTCTTCGACGAACCTGTAGATGCTGTCTTATTCGAGTCTTGCCTGACCATGCTTATGCAATTTCGTGGTCAGGATTTGCTGCGGGTTAAAGGCATTATTAATGTGGCTGGCCTTGATCGGCCCTTGGTGATACATGGCGTACAGCATGTCTTTCATCCTCCGCAGCTCCTTGATGCGTGGCCAGGTGAAGATCGCAGAACGCGGCTGGTAGTGATCGCTAAAGAGCTAGATCACAAAGAATTACTCGAGTGCTTTTCCGCCCTAGGCTTGACGGCCCGAGTGACCCACTAGCAACAAAAAAGACAGTTATCGTAGGAGCCGGACTGTGAATGAGGAAATCACTATCTACGGATCTGGTGGTAACCGTGCGGCCAGAGTGGCATGGACGGTCGATGAATTGGGGCTCGAGGTTTCTTACCGGCACTATGACGGCATGATTGGTAGTGATGAACTCAGGCGCTTGCATCCTCAGGCGAAGATACCCGCGATGCAGATTGGCGACTTTGTGTTGTTCGAGTCCGCTCCAATTTGTCAGCATCTATGTGACATCACCCTAGGCCAAAATCTGCTAGCCCCGCAAGGCGCGAAAGAGCGGAGCCTGCACAACCAGTGGGTGTCTTTTGCTCAGTCTGAAATTGAAGCCTATTTGTGGCACAGCTTTCAGTTAGGTCGGCTGGAGCTAGCGAATTCGAAAACGGCTGCGGCATTAGCGCTAAATCGACAGCTTGCAGCTGCCGGTTTGGATGTGCTTGAACAGCACCTGTCAGATCAGGATTTTATTCTCGGCAAACAATTTGCCCTTACTGATATTATTGTCGGCTGGACCACTAACTGGTCGCGTAAAACCGGCTTGTTGGAATCTCGCCCAGCGTTACAAAGCTACCTCGCGAGACTTTTCGACAGGCCCCATATCGCGCTGACTTGGTAATTTGCGGCAAGTTCAATCTCCGTTGCCGATCGCCGTCTGTGCCCTAAACATCGGGCCCTTTAAGATAGATGAAGGGTAGCCTTCTGCTGGCATTTTAAATGCGTCGGCATTGTCTAGCTGCAGTTCTCTCAAGTTATCAAAACGCTCGGTAATGATGTTCATGGCGTCAAAGGGGAGGTCATGGTCGACATAGGGTCTCACGTTATCGGTAACGAGATAGAATTTACCGTCGGCGATGAGATCGAAGACCTGCTCGGCATGTCGCTCCGGAGTCATACCCAGCGCCATTTCGTTCGGCTTAATCGACGCGACATCGGTGCTAGCGAGTGCGTTTTTGGCTGACTTATTTAGCTGGCTAGATTGCATCAAGGAGGTGCTAACGATGCAGGGGCATAACACCCGGACATGCACTTGGGGTGATTTCCTGGCGATCTCGAAAGAGAGCGATTCCGTGAGCGCGACGACAGCGTGTTTGCTGGCCTGATAAGAAGCGGCTCCGCCATCACCGCGCACCAGTCCACCCACGGAAGCCGTGGTGCAGAAAATTGATTTTTCGGCCTGCGCCTGCAGTCTTGGCACGAAGGCCTTTACGGTCTTCACCACGCCCAGCACGTTCACGTTCAGGGTCGTTTCCCAATCCTCTATGTCACTTTTCAGGATGCTATTGTTGAAAAGGACGCCAGCATTTGCGAATACCGCGCCAATGCTCTTGCCAGCGAAATGAATATCGATTCGTTCAAGTGCGTTGCTCAAATCGGCGCTGCTCGTTACGTCGCAGGCTAGAGCCAAAACACTAAGGTCGGGTGCCATAACGCGCAGATCGGCGGCGGCCTGTTCAACTGTGGCTTCATACAAATCGATTAAAGCGACATGCATCTGCAAATTTAGCGCTGCGTACTTTGCCAAGCCCCAGCCGATACCATAGTTACCCGCGCCCGTGATGATCGCTACACGCCCCTCTAGCTCGGTCAGATCGAATTTTTCTTGTTGTCGACTCATTTTTAATTCCCCGTGCGCTGATTAGCGAGGAGCAGTCTCCCAAAATTTGTTTTCGCGGCATAGCAGAGGCTTGCGCGAGACATTGTTTACCCTCAATGGGCCGTTGTGCCTTATTTGTGCGCAAATCTGGCCCAATGCTCCTTATCAGTGCGGCCGACGTCTTGGAACTGCGATTCTTGTAGGTCGAGTCCATGGCACATATGTTGCTTCACATCTCCTCTCGGAAGTGCAGTGGTGAACCAATCGGCACTTGCAAAAGAGTGCGCACGCTTTGGACGCGAGGAGTGTCGATTGAGGATGGAGGTGACGAAATGGATGGGTTTTTTGGCCTTAGCGCTAGCTTCGCTGCCGCTCACTCATGCGCATATGCTCAACATGACAGAAATTCGAATATCGGCTGACGCAACGTCTGATCCAACATTAACCGTGCAAATCGACCTTGGTCAGTCAGGACTGATGACGCCCGAATCCTATTGGGATGCGGTGTCAAATCCAGAGTCAGCCCTCAAAAGCGGGGCGCTTTATCAGGCTCTGAAATCGCTTGAGTCAGGAATTGAGGTTGTGGTCGATGGCCAGCTCCGCGAATTAGCACTACGCGACTATCGAGCAACGGCCATATCACTTGAAGCCATCGAAAATCCCCTCACTCCGCAAATGGCGGATGTGCAGTTTGTGTTAATGGGGGCAAAGCCTTCTTCTGAGTCGATCATCGCGATCAGACTTAAGGATGCACTCGACGTACCTTGGCCTTGTTTAGTGCGAGTGGATTCCTCGGCAACCTTACCCATATCGCGCCTGCTTACTGCGGGAACACGATCTAGTGGCGACATCAGACTAAATGATTTGCGAGCTAAGTCTGGTGAGGGTTATGTCGTCAGCGCGGTGTTACAAATCCAAGCGTGGCTGCCATCACTGACTTGGTTAGTTGTGGGTATCCAACACATCATTCCCATGGGATTCGACCATATGGTGTTCATCCTTGGGCTGTTTTTCCTGTCGACCAAACTTTCTTCATTGCTGCTGCAGGTAACGGCTTTTACCTTGGCGCATTCGGTTACGCTCGGCTTGACGACACTGGGCTATATCGCGGCGCCTACGCATTTCGTAGAACCCTTGATCGCAGCCTCAATTTTGTACGTCGCTATCGATAACCTGTACTCCCGCCATGTAGCTAAGTGGCGCTTGCTGGTGGTAACTGCTTTTGGGCTGTTGCACGGCTTGGGTTTTGCGTCTGCGTTAAGTGAGCTGGCGCTGCCCGAAGGTTCCGTGCTGCCGGCCCTGTTGCTTTTCAATCTTGGCGTAGAGATCGGTCAAATTACGGTGTTGCTAACGGCGTATCTCGTTTTTGGTTGGCTGCAGCGCTGGCCTTTGTATCGTCAGCGTGTTGCTGAACCTGCCAGCATGACGATTGCTGGTCTTGGTCTTTACTGGTTAATCAAACGGTTAGCGTATTAGGAAAAATAGATCAGGGAGCTTGAGCTGTGTTTATAAAACGTGGGGTCGCGATAGTCATGGTGACCATGTGCATCTTTGCGGTGGAGGCGGCCATGTCTCTCGTGCCGAAAGGCGATTTGCTATTCCCGAGCAGCGCGGCAGCACCCGGAGAGTTTCCTGACCAATGGATACACGGCTCAAAGTCCGCCATGGATAACACTGATCCTGCTGTGCAGGTGCATCGATATAACGATCACACCTATATCTTGCGCGAAAACAAGGCGATCAACTACGAGGGCGCCTTTATGTATGTGTTTTTTGGTAACGGCGTGGCCTTGTTGATAGATCAGGGGTCGACCTCGTCGCCTGCTTTATTCCCACTGCGAGAGGTGGTGGATGAGCTGATCGCAAATTGGGAGGCAGAGTTCGATCAGTCATCAACGCATTTGATCGTGGCGAACAGCCATCTGCACGGTGACCACTATGCTGCGTGGAATCAATTTGTGGACAGAGAAAACACGACCATGGTCGGTCTGACTCATGAGGAGGTCATGCACTACTGGGGGTTTAGCAACTACCCTGAGGAGCGCCTGGAGTTTGATCTGGGAGGCAGAAGTTTTGTTATCACGGGAACGCCCGGGCACCAGAGCTCTGAGATTGCTTTCTATGACGAATGGACGGATTTGCTATATACCGGCGATATGTTTTATCGCGGACGACTTTACTTGGAGGACTGGGACGCTTGGGCCGCTAGTATCAAGCGTCTGCGTGCGATGGCTGACGACTATCCTGTGTCTCATCTGATTAACAATCACATTGAGATGACGAGCACGCCAATGGTCGATTACCCCATTGGCACCACATGGCAGCCCAGCGAGCCGCCCATGCAAATGTCCCTCGAGATGCTTGATGAAGCGGTAATTGCCACAGAGGTCATCGATAAGGCTGGAATTTACAAATACGCGGACTTTTTGATCTACAACGAAGTGCCATGGGCCTACACGACGGATCCTTAGAATATGAAGTGCAGACAATGGTTATTTTCGATAATGCTCGGCGGCATGACGGTCATGCCGGCTGCAGCGCAGTGGGATCCTGAGCATCCCGCGACCGGTAATCTGAGGTTCACATGGATTCATGGCAGCATCTCTGCCAAGGCCAACACTGATGTCCGTGTGCAGGTGCATCGCTACAACGAGCATACGTTTATTCTCCGTCAAAACCCTGCGATACATTGGGAAGCTCCTTTTATGTATTTGCTGATGGGAGAGGAGCGGGCGGTGCTGTTGGATGCCGGCGCTACAGAAGAAGCCGAGTATTTTCCGCTCCGCCAGGTTGTCGATCGCGTGATCAATCGCTGGCAGCAGGCCAATAATGTTCCAAAAATGCCGCTGTTGGTTCTGACACTGGGCTCCGAGACCTCTCAGATCGCGGCATTGGGGCAGTTTGAAAATCGACCCGATACCATGGTGGTTGGCAACGATAGTGTTCTACGGTCAGCGGTGCTAGGCGGTGACTGGCCGAGCAAGGGCAAACTCGACCTAGGCGGCAGAGTGCTAGACGTCTTGCCAACACCTGGGCTCGACGAGTCGGCGATTAGCGTATTCGATGAATGGTCGGGGATTTTGTTCACGGGTAATACGCTTTACCCGGGTCGCTTGGTGATCAGAGATTACGCTCGCTATTTGGAAAGCCTTGAATCACTAGCTGATTTATCGAGAAAAGAAACCCTGCGCTTCGTTCTGGGCGGGAGAATCGAAATGTCGGCCGAACCCGGTCTTGATTACATGTTGCGTTCAAACTATCGACCAAACGAGCACGCTTTGCAGCTTACGGCTTCTGATCTACAGGACGCGACGAATATAGTTCGTTTAATTGATGGCCGAGAGGATATTCATATTCATGATGACTTTATTGTTATGCATGGCGTTGGTCGCGGGGCGAGGGCTTACGGATGGCCCGTTTATATACCTGAACAGTTTCGTAAAAACCGTACACGCTAGCGCGCTCTTTTTGTTGTCTTTCTGCATTAATTACTTTGTGGGAATAGTTTGTGATTCCGCCGGTTGAGAGTCTTTCGAGGGCAGTGCACTTATTTGGTTCGCTTTTCTAAGTGCCTGCACCAAACCGTGACAAATTGGTGACACAGCTGTCTCGCCAGTTGCTGTGTAAGACCCTAAATAAAGGTTTTTCGTTGGTACGTATCTTGCTTCGGGATTAATGGGGGACGCGCATTTTAAAAAAAGGAGTACATCCCTAATGGAGAATAAAATTGGGGCTTGGCAAAAATTATTGCCAGCTGCGTTATCGGCGACGGCGGCGAGTTTTTTGGTTCTCTTCCCAAGCCAAGCCATATCTGCTGAAGAGATCATCGAAGAAGTTGTCGTTACAGGTTCACGGATCGCTACGACTAATGAGACCGCCTCTCAACCATTATTGACGTTAGGAGCGGAAACGATTTCGAGCTCTGGCCAAGTTGACCTAGCAGAGATTCTGAACGACGTTCCTCAACTGACAACGAGTATAACGGCTACCAACTCACTCGATGGTACAGCGGCTACAATTGGGAACACGAACAATTTTGGTGCTTCTGCGCTGGATTTAAGGGGCCTGGGCACTGAAAGGACGCTAACCCTTGTGAACGGCAGGCGTCACGTCTCTGGCGTTGCCGGAACATCCGCCGTAGATATAACTACGATTCCTTCAGCACTCGTGGAGCGAGTTGAGGTGTTGTCCGGTGGAGCATCGGCTGTCTACGGATCAGATGCTTTAACAGGCGTCGTTAACTTTGTTTTGAAGGAAGACTTTGAGGGCCTTGAGTTTTCTGTCCAGACGGGCTCGGATGAGCACATGGGCAATGGCAAGAGCAGGCTTTCACTTGTCGGTGGTAAAAGCCTTTTTGAGGGAAGAGGAAATATTACCTTCGCGCTGCAATACGACACGGATGATGGAATGTTGATGGGCGAAAGGGGTTTTCTAGCCAACAACAGCATTTACGACGATGGAAACAATCCCGCCTTACGCTTCCAAAAAGGGGATATTTCCGCGGGAGCAACGCCAGCATTGGCAAACTACTACAATTTCGCAAACACCGGCTTGTTTCCTTGGGGTCTAAGGATTCCGTCGCAAGACACGTTTATTGAGAACTATACGGAAGAGTTTGGCGCCGCACCGACACTAAACGCTGCGGAAACAGCGTTGTTTGCGCAGGCCGCAGGTGCTCCCCCTCGGGCGTTGCTGCCAGGCTATACGTTTAGTATCACATCCCCATACGGGGTCGTCGCCGCCGGAGATTTTGGCGTTGAAGTCCCGCTAGGTTCGGAACCCGATTTAGATGGAAACGGCGTATCTGACTGCCTTGACAGTTTCACAGGATACAACAGCTCCTTGGACGGAGCAGGCTCCTTTGGTATCGCAGGTGGATGTTGGGTAATCGGTGCAGACGGCACCCTCAGACCTTATACCGACGGATTGGTATCTAGCTCGTTCAATCAGTTTGGCGCGTCAGACAGCTACATCCGCCCGAACAATATTCACGCAATACCCGAGTCGGAATCGAGATCAATAGATCTAATCGGGTCATTCGATATCTCTGATACTTCGGAACTTTTCTTCGAAGCGAAATATGTCTCCCAAGAAACGTCTGCCATAGAGAAGTACCATAATTTCACTGATCTCCTCCACGGTTTGCCGGATAATCCTTACCTCCCCGAAAGCTTGGTTGGGTTGGCTGACAACGAGGGTCTGGGCTTTGCTGACATAGGCGGTGGTCTTCACATATCGCGGGATTCGATGGATTGGGGACCTAACCTAACCACAAACAAGAAAGAAACCTTCCGGGTGGTATACGGATTTAGGGGCGACCTTACGGACACGATAAGTTATGAGGCGGGCATAAACTACGGTCAGTACAACAGAGAGATGCTCGATACCGAGGAGATGATCGCGGATAGATTCTTTGCCGCTATCGACGCTGTGACAGATCCTGTGACCGGCGAGCCTGCATGTCGATCATCAGTTGATCCCACGGCCTACCCAAAAACAACGCCTTTCAATATCTTTCAGTTTACCGGTGGCGGAACACGAGGATCGTTTTTTACGTTCACGCCTGGGGATGGCCAATGCCAACCGATGAATATATGGGGCGGGGCCGGTGCGATGTCACAAGCCTCAATTGACTTCGTCACTTACGACCGAGAGCTCGAAGAGGAAATCAAGCAAATCGTTTATTCGGGAATCGTAACCGGCGATACCAGTGGAATGTTCGAGTTGCCCGGAGGCGCGATTGGCTTTTCAGCGGGTTTAGAGTTTAGAGACGAGATTTCTAGCCAAACCTTCGGAGACCTCGACCAGGGTATTATCCAGGTGGACGGAGTGACCTCAGACGGTGTTTCCTTCGTAGCAGGAAATTGGGTCGGTGACCTTAGCGACGCAAAGAGCCTGGGGCCCCAACCGTCGACACGTGTTTTATCGAGTTATGCGCAATACGATTTTCTTGACTATTTTGTTGAGCTCAATTTGCCAATCTTGGCGGATATACCTGGGTTTTACGACTTGACTGCGGATGTGGCATATCGCTCTAGTGACAACTCCATCTTCGGAGATAACGACACTTACAAATACGGAGTAGTCTGGTCACCCATTCAAGACATTACTTTTCGCTACACCTTCAGTGAAGCCACCAGAGTGCCAAACCTATACGAGTTGTTTTCTCCAGAGCAGGGAGCGCGTTTTCGCCCAGATGACCCCTGCGCATCAAACAACATTAGCAGCGCCGAAGATTCATCGCTTCGACAAGCTAACTGCGTAACGGATCTCAGGGCAAATGGTGTTGCTGAAGCGAGTATTTTTGACGACCAAGGCAACTATGTCTTCGAAGATCCTTTATCAGCAGGTTTCCCTGGAGCTGTTGGTGGTAACGAGAATCTTCAGCCCGAGACCGGCGAGACAACGAGCTATGGCATCGTCTTAGCTCCTCGATTCGTCGAAGGATTAGTACTTTCGGTCGACTTTATTGAAATCGACATCGCTGACGCGATCGTCTCCGTGTCAGCACAGAACATCGTAAACAGATGTTATGACTCACCGACGTTGGCAAACAGCTTCTGTCCTCTCATCAGCCGAAACGATGATCCTTCCTCAGCTCAATCGGGAGGCCTGGATTTTTTGCGCCAAGTGCAGCTCAACTTCGGTGCGGCAATCTTTGAGGCGTTTGACGCCACAGCTAGCTATGAATTCACAGTCGGAGACTTTGACATAATGTCCTCAATAAAATGGACGACAGTCGATACGCTGGACTTCATTGAGCAGGGCGGTGAAGTTGATACCGAGCTGGGAGAAATGCGTAGACCTGAAGAGTCCGCGACAGCGTCGATATCGCTCACCACGGGGAGCTACAAGCTGGATTGGTCTACGAATTACCTAGGGAAACAGACGCTTCACTATGAGGGTGGTGTCGAAATCGAGACGGCGGTCGAGAACTATGGCCCAGGGGTGTTCACTGATGGAACAACGCTGATACATAACGCTCGCTTGTCCTACAGCACAGGGGAGCTGTCGGTTTTCGGTGGTGTGAATAATTTGACTAATGAAAGTCCTTACGTAACCGAAAGAGCCTTTCCTGTAAGTCCTATAGGCCGGTTCTTCTACGTAGGCGCTAAGATATCGCTTTAAAAGAAGCGATAGGAGCTTAGCAACAGACGGGGATCATTGATCCCCGTCTTTTTTACCCGAGAGAAATAATGGAATAGAAATATGTTCAGGAGATTCACACTATTTTTCGTTGTCCTGATTTCGACAAACTTGGCGCATGCTGCTCCTCTGGTCATTGGTTACAGTGATTGGCCTGGGTGGGTCGCCTGGGAAGTTGGCATTGAAAAAGGTTGGTTCGAAGAAATCGGCGTCGACGTTCGTTTCGAATGGTTCGATTATGTGGCGTCTATGGATGCATACGCGGCCGGGCAATTAGACGCTGTCTGCATGACAAACGGAGACGCACTTGTCACCGGCGCGACGGGTAGACGTTCCGTGATGGCAATTATCAACGATTTTTCCGACGGCAACGACATGATCGTGGCGCGCCCCGGCATTACTGATATCTCGCAGCTTGCCGGCAGAAAGGTGGGTGTGGAAGTTGGCTTCGTCGGCCACTTGCTACTGCTCCGTGCTTTGGAAAAATCTGGACTTACTGAGGATGATATAGAGCTCGTCAACGTGCGAACCAACGAGACGCCTATGGTGCTCGCTAGTGGCGAGGTTGACGCGATTGTCGCTTGGCAACCCAGTTCCTCTCAGTCGCTTCAGATGTCCCCAGGTGCGACCGCTATTTACTCCTCAGCGAATGACCCCGGGTTGATTTACGACACACTCGCGATTGCTCCAGAAAGCCTGAATCAGTACCCAGAGCAGTGGGGCAAGGTGATGAAAGTATGGTATCGCATCGTGGATTTTATTAGCGATCCGGCAACCAACGCTGCTGCTGTGGAGATTATGGCTGCCCGGGTTGGAGTGGCCCCCGAGAAATATGCAGATCTAATGAGAGGGACGCGTTTTTTGGCAAAAGCCGAAGCTCTAGACCGTTACAGTGCTACCGAAGACTTAGGGTCACTAAGTGGTTCAACCGCCATAGCAGACTCGTTCAACTTGAAATACAAAGTTTACCCCGCGACGCAGAGTGCGGCTGACTACATAAGCGACATACTTTACAAGTAACCGATGGCAACGCAGAGTGACTCGCCTGTTGCAATGGGGAGACAGCAGTCCTTCCGTTCTCTGACAATG
>MDTA01225024.1_pt1 | contig 11219 bp, 13 predicted proteins | sample 811151 | NCBI WGS metagenome assembly MDTA01 (sample SAMN05326648, study PRJNA326480) | marine metagenome | isolation source: seawater | place: Indian Ocean: South | collected 2010 | reverse complement strand
TTATAGTATTCTTTAATAATTGAATGGGTCGGTAGCTCAATCGGCAGAGCAGGAGCCTTTTAAGCTCAAGGTCGTGGGTTCGATTCCCACCCGACCCACAAATTTAAAAAAATTTTAGTTTCTTTTTAAATTTTGATTCTACTTGTATCCAATTTTCTGGTATTAAATCTTTCGTATCGTAATCATTTTTAGCTGGACCAAACCAAACAGTTGGTGTGTAAACCTTTTTATTAGAATTATTATTTAACCATGCCCCCCACCATGAAAATGAAGAATTAGCAATAGCATTATCACAACACATAGACATTAAAAATAAATCAATTACTTCATTTTCACCACGAATAAAATGTACATCATGATTTTTAAATGCCTTTACACGTTGAGCTTTTTTAATATTGTCACTAAAAACTAAAATGTTTTTTTTCTTATTAACTTTTAAAATATTTTCGTAATAATTAGATTTAGAAATAAGTGGATGGTGATCTTGTATTTTTTCGTAATCGCCAAATCTTAGATGAACTGATAAAGAATCCTCAAGAACACTCTTATATTTGGTTTTTATATAATCTAATATTTCATTTGTTGGAGTAAATGTATCTAAAATTAATTTCCTATTGTTTAGAAAATATTTTTCACTTTGAAAATATCCATCAAGTTTTACATTTACATTTTGAGGTATTTTTGTAAAACTGAAACTTGGCTCATGGTAATGTAATTTTACATCTTTAGGTTCATATTCATCTAATAATAATTTTCTAAAAATATCTTTTGTATAATTACCATACTTTTTATCTTTCAGCATTGGAAAAATAGGAGTTAAATTATTTTCTTTACCATAACTTATTGCAGTTGCAATTTGAAACATTTGATTTGCTAAGCCAAAATAATGAACCCCACCAATAGTAGATGGACCAACTAAATTACAAGTAACAAAGTTCATTTAATTATTCTAAACCTCAATATTTGTAAGTAATTTAAAACTTAAATATGTTTATCAAAAAATTTTTAATTACAATAACGTTTAATGATAAACGAAGTAACAATTTTTATTCCGACTTTTAATAGAAGTAAACTTTTAAACAGAGCTTTGGAGTCTATTTCGTGTCAAAGCAATGATATAAAAATACACTGCGTAGTTTCAGACAATTCAAGTTCAGACGATACACAGAAAGTTATTCAAGAATGGCAAGATTTCAGAAGTAATTTGAAGATCACTTCTATAAAACATGAAAATAAAATTACACCCTTTGAAAATTGGAAATCACTAATTTCTTATTCTGATACGGAGTATTCTAAATTTTTATTTGATGACGATTGGCTAGAAGCCAATGCTTTAGAAACAATGTTGCAAGATCTTAATAACTTAAAAGCTAATAGTATTACATATAATACAAACATCTATGCCAAATCTTTTAACTATGAACCTATCAAAAATTATTATGCAAAAGATTCTTGTGAGTTAAATACAAATATTGTAATTGATTCAATTCTAAAATTATCTTCACCCTTGCCTATCACCCCTTCCGCTTCTATTTTGGCAACAGATCTTCTCGTAGAAGCGATGAACTTTTCTGAGGTTAATAAGAATTGTACGAAGTATCCTATTGGAAATGATTTGATTATGAATTATTATCCGACATTCTTAGGCGAGAAAAGTTATTTTAAAAATAAAAGCGTTGTTAATCTTTGGGGTGGAGACGATTCAATTACTATTAGAACCACTAATGGGAAGCTTTTAAGTTTTTGCTATCTTGAGTCTTTAATTTATTTAATTGATAAATTTGATACAAACTTAACAAAAGATCAACTTGGACTGATAAATCATAAAATTTTTCTAAATAATTTTAGGTCAACATATCAGGGTGATCTTAAAGCTTTTAATAATTCAAAAACATTTAACTCTTCCTTATCTTTTTCAGAGATATTTAAATACTTTTTTTCAAAATGAGAATATACAGGGAGTTACCAAAAAATTTTAATGAAAAAGATAAAGACATATTTATTAATTTAGAAAAAGGCGTCTACATACCAGACCCTGAAATCGTAGCTTATAAAAATGTCCTTTTATCAGGATTTAATTTGTTTTCCATTAATAAGTTAGAATTTTTAAATAAATTATCAATGGCGATTGATTTTAATCTCAGCGTTATTTCGTTTACTAAACACTTATTAAAAAGTATTTTTAAAAATAAAAAAATAATTTTGAAACAAGAGAAACTGTGGGTTATAAATGATCATTGTTTTAATTATTACCATTGGATTTCAGAAGCTTTGCCTAGGTTACTTTTGCTCAAAAACAATGGGTACAATGGAAAAATTATATTACCAAGTAATTGGAATGTTCGAGAGTATATTACTTCTTCAATAAATATGTTGAATTTTGATTTCGAATACTATGAGCTCAATAAAGTTTATAAAATATCTAATCTTATAACATCTAAACATCTTGCAACGACTGGTAATTTTAATCCAATGTATTTATGTGAATTGAGTAAATATTTAAAAACTTCAAAATCTAAAAATTCTAAATATTGGATTATAAGGAAAGAAAATCAATCCAGAAGAATAAGAAATAAAAAAGACTTCTTGAAAATCTTGGATAAGTATGAAATAAAAGCTATTGATTCTGAAAATCTAAACTTTGAGGAAGAAGTAGACCTTTTTTCGAAAGCATCTTTTATTGGAGGACTACATGGTGCAGGCTTGGCAAATATGATATTTATGGATCAAGGTTCTAAAGTTCTTGAAATAAAAACAAAGCTTACAGAAAAAAGTAATGCTTTTTTTGCGATGTCAAATGCCTTAAAACATGACTATTATTACCTCAGGTCTGATGCAAATGAAGATGATGGTATTGAAATAAATATTGAAGAAATAGACTCTTTACTTGCAGAAATGTTTAGTGATAAAGCTTAAATTAATCAAACCAATTAAATAAATCTGTAGCTTTATCATCGATAAAAAAATCGGCCTCAGGTTTACCAAATAATAATTTATCGTAATTAACACCCCATTCTGTAAGTTGTTTAATTGTTATATCCGTCCAGTCTATTCCTGAAGTAGTTCCTCGAGCTGTAAATAATATTATTGTATTGTTATTTTCATGCAGACTGTTTATTTGTTTAATTCTTTGTAAATAGGGCTCAGCACTTTCGTAATCTCCATCTGTATTAGTACAAATTGTTCCATCTATATCAAAACAATATTTTTTCATTGCCAGTATCTCAGTTTTTTTGCAACTTCATGCTCTACATCGGTTATTTCTTTTTCACCATTTCCAAGAATGTAGTTTAGTTTTCTTACTGTATCCACCAAATTTTTTAATCCAGCATACTCAAGAGAAGCTGCTTGGTCAGAACCATACATTGAACGATCTAATGTAACATGTCTCTCAATGCTCACAGCTCCTAAAGTTGCTGCCACTAGGGAAGGAGAGACACTCGGTTCGTGTCCTGAGTAGCCAACATTGCAATTAAATTTATCTTTAAGTGTAGAAATGACATTTAAGTTAAGCTTTTCTTCTCTAGAAGGATATTCTGAATTTGTGTGCATTAAAACAAAATCACATTTTTCTTCATTAAATATATCAACTGCATTTTGTATTTCATCATATGTACACATTCCAGTAGAAATAAAGGTTGGCTTTTTTTCAGTTGCAACTCTTCGTATGAATTCCTGGTTTGTTGTCATAGCTGATGCAACTTTGTTTACAGGTAGATCAAAATTGTTCAGAAAGTCTTGGCTTTCGATATCCCATGCAGAAGCATACCAGTCCAAATCAAGCTTTTTACAGTAAGAGTCAATCTCTCTATATTCTTCTAATGAAAATTCAAGCCCTTCTTTTTGCTCTCTTTGGGTTGTCCCCCACGGAGATTCTCTGTATCCATCTAACATTTCTTGTGAATAAACTGTGTCTATTGTTCTTTTTTGAAATTTTACAGCATCAACTCCAGCCTCTTTGCTTTTATAAATAAGTTCTTTTGCAATTGACAAATCTCCATTATGGTTAATGCCTATTTCTGCAGAAATATATATGTTAGATTTACCAATTATAAAATTTTCCTTAAAACAATCCATCACTGTATTTTATATAACAATTAGATTTTTTACATCGCTCTGTGGGATTCTTTAACGATTTATTTTAATTAGTCTCTTGAAAAGATTTTTATAATTATCTAAATTTAACTTATAGATAACAAATCTTCTGACCTTGTAGTATAAGTTACTTTTGCTAAGAATTATTTTTCTAAATAAGTAATCTCCATCAATATTTTGATGTTTTTTAATAATACTTCTTAACACTTTTACTTCTTGTTGCGTATTATGTCCTGACCATCTGTAATTATGTTTATGCTGGTTTTGTTTAGGGATTCTATAATATTCCATACCTTTCGGAGAATACATGTATTTTGTTGTATAAAAAGAAAAACCGCAGATAAACAATTTTGAAAAATTGTATTGTAATATTTCATAAATTGCTAAAGAGCCGGTCGAAGGAAAGCACTCAAAAAACTCACATCTTTTTTCAAAATTAGGTTCTTCTATATGATGGAAATCGACGGAAATTTCAAGATTTTTAAAGAACTCTATTATATTTTTTGTTTTTCCAGATTTTGTAATTGGATTTAAATTAAATTTATGTCTTGGATGAACAACTAGTTGTAAAGAGTCAAAATTTACTTCTTTCTTCATTTTTGAATATATTTCAATTGCTTCTTCTGTTAAAGTTAAAAAACAAATATCTGTTCTTGAGCCATAGTCTTTTTCCATTTGTGGTACAACCCCAAGTTCATTTATTCGAATAACTAAATCATAACTATCAATTAGTTTTCCATAATCCAGCCCAGCTAGATGGGGTGAGGGGCCAACAATAGCAATACTTTTATTTTCAAAATAATTTTTGAGCATACCATTACAATTCTATATCTTCATGTTGTATAAATACGTTTGCGAAAATATAAAATATAAATTAATTTTTTTAAACCAACAAAAGCCCTATTAAAAGTAAAAGATACTTATTAATATAAATTTATGAAAAGTAGTTTTAAAAAAAACATTATAAAAAATTTAGATTCCTTAAATAAAATATTAGAGGATGAAAAATTTAATAAATTATTTGATGAATTAGTAAATATTTCTGTAAACACACTAAAAAATGGTGGTTCAATATATATCGCTGGAAATGGAGGCAGTGCATCTCAGGCTGATCATTTTGCTGGTGAACTAGTTGGTAGGTTTTTTATTGAAGGAGATAGTTTAAAAGTTTTTTCTCTAAATGCTAATACTGCAATAATCACTTGTATTGCTAATGATTTTTCATATGATGAGATATTTTCTCAACAACTTACAGGCCAAATAAGTAAGGATGATTTGTTCATTGGACTATCTACATCAGGCAATTCAAAAAATATTATTAATGCAATTAATATTTGTAACAAAAAAGGTAGTAAAACGGTTTTAATTACAGGAGATTCAAATGTATCAATTTCTTCAGACGACAATTTTATATTTAGTGTTCCTTCAAAAAATACTCCCACCATACAAGAAATTCATATCATCCTATTGCATTCATTAGCTGAAGAAATTGAAAAGGCTTTACGTAATAAATAATATATGAAAAATATTATGAATAATGATATTGGCGTTATGCAAGGCAGGCTTCTTCCAAAGTATAAAGATAAATACCAGGCCCATCCTTTTGGATATTGGCAGGATGAATTTTACATAGCTAAGGATTTAGGACTTGATTGTATTGAATTTATTCTTGATTATGAAAATGCAGAGCTTAATCCACTTATCAAAAAAGAAGGTATAAATGAAATAATTAAGGTTGTTGATCAAAGCGGAATTACTGTTAAAAGCATATGTGCTGATTATTTCATGGAGGCACCCCTACACTCAAAAGACAATAAAGTATCTTATTCAAGTCAAAAAGTTCTCAATGAATTATTAAACAATGTATCAGAACTTGGTGTTGAAAATGTTGTCATACCATGTGTGGACAAGTCTTCATTATCAAGTGAAATTGATATTAAAAAATTTATTGAATACTTGTATCCTTCTGTAAAAATTGCAGAAAATTACAATATAAATCTGTCGCTTGAAACAGATTTAAATCCAAAATCATTTCTTAAATTAATTCAATCTTTTAATTCAGACAAAGTAACTGTTAACTATGACATAGGAAATAGTGCGTATTTAGGATATGATTTAGTTGAAGAACTAAATCACTACGGTAAACACATCACCGATATACATATTAAAGATAGAATCCTGGGAGGTGGTTCCGTAGAATTAGGTGAGGGTGATGCTGACTTTGAAAAATTTTTTATGAAATTAAAAGAGTTTAATTATAAAGGTCCATTTATTCTACAAGCTTATCGTGATGACGAAGGTGTTGAAATTTTTAAAAAACAACTAGATTGGGTAAAGAAGTATTTTTATGAGTAACATTATCGCTATCATTCCTGCTCGTTCAGGCTCAAAATCATTAGAAGATAAAAATATAAAAATGTTAGCAGGACATCCTTTAATTGCTTACAGCATTGTTGCTGCACAAATGTCAGAAAAAATAGAAAGAGTAATAGTATCTACAAACTCTGAGCAATATAGAAATATAGCCAAAAGATATGGTGCTGAAGTGCCATTTCTTCGTCCAGAAAAGTACTCTAATGATAATTCTTCAGATAGAGAATTTTTTATTCATGCAATGGAATGGCTTGAAAAAAATGAAAACACTTTACCTGAATACTGGGTTCATTTAAGGCCAACTACTCCTTTAAGAAGTCCTAAAAATATTGATACAGCAATTAACATGATATTGAAAGATAATAATGCAACCTCACTTCGCTCAGGACACAAAGCTCCAGAATCACCCCTAAAATGGTTTATTAAGAAGAATTCTTATTTTAAAGGATTAATTGAAAATGAACAATATAACTTACCAAAAGAATCATTTGAAGAAGTGTTTATACCGGATGGATATATTGATATTGTGAAAGCTTCATATCTTTTAAACAACAATCAGACACATGGTGAAAATATCATTGCATTCGAGTCACCGGTAAGCACAGAAATCGACTCTTTAGAAGAATTTAAATATATACAATACCAAATAAAAAATAGTAAAAATTTATTACTAGATGAACTAAATAAAGTAATAGGGAATTAATCATGGCAGGAAAAGGTTTTTCTCACAATCCAATTGAAGTCGATAAAATTTCAACTAACTTTAGAACTATTAAAACAGCAATTCCTGTTCCTGAAAGCATTCCAATAATTGAGCAAATGTATAAGTTAGAGTCAAGAGCTATGCATGGACAACTTCCATTAATTTGGGATAAAGCTGATGGATTTCAAGTTTACGATAAATGGGGCAATAAGTGGCTTGACTTTACAAGTACTATTTTTGTAGCAAATGCTGGGCATAGTAATGAGAAAATTGTTAAAGCTCTTAAAAAAACCCTTGATAAACCTTTAATGCATACATATACATATGCTTCGAAAGAAAGGGTTAATTATTTAAACTACTTAATTGAGAATACACCACCACAATTCGAAAAAGCATTTTTACTTTCAGCAGGCACAGAAGCAACAGAAGCTGCCCTAAAATTAATGCGCTTGAATGGAAAGAAACAAAAAAAGAATAAAGGGGGGATAGTTTGCTTTAACGGAAATTGGTATGGCAGAACCATGGGTGCTCAGATGATGTCTGGAAATAAACAACAAAAAGAATGGATCGGATATCAGGATCCAAATATTTATCATATTGAATTTCCGTACCCATGGATTACAGATAATAGTAAAGAGTTTTTTAAAACTGAGATTGATAAGTTAATAACAGAAAAAAATATTGATCCTAAAAAAGATTTATGTGGTTTCATGCTAGAAACTTTCCAAGGATGGGGTGCTGTATTTTATCCTCAAGAATTTGTTGAAGCCGTAATTTTATTTGCAAAAGAAAATAACATATTAGTAGCTTTTGATGAGATGCAATCTGGTTTTGGACGTACTGGTAAATTATTTGGATATGAACATTATGGAGTTGATCCAGACATCTTATGTTGCGGCAAGGGTGCCAGCTCAGGCTTACCACTTTCAATTGTTCTTGGCTCAAAAGAGGTAATGGACTTGCCAGACATTGGTTCAATGAGTTCAACCCACTCTGCAAATCCACTTGTTTCAGTTGCTGGTCACGAAAATTTAAAAACTTTAATTGAGGACGATTTAATCAAAAATGCAGAGAATTTAGGAAAAATATTTCACAAATTCTTAAACGAGATGAAAGACAAGTATCCTAAATATTTAAAATATGTTTTTGGAGAAGGCCTTATAGCTGGACTGATATTCATAAGCAAAGACGGAAAGCCACTGAGCGATCTGTGCGATAAGATAGCTGAAAAAGCTTTTCAAAAAGGATTATTAGTAGTTCACACGGGCAGAGAATCAATTAAACTTGCTCCTCCACTATGCATTACCGAAGAGGCGCTTATTGAAGGTTTGAATGTATTGGATTTATGTATTGAGGAATCTCTATGATAAGAGGAATAAGGCACTCAGGAATTGTTGTACGTGATCTTGAAAAGTCAGCCAATTTTTATCGCATGTTAGGATTTGTAAATAATAATAATGCTATTGAAGAAGGCTTATTTATAGATCAAGTTACAGGTTTGAAGGATGTTAAATTAGAGTGGATTAAATTAAAAGCCCCTGATGGTAATTTAATTGAATTGCTTAAATACCATTCTCATCCTGAAAGTAAAGAGATTGAAAATCAAAAATCTAATAAATTAGGCTCTTCACATATTGCATTTACTGTAGATAATATAGATGAAATGTGTAATCTTATTAAAAAAGCCGGAGGTTCTATTATTAACCCACCCGCAATAAGTAGTGATGAAAGAGTAAAAGTTTCTTATTGTCATGATCCTGAAGGTGTTTTAATGGAGATTGTAGAGGTTTTATAAAGTGGCTAAAAACTATTTATCTGTCGTTTATAATGAAACATCTCATCCATATGGAGAATATCCAGAAAAACTATGTTCATATTTATTTCAATCATTTGAATTTAAAAAAGGTATGAAAATGTTAGAACCAGGATGTGGCAGAGGCGAGTTCCTTAATAACTTTAAAAACCTTGGACTAGATGTTGTAGGTGTAGATGTTTCACCAGAGGCTATTGAGTATGATAATAATTTTGAAGTAATGTTGTGTGATATAGAAAAAGATAAATTACCTTTTGAAGATAATTCAATTGATATTATCTACAGCAAATCATTCATTGAACACCTTTACAATCCAGAAAAATATTTAGAAGAAGCTTACCGTATTCTTAAACCAGGTGGAATATTTTTAACATTAACACCTGACTGGCAATCTAATTATAAAATATTTTTTGATGATTTTACTCACAGAACACCATTCACATCCTTAGCTTTAACAGATGCTTATAAAATGTATGGTTTTAGAGAAATAAAAGTATTTAAATTTAGGCAACTTCCTATTGTGTGGAAATATCCGTTATTAAATTACTTTTGTGCACTAATAAGTCCTTTAATTCCAGTAAGAACAAAAAATAAATTTTTAAGATGGTCAAGAGAATTAATGTTAATTGGAGTTGGAAAAAAATAAATGGACTTAGATTTAAAAAATAAAAAAGTTCTAATAACAGGTGCATCTAGAGGTATAGGTCTAGGAATTGCAAATAGTTTCTTAACAGAGAATGCAAATGTTTGTATGGTTTCACGAGGCTCTAAGAATCTATTTGATAATGAAATAAAATTAAAAAATGAATATGGTGCAGACAAGGTATGGGCAGCTAAGTGTGACTGCACAAAAACAGGAGATTTAGAAAAACTTAAAAAAAGAGTAAAGAAGGAGTGGGGTTCATTAGATGTAGTGGTAGTCAATGTTGGAAGTGGAGAGAGCGTTTTAGATATACTCCCCAATACTGATGATTGGAAAAAAACTTGGGATATTAACTTTGAATCTGCCCTTCAAACAACCAGAGTGTTTTTACAGATGTTGCTGGAGTCAAAAGGGGTTCTACTTTATGTATCATCAATTGCTGGAATTGAAGATTTTGGAGCACCAACTGATTATTCTACAGCTAAAACAGCTGTGATTAGTTTAGCAAAAAATATAGCGAGAAAAACTGCTCCAAACGTTAGGGTAAATGTAATAGCCCCAGGGAATATTTATTTTGAAAATGGATCTTGGGATAAAAAAATTAAAGAAGATCAAGAGGGTGTTGACAACATGATAAATTCAAAGGTTCCTATGAAACGTTTTGGTTACCCAGAAGAAGTGGGGGATGCTGCAGTATTTCTTTGCTCTGATAAGTCAAAATTTATAACGGGAACAACGTTAATCATTGATGGCGGTCAAACGTTGGGGCTAACATGATGCAAAAAGATAAATTTAGATTAGATAAAAAAGTAATTGTTATAACTGGAGCAGCAGGCCTCCTTGGTAAGCAACATGCTGAAGCCGTTGCTAGTTATGGCGGGATACCAATACTTATAGATCTATCAGAGAACAATGTTAAAAAATTAGCTGATAATCTAAATGATAAATTTAAGACAAATTCAATCGGCTTCTCGGTCGATATAACTAGTGAAAACCAAATAAAAGATAATGTTGCTGAAATAATTGAAAGATTTGGAAAAGTAGATGGACTAATTAATAACGCGGCAAACAATCCAAAAGTAGAAAAAGATAAAGAAAACAATTTTACACGATTAGAAAATTTTCCAATTGATATATGGAAAAAGGATATAGAAGTTGGACTAACTGGTGCTTTTTTATGTTCAAAGTATTATGGATACGAAATTTCAAAAAATCCAAGTGGAGGTTCAATTGTAAATATTTCTTCTGATCTTGGGTTGATTGCTCCAGATCAAAGTTTATATTCTAAATCTGGAGTTGAAGAAATTCAACAACCTGTGAAGCCCGTGTCCTATTCAGTCATTAAGTCAGGAATTATTGGCCTAACAAGATACTTATCTACTTATTGGCCTAACAAGAATGTTAGATGTAATGCAATATGCCCTGGAGGAGTAATTGATGGGCAACCAGATGAATTTTTGGTTAAAGTTAATAAAAAAATTCCAATGGGCCGACTTGCAGAAGTCAACGAATATCAAGGAACTTTGATATGGATGCTAAGTGATGCTTCCAGCTATCTTAATGGTGCGATTATTCCAATTGATGGTGGCAGG
>MDTA01156576.1_pt1 | contig 11220 bp, 10 predicted proteins | sample 811151 | NCBI WGS metagenome assembly MDTA01 (sample SAMN05326648, study PRJNA326480) | marine metagenome | isolation source: seawater | place: Indian Ocean: South | collected 2010 | reverse complement strand
TGTAATTATTGGAGGGGGTGGTCATCTTTGTAGTGTGATGGCTGAAGGCTTGGCGATTGCAGGGGCCTCTTTATTGATTGTTGATATGAGAATGAAAAAGGCAATAGAAGCTGCGAAAATAATTAATGATCTACATAAATGTAATGTTATCCCTATTGAAGCTAATGTTACAGATCAAAAAAGTCTTGTGAACGTTCTTGATATCGCATTGAAAAATTATTCAAAAGTTGACATATTGATCAATGGAGCAGGGTCCAATAGCTCAAAGCCTTTTTTAGAAATAACCCTTGAAGAATGGAGAGAAGTTATGGACTCTCAAATAACAGGAACTATGATGGCATGCAAAGTTTTTGGGCCAACAATGTTAAAACAAAAAAGTGGTTCAATCATAAATATTTCTTCTGCATCTGCTGGACCTCCTTTATCAAAAGCATTTCCATATTCAGTAGCCAAAGCTGGCATTAAGAATTTAACAATGAATTTAGCCCGAGAGTGGGCAATGTCTAATGTAAGAGTTAATGCTATTCGACCTGGGTTTTTCCCTACCGAATGGAATAAAAAACATTTCATAGATAAAGAAAGAGAAGCTTCAATAATGGCACATACTCCTATGAGAAGGTTTGGTAATCCAACAGAACTTATTGGGGCAACAATATGGCTTGCCTCAGATTCATCTAGTTTCGTAACAGGAGCAGAGATTACAGTTGATGGAGGTTTTTCATGTATGACTATATAAATTACAAAATTGATTCTTTTAAGAATATACTAATCTTTATATTTTAAAATTATGACTTCTTTAGTTGCTGTTGTTACTGGTGGAAATAAAGGGATAGGCTTAGGTATTACAAAATTATTAAATCAAAATAACTACAAGGTCATAACTTGTGGGAGAAGCCTATTTGATGATCAAAAATTAATTGATGACGTAGATTTCATAAAAGGAGACGCTTCCAAGTATCAAACTCACGAAAAATTAGCTAAAAAAGCTATTAATTCCTATGGGAGATTAGATCTTTATGTAAATAATGTTGGGATTTCTGAATGGAAAAAGATACAAGATATAGACAATAATTTTCTTGATAAAATTTTTCAAACTAATATCTATAGTGTTTTTTGGGGATGCAAAATTGCAACTAAATATTTAAGTGAAAACGGTTCAATAATTAACATAAGTAGCATTGCAGGTAAAAGAGGTACAAAAAATAATAGTGCTTATGTTGCTACAAAGTTTGGGGTCAATGGGATTACTCAATCTCTAGCAAAAGAATTAGGTTATAAAAATATAAGAGTAAATGCAATTTGTCCTGTACTTATTAAAACAGAAGGTCTTTTAGATGCCTTAAAAGAAAAATCAGCCCCTGGTCATGAAGATTTAAATTTATTTTTTGATAACTTTATAGAAAGTCAAAGTGCATTAAATAGATTACCCACAATTAATGAAGTTGCAGAAATGGTTCTTTTTCTTGCTTCGCAAAATGCATCAGCAATCACAGGTCAATGTATAAACGTTGATTGTGGCGTATTACCACAATGAAAGAAAATACAAAAATTGTTGGTCTCATTCCTGCACATTTAGGATCAATAAGATTCAAAAGAAAAGTTCTCCACAACATCCTAGGAATTCCCATGATTGAGCATGTAAGGAGGCGAGCATTAAACTCTAAAATAATAGAAAAAATTATTGTAGTTTCTGGGGAAGATGAAGTGCTTAATATTGTTTCAGATTTTGGAGGAGATACTATTAAAACTTTTAAAAATCATCAAAATGGTACATCTAGAATTGCAGAAGCGATAGAGCATATTAACTGCAGTCATGTTGTAATAATACAAGGAGACGAACCATTAATACAAAAACAACATTTAGCAAACTTAACTAAATCTATTAAGAAAAACCCTTTGTTTGATACTTGGAATTCCACCTCTAACTTAATTTGCGAGGAGGAAATTAATAATCCCAATATTGTAAAAGCTGCTTTGAATGAAGATGGTAAGATTATTTATCTTTTTAGGAAATCACCTTCTATTGCGAAGGCAAAAGATCAATTTACCTATATTAAAAAGATACAAGGTCTTATAGCCTTTAGAAAAGATGTATTACTTGATTTATCAAGAAAGCCAATGTCTTATGGAGAAAAATTTGAGTCTATAGAGCAGCTAAAAATCATAAACTATAATTTTAATATTTACAGTGTTAATCAACCAAATCAAGTGCCTTCAATTAATACTAAAAATGACCTAAATGATTTTTATCAGTACTTGGAAAATAATGAAGAACAATTAAAAATCACAAAAGAAATAATTAGAAAAAATTGGACTTAAAAGGATTAAAAAAAATTTAAGATATTAATCCTAAGAGATTGTAAATTTCTAATTAATTAGTACGAGATATTAAATCAAAAAATTCTATGATATTGTAATTAAAAAATAAACTAAAATAAAGGATGTATTCTTATAAAGATTTAACGATAATTATACCTTCTACCTTAACTAACATAAATGCAAAATGGATTAATCAAATAAATAACTATAGTTTAAAGGGTATAAAAATAATAATATCAATTACTCCAAATTTATCTATAAAAGAAGCCTATAAAAAAGGTTTCAAATCAAATATAAAAATCATAAAAAGCGATCAAAGGGGGCAAGTAAAACAAAGACAATATGCATATAAGTTTTGTAAAACATCTTTAGTAATGCATATGGACGACGATATTTTTTTTAGTATACAATCCTTAAAAAAACTTTTAGCAGAATATAGTAATTTGAATACTAATTCATGTATGGCTCCAAGAATAAATAATAAAAATAAATTTTCTAAAAACACTATTATAAAAAAATTAAAAAATATTATACTTTTCTTTAAAATTAATCCCAAACCAGGATCAGTATCAATAACATCTTTCCCTGTTCAACATCGGATAGAAAAAGATGATTATGATAATTTTGAAAAAGTAGATTGGTTGCCTGGTGGATTATTGATAATCAAAACAAAAGATATCATTAATCATAATTACTATAAATTCAGAGGAAAGGCATATTGTGAAGACCTTATTCATAGTTTTCTTTTAAAGAAAAAGGGTATTGATTTATATATAAGTAATAATTGTTTCTGTGAAACTTTTTTATTGCCATACAAAAGTCCGGGCCCAGTAAAATTTTTAAATTTTATATTTAACGACTTTAATGCAAGAAATTATTTCAGAAAACTCAGTAAAAACCCATTATTGCCAATGATTCTTGTTTATATTTTTCTTTTATTGAATTACTTTTTTTTTAAAATTAAAGATTTATTTTAACAAGATAAAGAGTATTTAAGATTTGAAACTCACTTTATTTTGTGCGATGATTATTGTAAATTTTTAAAATCTAGAAAATAATTTGGATGTTTTTTCGAAAGAGCTTCGAGATATCAAGTTAGTCATAATGGACTTTGATGGAGTCTTTACTGATGGAGGAATTTATATTAACAATGAAGCTGAGCATATTAGAAGATTCGATGTTAAGGATGGTTTAGGAATTAAATTACTTCAATTCCATTCAATAACTACTGCTGTAGTTTCCGGTTCGAATTCAGAAGTAATTGACAAACGGTGTAGAGCTCTAGATATAAAAATAATAAAAAAAGCTGTTCAAAATAAATATGAAGAAGTTAAATTAATTCAAAGAGAAACTAATTCAAGGCTTAATCAAACTTTGTTCTTAGGAGATGATGTAAATGATTTATCAGTTATTCCTCTAGTAAAATTTTTTATAGTTCCATGCGATGCCCATAGGGCATGTAAAGAAAAGGCAGATTATATTGCGAGTTCTTTTGGTGGTAGGGGTTTTATAAGAGAGGTTACTGATCATATCCTAACCTCCAAAGGGATAAATCCTTTTAAACCTTATATTGGAAGGAATGATGATGAAATATTTTATCCTTGCAAATAATTTAAATAAAAATCTCGATTTAATTAATTCTAAAACTTCAATATTATTTAGTTAATTTTGAAGATTCATATACTTTTTATTTGATTTTCAACATTTCCAATTTTTTCATTAATCATATTTACCGTTTTAAGATTTGAGAGAGCCATTGATCTTGGTCTTTTTATTAGATCATTTCTATTTAAAATACTCCCACTCTTAATGTGATCGTATTTTATTCCAAAATATTTACACAATTTTATTCCAAAATCATATTTTGTTATCGAATCGTCAGCACAAACATTATAAATACCTTTTGCTTCTAAATCTAATAGTTTATGAGAATATATTGCCAAATTCTTTCCACTTAGGGGGGTAATAGTTACGTCATTGAATAAAGTAATTTCCTTCTGATCTCTTGATGAATTAATAATCCAATCGCTAAAAGATAATTTATGAGGTGGCCCATATCCAAAAAAGTTTGTCCTACATACTAGTGCCGATGAATTATTTGATAAAACCTCAATCTCTCCTTGATATTTTGATTTCGAATAAATATTTATTAAAGTAACCCTATCGGTTTCTTTATGTTTCTTATTTTCATTATGAAAATAATGATCTGTAGATATATGTATTAGTTTTGTATTGGACAATAAACAAGCTTTTGCAACAATACCTGGTAAAGTGCCATTTAAGAAATATGCTTTATCAGCATTTGCTTCGCATTCCTCAACACTTGTTAATCCAATAGTATTAACCACACAATCAATTGAATATTTTTTTAGAGTTGCTTTTAAGGATTTTAAAGAGTCAACATTTAAGGATAAAGTTGGGTATTTAAGATAAGAAACATCCTTAATATGCTGAGATATATAAATCTTAAAGTCTTTTTTTACAGCCTCACACCATAAAAAAGAAAGAAGGCTGGAACCCCCCAAAATAAGTAACCTAGGTTTTTTTGTTTTAAAATTCATCTGAATCAAGAATTTTTTAAAAGTATTAAAAAAGAAAATACTAAATTAAAAGAACTAAAAAGAAGATTAATTTTAGAAAAGATATTTGCTTTCAAAATCATTTTTTAATTATAAGCGAACGTAATTGGAGTTCCATATATATTCTTGATCAAATCTGAAATATCAAATTTAAAAGATTTTACTAATATTTCTTCTAATTCAGACTCTCGAGAAATATATAAACATTTAGGTAGATTTATTCCATCAAGTGAGTTTAATTGACTATTAAAGGGATCACTAGACTTACAATAAATTGGTGTCAATCCATAGAAAGCAGCTTCAACAGCTGAAGTTGAGCCTCTATACAAAAAATACGAAGATTCCATGAGATCCTCTTCCAAAGATCTTTTTGAGAGCGTAATTAAATCAGGCCGGACAGAATTCTTCTGCAGACTTCTTATATAATTTATGATTTTATTATTATTAATTAAGGCTGGATGTAACCTAATTATTATTTCTGTATCAAATAGATTTGAACAAAATGCTATTCGACATAAATCTAAAACCTCCTTATAAGTTCCTTGAGGCAAAAGCAAAAGTTTTTTGGAGCTTTTATCTTTATTAATTTTAATATAATTTTTATTATTATTAATCCCAAAAAGCTTATGCGTGCCAATAACAGTAGAAGATAATGAATAATACTTTTCTAATAGTTTTTTAGCTATAGAAGTAGGAGTTAAAAAATTTCTTGGGTTGAATTCACTAGGTAAATCTCTATGCGCAGCATGTTGAGTTGGGAATGGGCCAGCATGAATATATGCAGAAAGATTTATTTGTTTTTTAGTGCAGATAACAGAAATTAATCTTTCCCAAGGATAACCTTCCCAAGTAGATATTATTCTTTTATAGGATGACTTTTTTAAAATATTTTTTATTTGAAGAGGAATACTTATATTAATAAAAGTAGTTTTAGATAATGATTCCTTTAGTAAAATTATCCTTAATCTATTTAAAGGTTCCTCGAACCAATAAATCAATAATTTTACAAATAACTTAATCATTCTTTTATATATTAGTAAAGTAAAACCTAAATCAAAATTTTTTGTTTCTACTAAAAATATATTTTTCAAATCTGATTCCCTTAATAAAAGACTTTTATTTTTATAACTATTTCCAGTTTTATCTAAAACACAGAAATCTGCATTATGTTGAGACCTCTTACCATAATAAAGGTCATCATCATCTAATACCTGAGAAATCTTATCTGCATGAGTAATTATTAAAGTATCTTTATTCGAATTATTTTCAAAAAAATTTTTTTTCTTATTTAAAAAAGAATATTTTACAGAGTAAGTAATTTGAATTAATAACTTTATAAAAATAATTAAAAAACTAAATATTTGGCTAAGGAAAAATTTACAAAAATTATCTTCGAGCATAATTTGATTAATATTACTAGAATAAATATCAGCTCTTACAGGCGATAAAAAATTAATAGATAGAACATCATGATCATAATTATGATCTCTTAGAACCTTATCAGTGAGATTGCATATTTTGCTGTAATCTTTTAAATCTAAAATTTTATTTTGAGAATTCTTAAATTTTAAAATGGAATATTTAATAGAAAATTTTTTAAAATCATAATTATCATAAATGTATGAGAAAGCTTTCTTAAATTTCAAAAATAAAATTCTCATTTGTTTTCTAAAAATATAAATAAGCTTTTTTGGAATTATATTATATGATGAAATCAATAGTAAGTAGAAGAATTAATTATGCTTAAAAAAAAGTTTATATATAACTTTAATAAAACATATTAAATTAAAATTATATTTATGTTTCTTATAAATAAAAGTTATCTTCAAGTAATTTTTTTATATATAATATCTTTTACTATCAGAAAAAAAAATTTTTATATTATCCATTATGATAAACCAGGTTTTATTTTTAGAAACTTTATAAAAGTTATTAATAAATTTTCAAAAATATGTTTCAAACTTAAGCCTGTAAATTTTTTAAGGGATCAATACAGAGACTTATCGGACCAAAGATCTATAAATAAAATAAGTGATTATTTCAAAAAGCTTTCAAAAGGAAGTACTAGATCCGGGGGGCAAATATACCTTGAAAATAGTCTAAGATTACAGATTTGGGAAAATGTAGTCTTAGATGAAATGTTTGATTTTTATTTTAAAAAGAATAATCCTGAAAAACATAAGATCATATACATTTACTTAAGAATAATCTCAAAAATCAGATCACTCGAAAGAAGTTTTATACAAAGATTTTCTATTTTAAGAGGTACATTATCTTTTCAAATTTATATATTTGATAATATTTTAAAAGAAAGATTTTTTAAAGATAAAAATAAAATAATTGATCAAACACTTTACTCAACTACTATTCACGATTTTGATCGATTAGCCTTTCAGCAAGAAGATTTTATCTTGGATACTGTTGATTTATTATCAAAACATAAGAAAATAGAAAATATCATGAACGAAAAAAAATTTGTTTCTGGATTAATCTATTTAATTTCAAAAAAATTAAGTCTTATCTCATTACTTAATTTAACTTTAATAGTTATTAATTTGATAAAAAACTTTTTTTTATCAAATTTATTTTTTCAGAACGCTTCTAATTCGATTGATTCTTTTGCGGAAATATTAATAAAAGAAATAAATTTTTCAAAAGATTTTAAGGTCTTATTTATAGATCCTGCTCAGGGAAGATCAATACCATTTTTAGCCGCAATTATGAAAAAAGGTTATGAGGTATATTTCACTTCTTTTTCGTTAGGAAATTTCTATACGAAATCATGTTCCGACTATAACGGGCCTTATTCAACTATACTTTCCTCACATGAGGGATTTACTCAACTAGCTAAAAAAAGCGGTTTCAAAGGTAAAATCAAAAATATAAAATGTTATATGACATTAGCAAATGAAAGAATTCTTCAAAAAGATAAAAGTCCAAAAAGAAAACAACGTATTCCAAAAATAATAGTTCCCGAATCATCTCCAAAATGGTTTTTTTCTCTAAGTCAAAGAGAATCAATTGAATTTACTGAAATCCTCTACTGTCTAAAATCAAAATATAATATCGAACTTTTTGTAAAAAAAAAGAAATCAATTTCAGAGATAGAGGATTATTTAATATCAAATTATCCATCTCATAAAATCAAATTTTTACCAGAAATCAGGGGGTATATGCTAGATTTCATTGATAAAGATTTTATTTTAAGTAGTGGTATATCTTCAATTGCTATTAAGTCAGCAGAAAAATTTAAAATTCCTTACATAATTTTTGATGCTTATAACAATTCATTTAATGAATGGAAACTTATTTATTCAAAAACAAGTATCAAGCCAATGTTTGCTAAAAATATAGATGAAATTATTGCATTTATTAAAACTTCTGAGAAAAAAAATAAATTAAATTTCAACTAATATCTTTAATTTAAATAAATTATATAAATACATTTATGCCTATCAAATAAAATATATAAATCTGATTATCTAAAAACATATAATAATAATATTAATAAAAATTTCATGGATCCATCAAAACTTTTTCTTACCGAAATAAACACGGCTAAGGATGCATTATCCATAATTGATAAAACAGAAGCAAAAATTGCACTTGTAAAAGATAAAAATAATAATTTATTAGGAACTTTAACTGATGGTGATATTAGAAGAGCAATACTAAAAGGAGAGGGATTAGATTGTCCAGTAAAAAATATTATGAATAAAAATTTTAAATTTATAAATATTGAAGATGAGAAATATGACAAGGTTTCCTTATTAAATTTAATGAAGGAGGAAGCCTTACGCGCAATACCAGTTTTAGACAAAAATAAAAAAGTTATAAGAGTTCTACTATCACATGATCTTTACGAAAAAAATCACTCTAAGCACTCTGTTTTAATCATGGCAGGAGGTAAAGGGAAAAGACTATATCCAAGGACAGAAAACTGTCCAAAGCCAATGCTAAAAATTGGCGAAAAACCAATGTTGGAGATCATTCTAGAAAATTATATATCTTATGGATTTAAAAAGTTTTTTATCTCTGTACATTATAAAAAAGAACAAATAATAGATTATTTTGGGGAAGGCAGCAAATGGGGGGTAGAAATTAAATATTTAATTGAGGAAAAGCCCCTTGGGACAGCTGGTTGTATTGCTTTATTGCCCAAAAAAATAAATGAGGATTTGATTGTAATAAATGGGGACATATTAACGAGGTTAAACCCAAATAAATTATTAGATTTTCATATAGAAAATAAAGCTGCTGGAACTTTATGTGTAGCAGAAACAGAATTTAATTTTCCTTATGGTGTAGTCAAAACCGATGGAATCAAATTGGTAGGATTTAAAGAAAAACCCTCATACAAAAAACTTATCAATGCGGGAGTATATGTTTTGAATCCAGATTTGCTATCAAATATCAAAAATAAAGAATATCTTGATATGCCTAGTTTGTTTAAGCAAGCTAGTTTAAAGGGGAACTCAATAATAGTTTATCCTATACATGAATATTGGATTGACGTTGGTTTACCTGAAAAATTTGATAAAGCTCAATTAGATGTTGAAAATAATATTTAGTAACAAGTCAATTTATGAATACAGATAATCTTAAGAATAAAAATTGCATCATCTTCTATTCTCTTCAAACCAAAAGTATTAATATTAGTTTGTAAAGAAATCCTAAGGAGTGTATGACTACTCTAGCTAGTCTGCAAAGTCTTCAAGACAAAAATATTTTAGTTATCGGAGGAACCGGATTTCTTGGGCATGCAGCCTGTGAAGTCTTCGCAGAGCTTGGGGGAAATGTTATTGTATCTAGCAGATCAAAGAATAATTGTATAGATACTATAAATTCCTTATCAGAGTTAAATGATCAAAAGCATTCATTTATTGTTTCTGACATAACAAAAAAAGAAAGTGTTCTTAATCTTTATAAATTTATAAAAGATAAATACAAAAAAATTAATGTTTTAGTTATTTGTGCATGGAACGGAAAAAAGAATTCTTGGGAATCAATTCAACAAGAAGATTGGGATTCAGAAATAGATATTTGCCTTAATTCAAATTTTAGGATTATAAAGCAATTACAAAGCTTATTAACAAAGCCCTCGAAGATAATTTTGGTAAGTTCAATGTATGGAATCGTAGCTCCAAATCCTTCATTATATGAAGGAGTTCCTCAAGAAAATCCACCAAGTTATGGCGTTGCAAAAGCTGGAATAATTCAATTCACAAAGTATCTAGCAGTTTGGCTGGCAAAAGATAAAATAACAGTAAATTGTATATCGCCAGGGCCTTTCCCTTTTCCATCAGTTAGAGAGAATTATCCAATTTTCTGCGAAAGATTAAAGAAACAAAACCCTTTGAATAAGATAGGTTTTCCTGATGACCTTAAAGGAGTTTTTGCTTTACTTTCTACAGATTCCTCTAACTACATAACTGGACAAAATATTAGTGTGGATGGAGGCTGGACCGTATGGTAAAAGTTGGAATAGTTGGTTACACCCCTCTTAATGGTCATCCTTATTCGTTCGGTTGCATAATTAATGGATTTAACAAAGGAATTGTAATTGATGAATATCCTCAAATAGAATCCTATTTGAAAAAAAATATTTTTTATGAAAAAGGGATTGAGGATATGCAATGTACTCATGTTTTTTGTAAAGAAAAATCTAGAGCTGATCATATCGCCAAAATTATCGGGGCAGCTTCTATTAATTCTTTAGAAGATTTCCCAGATGATCTAGATATTATTTTAATTTTATGCGATTATTCAAAATGGAGAGAAAAAATTATTAGTAAACTAATTAGAAAATATAAGTTATTTGTTGACAAGCCATTAGCTAAAACTCAAAAAGAACTTTTAAGCTATAAAAATTTTATAAATGAACAATTAATTATGTCTTCCTCAATGTTTATTCATAATCCTGAGATTAAAAAAATTTGCACCAAGGATTTATCAAATATCAAAGTAACCTATTTCGGTACTTGGACTAATTATTCAGCTCATGCTATTGATCCTTTAATTGAGATTATTTCTGACAAATTACCAAAAAGCATAAAAGGTATTAACTCAAATACAGTTTTTATTAAAGAAGCAAATATTGAAATTGTTTTTTTAAAAGAAAAAAATAAAATTCCTAATTTTGAATATGTATTTACTTATAAAAACAAAAAACAAGTTATTGTTAAAATAAAGTCAAATTTTGAAAGCTTTAGGAATGGATTGATATCTATAAAAGATTCTTTATTAAATAAAATAATTTATCGAAAATTTAATGATTACAAAATGTCCTTAGATATTTACGAGTCTTTAAAAAATGAATGAG
>MDTA01134498.1_pt1 | contig 11220 bp, 17 predicted proteins | sample 811151 | NCBI WGS metagenome assembly MDTA01 (sample SAMN05326648, study PRJNA326480) | marine metagenome | isolation source: seawater | place: Indian Ocean: South | collected 2010 | reverse complement strand
TCCTGTATATCCTGTGGCACCTATTACAGCTACATTAATTTTATTTTGTATAGACATAATGTCTTATATCACCGTCTTTAACAATAGTTAAATTTAAATGATTATCTTTTAGAAAATTGAAAGCTTCTTCTTGCTTTTCTATGACCGTATTTTTTTCGTTCGACGACTCTAGAGTCTCTCGTAGTAAGTTTATCTTTTTTTAAATTTTTCTTTAAATTTACATCATGGGATATTAACGCTTTAGAAATTCCAAGGATTATAGCACCAGCTTGGCCTGATAAACCACCACCTTTAACTGAGCATTTTACATCATAATTTGATGCAACTTCAGAGATTTCCAATGGTCTAGTTACGATTATTTGATGCACAGGTCTTTTAAAATATTCATTCATTTTTTTACCATTTACATGAATATTACCGGATCCTTTTTTAACCCATACTTTGGCTATGGATCTTTTTCTTCTTCCAGTAGCGTATTTGCTGTCCTTAAAATCTAATTTAATTTTTTTGATTTTTGTATTTGATTGATTAGCTTGTTCCATTATTTTACAAAATTCTTTTTATTAAGTTTACCGAAGTCTATTACAATAGGTTTTTGAACATCATGAGGATGTTTATCACCGTTATAAACCTTAAGTTTGGTAAGTTGCTTTTTTGCCAAAGGACCCCCTGGTAACATTCTTTTAACGGCAAGCTTTAAAATCTGCTCTGTTTTATTTTTCTCTTTTAAAAAGGATGGTGTCGACTCTTTAATACCACCAGGGTGACCTGTATGTCTGTAATATATTTTGTTGGTAAATTTTTTACCAGTAAATTTTATTTTATCAACGTTAGTTACTACAACAAAATCACCATTATCTATGTGTGGATTAAATTTAGATTTATTTTTACCTCTTAAAACTTGTGATATGTAAGCGGCAAGTCTTCCAACAGATAAATCTTGGGCATTTATCAGATACCAATCTTTTTTTATTTCTTTTTTTTTTATAAATGGCGTCATTTTGAATGGCGATTGATACAAAGAATGAGTTAAAATGTCAATTTATTTAGTTCTTAAATAATACAGATTTAGAGCACTTAAAACTAATAAGACACTAATAATTTGATGCATTGAAGCAAGATAAATATTAAGCCCACTTATTAATGTAAAAATTCCTAAAATTACTTGAAATGATAAGAAAAGAATTAATATATTTAGTGGCACATACAAGTAAGTAATTTTTTTTTTATAAATATATATTGTTAAGCATAAAACATATAAAATTATTACATAGGCTAAAATGCGGTGATAAAATTGAACTAAAGAATGACTATTAAAATCTAAAGTGCTTTTTAAATTATCTAAAATAATATCATCAGGAATAAAACTGTTACCCATTTGCGGCCAAGTTTGATAAATCTGACCTGCATCAAGACCAGATACAAAAGCACCTAAAATTATTTGTAAAAATATTATTAAAAGTAACATTTGAAAAATAAAATTATTGCTTGATAATTTAAAAAATTTCTTGTCATTATTAGAAATAATATTTCTTAACAACCAAAATATTATCGAAATTATTACGATAGCAGTTGACAAATGAAAAGATAATCTAAAATGACTAACTGTGATATCATTCACTAATCCGCTTTGAACCATATACCATCCAATAAATCCTTGTAAAACAATTAACGTAAAAATAAAATAACAAGTAAAGAGATATGTTTTTTTAATTTTCTTAGAAAAATGAAAATAAATCAGAAATATTAAAAAAAATAAACCTAGTGCTCTAGCAAAAATTCTATGAATATATTCCCAGTAAAAAATTATTTTAAATTCTTCTAGTGACATATCAAAATTTAACAATTTATATTGAGGAATTTCTTTATATAAATCAAAGTATTCATTCCAAGAATTTTGAGTTAAAGGAGGTAAAATTCCTTTGAATAATTCCCATTCAGTTATAGATAAACCAGAATTAGTTAATCTTGTTAAACCACCAATAATTATTATTAAAAAAACAAGCAATAAAGAAATAGCTAGCCAATAAAAAAATAATTTATTTATTTTCTTCTCGTTTGAGTACATGTTTTAATATATATATATTTTATTAGATAATCTTAAATTTAAAAAATGTCGCTATGGTAAATAAAAATATAATCAAAATTAGAAAAAAATTAGATAAATTAGATAATAACCTTTTGGCTATTATAAAAGAAAGAGTAAAACTTGTTGACATAGTTTTAAAAAACAAGAAGTTTAAAAGAGAAATAATCGATAAAAAAAGAATATCAGTAATATTAAAAAATATTTCAAAAAAATCTAAATATAAGAATATAGATCCAAAAATCACTAATAAAATTTGGAAATCTATGATAAGGGCTTTTATTGATTATGAGTTTAGAAATTTTGGTAAAAAATAGTTATTTACTGTGAGGTGGTAATTTTTTTTCAACAAAATATTCATGTTTTCTTGTGTTGGGATTATATTTCTTTAATTTAAGTTTATCTTTTGCTTTTTCACCTTTTGTGGGTTTTTTCGCATAGTAGATAAATTTACTATCAGGATTGCTTTCAGGCACCATTCTGATTTTAAGATGAGTTTTTTTTGCCATGAGATTTTATTAATTTTATTTTTTTTAAAATAAGTTTACTTTTTGTTTTCAGAGAAAATTTGTAATAATCATCTTTTAAACTATTTGAGTTATCATCGTCAAGTTTTATTGTATTAGACTTTAATAAATTTTTTACACCAGAAATCGACATTCCTTTATTTTTAAGCAAAAATTTAATTTTTTTAATCTCTTCTATTTGTTTATTTGAGTAATATCTTCTTTTGTTAATTTTTTTGGGTTTAATTTCTTTAAATTCTTTTTCCCAATATCTAAGAATATGATTTAAAGGTTTCCTTGTTTTGGGATCTATTAAACCTAATAGTTTAGATAGTTGAGAAATAGTAAGAAATTTACTCATAAATCTTATTCAAGTATTCAGTGATGTATTTTGAAGGTATAAATTTAACTACTTTTCTAGCTGATATTATGTGTTCCTTTTTTGTTTTTGGGTTTCTACCAATTCTTTCTTTTTTATTAAGCAATTTAAATGTTCCTATATTTTTTAAACCTAAATAGCCATTTGATATTCTATTATTAAAAATTTTTAATAAATCACTCAGTATTTTTTTTGATAAATTTTTGGGAAGACCGGTTCTACTACTAATTAAATTTATTAAATCTATTTTTTTAAGGTTTCGTTTAAGCACTTTTTGAATGATCTAGATTTTTTTTTATTTGTGACATTAAATTTCCTTTAACTATTTTATAGCATAAATCAATTGAGTGATAAAAGCCGATTGGGTCAGTTCCTCCATGACTTTTAACAACCGGGCCGTTAAGGCCTAAAAATATTGCTCCATTATATTTTCTAGGATCTAATTTCTCCTTAAATTTTTTTAAAGAAAAGTACGAAAAAATTAAAGATAATTTAGTCACTAAATTTTCTGTAAGTGATTTTTTTAAATTTTTTGTTATAAATTTTGCAGTTCCTTCGGCCGTTTTCAAAGCTACATTTCCTGTAAAACCATCAGTAACTATTACATTCGAAATACCATTCATTATTTCATTCCCTTCAATATAACCTATGTATAAAAAATTATCGTCGTTTGATAATTCTTTCAATCTACCCGAGGCTGTTTTTAATGTTTCTGTTCCTTTGATTTCCTCTGAACCAATATTCAAAAGTGAAACTTTAGGTTTATCTTTAGGATATAAAGATTTATATAAAGCAGCTCCTAATTCTGCAAAATCGACAAGATTTTGATCATTACATTCTATGTTGGCACCCAAATCTAAAACTACATTCATGCCATTTTGATTGGGCCATAAACCTGCTAAAGCAGGTTTGCTAACTTGATCAATCATTTTTAATATCATTCTTGATATCACTAACAAAACCCCCGTATTACCTGCTGATAAACTAATATCTGATTTACCTTCAAGTTGATGTTTAATACAATTCCACATACTAGTATTTTTTGAATTTTTGATAGCTGTAAGAGGTGACTCTTCATTGGAAATGACGCCCTCAGCATTTATTATTTTAATTAAATTTGATGAGATATTATACTTTGAAATCTTTTCTTTAATTATTTTTTCATTACCGAATAAATTTAAAATAAAATCTTCTTTTTTTTTGTATTTATCTAAAAATAATTTTACACCAGCTATAGTTTTGTCTGGTGAATTATCACCACCCATTGCATCAATTGCAATAGAAATTTTTTTAGACATATTATTATAATTAAATATCTAGTATTTTTTTTCCGTTATAAAAACCAGATTTAAGATCTACATGATGAGAAAGTCTATACTCACCACTTTTCTTATCTTCAACAATGTTTACTGAAAACAATTTATGATGAGATCTTCTCATTTTTTTTTTTGAATTAGATGTTTTTCTTTTAGGTACAGCCATAATTAACTTTTAAAATTTTTTAAACCTTCTATCATATTATCTAAAGGGAGTTCAAAGCAAAAGTGAAAAAAATTTGTGAAATATCTCTCAAATTCAATATATTTAGCACTTTTTTCCTCTTTTAAAGATGCAAAATACTTGGAAACCAAATATTTGTTAATTTTAAAACTCTCATTTTCATCTTTTTTAACATCTATTTTAAGCAATATATCATACAAAATTTTATTGAAATCTTTCATTTTTTTATTAACAGTCACGTCTCCAAAACCTAATTCTCTTAAGTTATATTCAATATTGTTAAAAAAATCATCGTAAGACTTTTGATTAAATTTTGATCTTTTTTTTTTAGTAACAATCATCAGAATTGAAAAATGCATAAACATAAGGTAAATACGTGTTTCGAATGAGTCTTGTAATTCAATTTTTTCATAAAAGAAAATATTCCTAGATAAGATTAATAATATATTATAAAGTTTAGTTTTATGATCAGGCATATTTATTTATATAACACAGTAATACTTTCCTTTTTTTTCTTTTTGACTAATTGTCAAGTTAACACGAAGAATCACGGTATTTTATTTCTAGAAAATAGATACAATATATTAGCAGTCAATGAAAGTAATACTAATGATGTAATTAAAATAGTTGGAAATCCTCATACGAAATCTATTAGTGATGAGAATACTTGGATATATATTGAAAGAATTCTTACTAAAGGAAAATACTATAAATTAGGACAAAATGTTATTAAAACAAACAATGTAATGGTTTTAACCTTTGACAAATACGGTGTTTTAAAAGCAAAAGATTTTTATGATAAAAAAAGAATAGCTGACATAAAATTTACTAAAGAAATAACTGAAAATAACTTAAGCGATAAAAGTTTTGTTGAGGAATTTTTACAAAGTATTAGAACAAAAATGTACGGTGGAAAAAGATAAAATTTAATGTGCTATTACTGCTAATAGTAGTAAAGCAACAATATTTGTTATCTTAATCATGGGATTTACTGCAGGACCAGCAGTGTCTTTGTAAGGGTCGCCTACTGTATCTCCAGTAACAGCAGATTTATGAGCTTCAGATCCTTTACCTCCAAAATTACCATCTTCAATATATTTTTTTGCATTATCCCAAGCCCCACCACCAGCAGTCATTGATACAGCTACAAACAAACCTGTAACTATAACACCTAATAACATAGCACCTAAAGATGATAAGGCTGCTTCCATACCGCCGATTTGTAAAATGATAAAGTAAAGAATAACTGGGGATAATACTGGCAATAAAGAAGGAATTATCATCTCTTTAATTGCTGCTTTTGTAAGTAAATCCACTAATCTACCATAGTCGGGTTTTCTTTTTCCTTTCATTATTCCTGGTATTTTTTTAAATTGTCTTCTTACTTCTATTACAACAGAGCCACCTGCCCTTCCAACAGCCTGCATTCCCATTGAACCAAATAAATAAGGTAACATTCCACCTATTAATAAACCAGCAACAACAAATGGATTTGAAAGATCAAATGTTACTATCACTCCCTCTAAAGCTGATCCTTTAACATTTGAAAAATATTTTATATCTTCTGTATAAGCAGCAAATAAAACCAATGCTCCTAAACCTGCTGAACCTATCGCATAACCTTTTGTCACCGCCTTAGTTGTGTTACCTACAGCATCTAATGCATCAGTAGTTTTTCTTACATTTTTTGGAAGTTTTGACATCTCTGCTATTCCACCAGCATTGTCTGTAACTGGACCGTAAGCATCTAAAGCGACCACCATTCCAGTTAGTGCCAGCATTGATGTAACAGCTATGGCTATTCCATAAAGACCCGCAAGCTCATTTGTGAATAAAATTCCTGCTACAATAATTAATGCAGGAATTGCAGTAGCCTCCATGGAAATTGCTAAACCTTGGATAACATTTGTTCCATGCCCCGTGGTAGATGACTTAGCAACTGTTTTTACAGGCCTATAGTTTGTTCCAGTATAATATTCTGTAATCCAAATTAATAATCCAGTAATAATAAAACCTACAACACCACAAATATATAAATCCATTCCGGTAAAAATCTTGCTATCATTATCATATGTCTGATCAAGACCTACGATTGAATTAGTGACAGGGTATAAAATTAAAAGAGAGGTAATCGCAGTAACAATAAAACCTTTATATAATGCGCCCATAATACTTTTGCTTTTACCTAATTTAACAAACCAAGTTCCAATTATTGATGTGATAATACAAGCCCCGCCAATTGCTAAAGGATAGATCATAAGATTGTAATCAGTTGGGAAAAAAATAGAAGATAATACCATTGTTGCAACAATTGTAACTGCATAAGTTTCGAATAAATCAGCAGCCATACCAGCGCAATCTCCAACATTATCACCAACATTGTCGGCGATTACTGCAGGATTTCTTGGGTCATCTTCCGGAATTCCTGCCTCTACTTTTCCCACTAGATCTGCACCTACATCTGCACCTTTTGTAAAAATTCCACCACCTAATCTTGCAAAGATAGAAATAAGAGATGCTCCAAAACCTAAAGCGACCAAAGCGTTTATAATTTCTCTATTGTCAATATTTAAATTTATTAAGATTACGTAATAAAATGTAATTGATAACAAAGCTAATCCGGCTACAAGTAAGCCTGTAATTGCTCCTGATTTAAACGCTATAGTTAAACCAGATTGCAAACTTTGTCTTGCTGCTTCAGCTGTCCGAACGTTTGCTTTAACGGAAATAAGCATTCCTACATAACCTGCAACACCAGATAGGAAAGCTCCAATAAAGTAACCAATGCCCACTAGATAACTAAAGAAATATGTCACAATTGCTAAAACAATAATTCCTACAACCGCGATAGTCTTATACTGTCTATTTAAATAAGCTTTAGCACCAATTTGTATGGCTTCTGCTATCTCCTGCATCTTTGAATTTCCGGCACTTGATGAAATAATTTGACCGGATAATAAATAACTATAGGCAACTGCTAGTACACCTATAAATGCAATCAAATAAAGTAATTCCAAAAAATTTGTCATGATTTAAAGCGCATAAATGCCAAATTAATATTAAAAACGCAAGCTAAACTTCAATAAAATAACAGTTTTTTACTCAACTTTTCTCAATTCTTTTGATATTTTGTCGAGAATTGCGTTCAAATAACCAACTTGTATTTTTTCCAAAAAATGCTCTGAGGCAATCAAATATTCACTAATAATAACTTTTTTTGGAATATTATGTTTAAACATTAGCTCAAAAATTGCTGCAAATAAAATAATTTTCAAAAGTTTGTCTGTTTTGGTTAAATTTATGTCTTTGTTTAGATGTAAATTAATGTTTTCTTCAATTAAATTTGATCTTTCTATAGTACCAGTAACAACATCTTTTATAAATTTTTTATACTGACTTTTGGGAAAATCGATTGCAGACTCTGGATTCAATAAAGAATTGTAAAGTTTTTGTATTACCTGAATTCGAGGTGATGAGTTTTTAGATTTTTTTGGGTCCATTTTTTAAAATCGATATAACTGCTTCTGCAGCTTCTGACCCTTTATTTGGTTTTTTTTTCTTTAATGTTTTACTTCTTTGAACAGCTTGTTTCAAATTCAAAGCTGTAATTATCCCATTTCCAATAGGTTTATTAAATTTTATTGAAAGATTTAAAATTGAATTAAATGTGGAAAAACATATTAAATCAAAATGGGGAGTTTGACCTTTAATCACACAACCTAATGCAACAAAACCATCATATTTTTTAACATTTTTTCTGATTGCTATGGGGATTTCAAATACTCCTGGAACCTCTAAAATTTCAATTTTAAATTTTTCTTTTATTAATTTTTTTTTTGCGTTTAAAATTAAATGTTTTGAAATATTAGAATAATAACTAGAATTTATTATCAAAATTTTTTTCATTTTATTATTATCTGTTTCTTTATTTTAATTCCAAAACCTTCAAGACCAATTATCTTTTTTTTACTTCTTGAAATTAGTATCATATTTTTAACTTTAAGATCTTTAATTATCTGAGCGCCAACACCGTAATATCTCAAAGTATTAATATTATTTTCTTTATTGATATTTGTATTATTAATAACAAGTAATAAAAAATTTTTAAATTTAGACATAAATTTTAAAGTTTTTTTAATATCTTTATTATACAAAACTTTTTTACTTTTGATCTTATTTGAAATTACTCTAACAGCGATTGATTTTTTTTGATTTAAATTCCCTTTAGTAATTGCAAAATTGGTATTATCTTCTAATTTGTTTTTATAGTTGTGTATACTTACTTTTCCAATTCCTTTTATAAAAGATGTTTTTGAATTTAGTTTATTTATTAATTTTTCATAACTTAAACGATATGAAATTAAATCTTCAATAGAAGCAAGTTTAATTTTATGTTTTTTTGAAAATTTAAATAAATCATTAAGTCTCGCCATTCTACCATCTTCATTCATTACCTCACAAATTACTGAGCTGGGGTTTAATTTTGATAACTTAGAAATGTCAACTGATGCTTCAGTGTGGCCGGCTCTCTCCAAAACACCGCCATTTCTTGCAACTAAAGGAAAGACATGACCAGGTGAAACTATTTCACTTCTCTTAACTTTTGGATTAATAGCTGTCTTAATTGTTTTAGCTCGATCTTGAGCAGAAATTCCAGTAGTAATCCCTCTTTTAGCTTCAATTGAAATAGTAAAAGCAGTTTGCATTCTTGATTTATTAATTGAAGACATTAATGGCAATTTTAAATTATCTACCTGATTTTTTGTTAATGCTAAGCAGATTAGACCTCTGCCATGTTTTGCCATAAAATTAATACTTTTTGAATTACATTTAGACCCAGGTATAACTAGATCACCTTCATTTTCTCTATTTTTATCATCTACTAATATAAACATTTTCCCTTTTTTGGCATCCTGAATAATTGAAGAAATTTTAGAAAATTTATTTTTTAACATTTAGTTTGAAAATTTATACATATATTTGCTCAATATATCTAATTCTACATTTACTAAGCTATTTGATTTTAAATTCTTTAGATTAGTGAGTCGTAACGTGTGCGGAATAACATTTATCTCAAAATAATTTAGAAAAATTTTTGAGATAGTAAGTGAAATCCCATTGATTGATATTGAAGCTTTTTCAACCAAAAATTTATTTAATCTTTTATCTAAAATCTTAAATTTTATAACCCAAGTTTTATCTAAAAGTTTAATATTTTTAATTTTAGCAACAGTATCCACATGACCTTGAGTAAAATGTCCAGATACTTTAACACCATAGGTTAAAGACTTTTCTAAATTTATTTCTTGATTAATTTTGATATTTCTAAAATGTGATCTTTTTAAAGTTTCACTAGAAATGTAAAAATAGATTGTATCTTTATGGATTTGATCAACTGTTAGGCAAACACCATCACAACTAATGGATGAGCCAACATCATTTTTTTTAAATTTTATTTTTGATTTAATACCAACATATATACTATTTTTATTTTTTTTTATACTTTTAATAATTCCAGTATTAAATATTATTCCATTAAACATGTTTAAAATTCTTTTTTATAAAGTTTATCACCGTTTAAATTTATCTTAATTTGTTTTTTCGAAATATTTTTTAGTATTTGAATGTTTGAATTATTTTTTCCTCTATTACCAAGTTTTGTGCTACTTTTAAAAATATATAAATTATTGATAAATTTATTTTTTAGTAAAAAGTTTAAAAAAGTCAATCCGGTTTCTACTAACATTCTTGAGTAACCAAGTTTATAAATTTTTTTTAATAAATTCATATAATCTTTTTTATTTTCTAATTGGTTTATTAAAATAATTTTATAACCCATATTTTTAAATACTTTAATTTTTTTTACGTTTTTTTTATAAGTAATTAAATATGTATTTCTTTTCTTAATTAAGTTTATTAATGATAACTTTTTTTTTAATCTTAATTTTAAATCAATTATAAATAAATCTGGTTTATAGTTATTTAATCCATTTATCCTACAATTCAGCAAAGAATCATCTAGGTTTATTGATTTCGATGTAGATAGAATACAATCGTGATTATTTCTCAGAAAATGTGCAACACTTCTTGATCTATAATTTGTAATCCATTTATTTTTTTTATTAATCGACAGATAATCTTTAGATATTGCGATTTTAGCTGATGTAAAAGGAATAAAAAATTTTTTATTCAAAAAATAACTGTTATAAAATTTACCATATTTTTTATTAGTTATTAATTTTGCTTTTATTCCGTTTGAATTTAAAATTTTTTTTGCTTTTTTATAAGTTCTAAGATCGGGATCTTCAAAGGCATAATAGACTTTCTTGATTTTTTTTTTTATAATTATACTTACACAAGGTGGTGTTTTACCTTTATGAGTACATGGCTCTAAAGTTGTGTATAAAGTAGCCCCAGAACAGTTTTTTAAATTATTTAGGGCATTAAATTCTGAATGGGGTCTTCCATTTAGTGAAGTAATAGCTGATGATATAACTTCACCATTTTTAACAACCACAGAGCCTACAGATGGATTTAGTTTAGTTTTACCTAAATTTTTCTCTGCTATATGGAAAGCAAAATTAAGAAAGTTATTATGATTTTTTGTCATCTAAATTGCCCACAAACTGTTCAAAATCTTTCGCTTCTTTAAAATTCTTATAAACAGAAGCAAAACGAACGTAAGCAACTTTATCTAAAGAAGACAGTCCATCCATAATAAATTTACCTATTGTCGGTGTAGGTATCTC